>Ga0105154_1000938_pt1 | contig 12224 bp, 13 predicted proteins | sample SSWtaG_FD_89672 | JGI IMG/M metagenome (GOLD analysis project Ga0105154, IMG submission 89672) | Hot spring microbial communities from Sandy's Spring West, USA to study Microbial Dark Matter (Phase II) - SSWsed_matched | ecosystem: Environmental > Aquatic > Thermal springs > Hot (42-90C) >... | reverse complement strand
CTTATAAGCGTGCAGCGGCCCTCAGGCCTCGTGGGCAGCTTGGAGCGCTACGATAGGCAGCTGCGCATACATGGCTTTAGGCTTGAGGGGCAGGAGAGGCTTAGGGGAGCATCAGTGATGGTGGTTGGGCTTGGTGGCCTAGGCTGCTTAGCCTCTATGTATCTAGCGGCAGCAGGCGTCGGAAGCCTGGTCATAATTGACGGAGACTTCGTCGAGCTCAGCAACCTTAACCGTCAGCTCCTCCATTGGAGCAGCGACATAGGCAAGCCTAAGACGTCCTCGGCAGCCGCGAAGCTGCGTCAGCTACACCCTGAAGTTGAGGTGGTGGAGGTGGCCTCAAGGCTTGATGAGGGCGATGCTCGCAACCTCGTTGAAGGCGTCGACGTGGTCGTGGACGGCCTCGACAACTATAGGTCGAGGTTCATCATTAACAAGGCCTGCGTGGAGTCGCTCAAGCCCTACGTTTATGCGGGCGTCAGGGGCTTTGAGGGCAGGGTCATGACCATAGTGCCTGGAAAAGGGCCCTGCTTACGCTGTCTAATTCCCCTCGACCCACCTGAGCCTCAAGTTCTACCGGTGCTTGGATCGACATGTGGTGTGGCAGCGTCGCTAGAGGCTATGGAGGCCGTGAAGCTTATAGTAGGTTTGGGCGAACCGCTCATAGGCAGGCTGCTGATGTTCAACGGCTTATCCATGTCATTTCAAGAGATAAAGGTTGAGAGGAGGCCAGACTGCCCAGTATGCGGTAGCTTTAGCCTCAGGTGAGAGGCTTTAAGTGTGGCCTCATTTAAGCAACCCGCCTCATCGCAGCCTCGGTCGCTGGCTAGGAACGCTTTAACTTAAGGGCCCCTCCCTAAATACTCCATCCAATAAGACATCGCTACGGCAAATATGTCGACCTCTTCAGGCAATCCTATTTATCAAAAGCTTATAATGCTTTTAACGCAAAGGATCGCTGTTCGACGATGGAACCTACTGATGAGGAAATACGATTGACTCCTCTGGGGGCATTTGCTGCGTTCTCATTCGGCCTCCTATTGGGCTGGGTCGCCGGCCTGATCGGCGTGGGGGGAGGTGAGTTCAGGATACCCGTCTTGCTCTACGTGTTGAAGCTCCCCCTCTTCAGAATGATCCCCGTAAACCTCCTAGTAGGCTTATTGACAGTTACCGTGTCTTTCCTCAAACGTTTTCAGATGGGACTTTGGAGTGCAGATTGGCTGGGCGTCTCTCTTGCGATGGCTATATCTTCAGTCATAGGAGCATACAAGGGAGCCGTCTTAACGGGAAGGATCCCAGAAAGGCCTGTGAAAACGATGCTCGCAGCCATGCTGATAGTAGTTGGGTTGAAGATCATGCTTGAACCATTAGCAGGCCCTCCAACCACCCCTCCCCCGAGGCTTGGATTCGTGGAGGAGCTCTCCTTAGCCCTCCTCGTAGGCTTAGGGATAGGAATGGTGTCCGGCATGTTTGGCGTTGCAGGGGGGGAGTTTAGGATTCCGGCCCTCATGTACGTTTTCGGCCTTAACGTAGTTGACGCGGGAAGTGTAAGCCTCCTCGTCTCAATGCCAACGATAGCCTCCGGCCTGGTAAAGCACTATAACATGAGCCGCGTCAATAGGAAGGCAGTGCTCATAGCCATCACTATGGGTTTGGGATCCACGCTTGGCTCCATCGCTGGCGCCGCGTTTGTTGAAGAGATGGAAGAAGGCCTACTTAAGATGGTGCTGGGGGTAGTCCTAATTCTGGCAACGGTTAGGATGGTGATCAAACATTGAGCTTTACGCCATTGATAATGGAAGGTTGGGAGGACGGGGTGTGGGGCCCTCCTTAGGAGCGTCGGCAACCATAGCCACAATGGCGCTGACGATTGGGGCTTACCAGCCCATCGGTGAAGGCCTCTACTTTATGCCATTGCGCCCCATCGAGAGTTCAGGCGTGAAGGTAGACGGTGAGGGCCTCAAAGCCAACCGGAGCGAGCCACAACCTACATCAGGGGGTCGAACCCATCCTCCCAACTACAGCCAGCGCGCTTCTCGAAAGGGAATCACCTTAATATCGACCTGCCCCTTAGAGCCTTACCGGTGGCAGGTTGAAACCTAGCGAAGCTACTCACCTAATTCCCTCCTTCTTTGGCATTCTCTTATGTGACGGCCAAGGTAGGGTGCTCTACGCCAAGAGGTTTGAGGGCGATTCCTCCTTCATGGCTGAACGCATCTTAGCTCTCGAGAAGGGGCAGCTCATAGATGAGGTTAAGGAGGTCTGCGAGGAGGCTAAGCTTCGAGGCATAGCTAAGCTGGTCGTTGAAAACGGGGAGTTAGCCAAGGCGATATCTAAGGAGCTCGGCTTGTCCACCTCGGTCGTAGCGCCAGACCCGGCAGCCAGGATGGTTAGAGCCAAGCTAGATGAGATAGCAGTCCAGCTTGGGGTCGTGAAGTCCAAGGAGGCCTACACCTCCCTCCTCCACGAGGTCTCCCTGCGCTTAGTCAGGTCTAAGCTCAAGATGGCGGTGGAGAAGCAAGACCTCTTCGCGGCTCAAGCAGTCACCGCCCTGGACGAGCTGGATCGCGTCATAAACCTCCTCGTGTCGAGGGTAAGGGAGTGGTATGGATACCACTTCCCTGAGGCCAACGACATCCTAAGCGACCATGAATCCTTCGTCAGGCTCGTGTCTAAGGTGGGGCCTCGCGGTAGGATCAATGAAGCCACGCTTAAGGAGCTAGGCCTTCCAGCCGACAAGGCCTCAGCGCTGCTTAAGGCCTCGGCCAGCTCGCTGGGCGCCGACCTCGATGAGGCTGGGGTCAAGCCTCTCAGCGACTTAGCCTCCATCACGTTGGCCCTATACTCCTTGAGGAGGGCCCTGGAGTCGTACGTCTCGTCAGCTATGGACTACGTAGCCCCTAACGTTAAAGCCCTCGTCGGCCCGCTTGTTGGAGCTAGGCTCATAGCCCTCGCAGGTAGCCTCGAGAAGTTGGCTAAGCTGCCTTCGAGCACCATCCAGCTGCTGGGGGCAGAGAAGGCGTTGTTCAGGTCCCTTAGGACTGGGACGAAGCCTCCTAAGCACGGAGTAATATTTCAGTGTCCAGAGGTTCACGGCTCGCATAGGTGGCAGAGAGGTAAGATCGCCAGGGCCTTGGCTGGTAAGCTGAGCATAGCGGCCCGCGTGGACTTCTTCACCGGCGAGTACGTGGCTGACGAGCTCAAGAGGGACCTAGAGGCTAGGATCAAGGAGATCAAGGAGCTCTACGCCAAGCCCCCGCCCAAGAAGCCTAGGGTCGAGCTGAAGCGTGAGCGAGCCAAGCCGGGCGGGTTGAGGCAGCGCCGACCTTAATAGGGTCGGCCGCCTGCAGCTAAGGGAGCCGCTTTGCCGGTCGTCGAGCCCCATGAGTATGAGGGCATCTACTGGGTGCGAGATGAGCTTGGGAGCAGGCTGGCGACGCTTAGCCTAGCCCCTGGGGTTAAGGTGTACGACGAGGACATAGTGAGGGAGGGGGGTAGGGAGTACAGGGTCTGGAACCCATATAGGTCTAAGCTGGCTGTTGGCATATTGAAGGGGCTACGTCCCCTCCCCATCAAGCCTGGCTGCAAGACCCTGTACCTAGGGGCTGCCTCAGGCACCACGTGCTCCCACGTGTCGGACATCGTCGGCCTGGAGGGCAGGGTCTACGCCGTCGAGTTCGCGCCTAGGGTGATGAGGGAGCTGCTGGCTAGGGTGGCTGAGCATAGGGTTAACGTTACACCCATCCTAGCCGATGCCCGCCGCCCCGAGTCGTACGCTCATCTCGTTGAGGCCGTCGACGTGATATATCAAGACGTAGCTCAGCCGGAGCAGGGACGCATACTAGTTGACAACGCTAGGGCCTTCCTTAAGCCGGGCGGCTGGACGCTCTTAGCTTTGAAGGCTAGGAGCATAGATGTAACCAAGGAGCCGTCGGAGGTGTATAGGAGGGAGCTTGAAGCGTTGGAGAGGGGCGGGCTCAAAGTGGCTCAGGTCATCCACCTGGAGCCCTACGATGAGGATCACGCCTTAATCCTCTCACGGTTGGAGGGGTGAGCATAGGTGCTGCGTGGAGCGGAGGGCTTTGGGGAGAGGGCTTTTAAGGTCCTCCTTAAGCGCGAGATGGAGAGGCTCAACGATCACCTCCCCAAGGAGTATAAGACGCTCGACGAGCTGCTCTCCATGGACTCACCCTCAGTGGAGGCTAGGGATGGAGGGGAGATAATCTTCGACAGGGACGAGCTTGAGCTGATAGCTCAGCTGATACCTAAGGAGCTCTACAGCCAGCTCCGCCTCCCCATGGTTCTACTGAGGCGTGTGGATCTAGGGCCAGGCACCTTCTCCCTAAGCGGAGGCAAAGTCGAGGCGTACTTAGCCCTCAAGCTCCTCGGGCAGGCTGACGTAAGCCCAGACGGGGTTGAGCTACCCCTCTATATCTATCGACCGCAGGTTCAGGAGCTTAGGCGTAGGCTTCGCACCCTCATCGTCATAGGCTTCGCCACGGACGGGGCGCTCGACGTGGAGGACCTGGGGCAGGTAAGGTAAAGCATTAATAGAGGCTCTAACGCTCCATGCTAAAGCATGTCTGGCAGGGCTGAAGTGGAGGGTGGCGAGGAGGACCTACTAAGGAGCTCCCTCAAGGCGATAAGGGAGGCAGGCTTCGACGTTTCAACGCCCCCCGACGATAGGAGAACCAGCTTAGATGTAATAGCTCGCAGGAAGGAGGTGCTTTTAGTGGCTAAGGCCGTTGAGGACATCGAGGAGACGCCGGAGGCCTTAGGTAGGGAGCTGAGGAGAGCGGCCTCCGCCCTTTCAGCCATCCCCATCCTCATCGCTAGTAGGAAGGGGGGTGAAGCCATCGAGGATGGGGTGGTCTATGGGAAGATGAATATATGGGCAGCGTCTCCAGCCACCATCGTCAACGCCTTCCGCGGGAAGGGGCCCTACGTCTACTCAAAGCTCAACAGATACTACGTCCAAATAAATGGGAAGAGCCTGAGGGCAGCTAGGCTGAGGAAGGGCCTGTCGCTTGGCGACCTGGCCAGGATGGTGGGCGTGTCGAGGAAGGCCATATACGAGTATGAGAGAGGCTCCATGGACGCCACGCTGGAGGTAGCAATCAAGATGGAGGAGGCCTTAGAGAGCAGCTTGATCGTCCCCGTGGACATCCTCGCCCCGCTTACATCAAGGCCGCCTCCAGCTGAGGAGGAGGGGGTTAGGCCTCTCGAGGGGGAGGTTCTATCTAAGCTGAGGGAGCTCGGCTTCGAGGCCTTCCACTTTAAGAGGGCCCCCTTTAACGTCATCGCTCGAAGCAAGTATACCAGACTCTTGGTGAAGGTATCAGGAAGCCTCGACGAGCACGTCGAGAGGGAGCTAAACGTCATTAGGAGCATGGCTAATGTAAGTGGCAGCCTCAGCCTGACCATAGTTAAAGAGGAGCCGGGTAGGGGTGAGCGGGACCTGCTGCCCTACAGCGAGTTCAAGAAGGTTGGGAGCGAGCCCGAGCTCATCGAGATCATAGGCCAGCGGCCATGGACTTAAATACGTTTATATAGCCCGTCGCTAATATTAACCCACATGAGCCTAGACACAACCCGTGCCATTCAGTCTCTTAAGTCCTACATCGATAACCGCTGGGCTAAGTGGCTCCTTAAGCGCTTCTCCTCCAAGTGCCCTAAGGACGGTAGGAGCAGGTTAGAAGTAGCTTTAGCTCTCTTCAGCGGCGCCTGCGACCATGCTTGCTTCACGTGTAGCCACATAGTCGCCCCCATAGTGTCTAGGCTCGTCTCGCGGAGCGGCAGAGCCTTGGGGGCTAGCGAGGAGGCTATGAAGGAGAAGTTCAAGGATCCCTACTGGAGGAGGGGGCTGGTCAGCGTCATTAAGGGCATATCTAAGTATGGCGTCAAGATGCCCTTCACCCCCGGCGCCCCCTTCCTCATAGTCTGGGACATAACTGCTAGATGCAACTTACGCTGTAAGCATTGCTATAGCACGGCTGGCGCGCCCCTACCTAAGGAGCTGTCGACGGAGGAGGCGATGAAGGTCATCAACGACCTAGCCGACTTGGGCGTAGCGGCCATAGCTTTCTCGGGCGGCGAGCCGCTTTTGAGGCCCGACTTCTTCGAGCTCGTGAAGGCCGTGAGGGATGCGGGGATCTTCCCAGCGCTGGCCACCAACGCCACCTTGATAACCAAGGAGGTGGCTAGGAGGCTTAGGGAGGTGGGCATAGGCTTCGTCCAGATAAGCCTCGATGGCGCTTGTGCTACCACCCACGACGAATTCAGGGGGGTTAAAGGAGCCTTCGAGGGGGCGATTAGAGGCCTGAAGAACTCGGTGGATGAAGGCCTCTTCGTCGAGGTGTCTTGCACCTTAACAAGGTTCAACGTCGGCGAGCTTGACGCCATCCTAGACCTATGCAAGAAGCTTCACGTGAACTGGTTCATGATGTATAACTTCGTCCCCACGGGACGCGGCCGCTTCATAATTGAGAACGACCTCCCCCCGCTGGAGCGGGAGGAGGTTCTACGTAAGCTTTGGCGTAGGCTCAAGGACGACCCTGAGCTACCCGTCCTATCAACGGCCCCATACTTCGCCAAGGTGGCTTTAGAGATGGAGGGGTTGGGTGAAGCTAGCACGGCGGTAATCCCCACACACTTCTACAACATGACGCTCCCGGGGAGGCTCAGGAGCTTAAGCGAATTCGTAGGAGGCTGCGGAGCTGGTAGGTGCTACGCGGCAATTGAGCCTGAGGGCGACATCCAGCCCTGCGTGTTCTTCCCGCTTAAGGTGGGGAACGTTAGGGAGGCCAAGTTCTCGGAGGTCTGGGACGCTAGCCCTGTGTTCTGGGACTTGAGGGATAGGGAGAAGCTGAAGGGGGGATGTAGAAGCTGCAGATACAAGTACGTGTGCGGTGGCTGTAGGGCCAGGGCCTACGGCTACTTCGGGGACTACCTAGCTCCTGACCCTGGGTGCGTCATTAACCTCGACCGGTGGATGGAGCTGACCCAGCGCTTAAACGGAGGGCTAACTTAAAAAACCCCGTGAGCCAGCTGGGGCTTGAGATGAGCTCAGAGGACTGCTCTGGGGCCTTAGAGCGCCTGAAGGAGATGAGGGGGGCTCAAGTGGAGGTGCACTTAATCGACGGCAAGGTGCTTAAAGGGCTACTCGAGGGTGTGGACTCAGACTTCATGAACGTCCTGCTGAAGGATGTCGTGACGGAGGACGGTAGGAGGGTGCCTTTGGCCCTTGTCTCAGGCGGCTTTGTGGCCGCCGTTTACTTCATCGGTCCCAAGCCTCTCAGCGACCTAGAGCTCAAGGTGCTTTCGATACTTCAGCGAAACCCCTCGTTGTCGATATCCGATATAGCTAAGATGGTCAATGAGCGCCCCAACATGATTAGGTCCGTGATGCGTAAGCTAAGGCGGAGTGGCCTCGTACCTTCAACAAGCCTCAACCCAAGCTCCGAAGAAGGCTCCAGCTAGGGTAGAGGCGGTGGCGTTCTACGCCTCTCTTCACGCTTAAGCCTCGTCCACTTGAGGAACTCCTCGCTAGGTGAATCCTCCTCGTAGAGCATTTCCCTCCTAGCCTCAAGAAGCTCGTCTTGGAGCTCAACAAGCTCGGCGGCGCTCATGAAAGCTTTGGCCTCCGCCGTCTTAGATAGCTCCTCGCCCAACCTCCGCCTCCAATCAAGGCTGCGGGCGGCGTGGTGATCCACCACGACAATAGGGACCCTCTCCGCGAGCCTGACGAGCCCACGAAGCCCCCTGGCTACGGCGTCCTCTCCCACCATGCTCCCCTCTAGGTATAGAGGAGGTCCTCCAACCAGCACCACATGGGGGCGCTGAGCCAGGATCCACCTTAGAGCCCCCTCGCTCATAGGGCCCTGTACATCTGAGGTATGTACTAGCCTCTCGCCGTCGCATTCTATGCACAGCATCAATACGTAGCCCAGCGCCGACCCGTCTTCACCGTGGGGGACGGGCGGCGAGAAGCGAAGCTTGGTGTTGTTGAAGGAGAACTCCCTTCCATCGGCTACCTCCACCCGGCCGGCGATGGAGGCCATAGCCTTCTCGAAGAGCCAGCCCCGCTTGCGCTGGCTTAGGTTGATGTAGCTCCTAACGTCCTTGACCAGCAGGGTCTTCCCAGCGTATATTGCCTCGGCCTCCTCAACGCAGCTCCACGTTAACGTCCATTCGCGGCCCCTCCAAGCGGGCGTGTAGTGGTCGTAGTGATAGTGGGATATCGTAACAACCTCGCAGCCCTCAGCCGCCCTCCTTAAGGCCATCCTAGCCCTCTCCAAGGCCTTATATTCACGTGGATGCGGTAGTAGGCCGAACCTTAAGCCGAGCGAGACCCCCGCATCGATGAGAACCCTCACGTCGGGGGTCTCAACGTAGGTACACATCCCCCTGACCCCGAGGCTTTCAAAAGCTAGGGGCTTCACCCTAATCTTAGCCAGCGGGAGCCTCACGATGCCTTCCTCGCGCGCGCTACGTAAGGGGCCCTGCTTAACTTAATTGCGTCCGCGTGCTAAAGTCCCTCGGCGCTAAGCCCTAAGCCCATGGCTCCAGGGGGGCACGCACCCTCAAGCGGCCCAGAGGAGCGTAGAGGGCTCACTCAGTGCACTTTTTAGGGGCCCAGCCCAGCGTGATTGGGGCGATGACGTCTCTGGCCTCGACGATCAGTGACTGGGATCTTGAGTGCTGAGCCCCGTCGCGCGCCGCTACGGGCGGCCTACGCGGCGCATCAGCGGCATTACCGCGGACGTCAGCTCCACCTGCTTGGAGGCCAGGCCCTCCTCGGGTGTTCACGGTCCCTCCTGCTCAGGAGCGAGAGGTAGGCCTCCTCACCGAGCACCTCAACCCTGACCTCGTAGTCCGGGTCCTCCAGGTTTACGGTCAAGCCGAGCTCGCGCCTTAAAGCCGCCCCTACTTCCTCCTCCACGCGCTTAGCTGAGCTTAAGCAGCTTCCGCGCTTAACGCACCTCACGGCTATGGAGCCCTTAGCCCCTCGAGCCAGCTCGACGGCCCCCTCAACGATTGCGGCCAGCTCCGCCTTGACGACTGCGTCGACAGGGATGACGCGGCTTACATGGCTGGTCCAGCAAGACTTAACCCGCTCAGCGGCCAGCCTAGCTGGGATGCTTACAGCTACCTTAAGCACGCCTCCATACTTCGTGCGCTCGACTTTGACGCTCGGGTCGAGGCGGTAGAGACAGTCTGGCACTTCCTCCTCCACGGTGTGCTCCTTACCCGGCTTCGTGGTTATCAGCAGTAGGGGCAGCCTCGACCACTTATTGAGCAAGCTCCGGCAGGCTTTTTATCGCTAACCTAGCTGAGTGGCCTGGGTTGAATAGGGCTGAGGAGCCCCTCCTCGAGATCCCTCCCCCCTCAAGCAGGCTGATTAAGGATGAGGGTAAGCTCTCGCCGGACTACGTGCCCTCCATCCTTCCGCACCGTGAGGCCCAGCTCGAGGAGCTGGCGAGGCTCTTTAGCGGCCTCCTGAAGCCTCCCAGCAGCCTCTCGGTTAAGGTTTGGCTCGTGGGGGAGGTGGGGTCGGGGAAGACCGCTACCTCAAAGCGCTTCGGCCACCTCCTTGAGCGTGAGGCTCGTAGGCGGGGCATCGACGTCAGGTACGTCCACGTGAACTGCTACAAGGAGAGGACCTTCTTCGTCATAGCTAAGCGCTTAGCTCAACGCATCATTCCAGGCCTACCTGAGCGAGGCTTCTCGGCCCAGGAGCTCTTAGACATGACCTGGAGGGCTCTCAACGACCAGGACGTCCACCTCGTGGCAGCCCTCGACGAGGTCGACTACTTAGTTAAGGCGGTGGGGGAGGGCCCTCTCTACGCGCTAACGAGGGCCTGCGACGAGAGGCTCAACGCCCCTCAAAGGCTCAGCCTCATCATGATCTCCAGGGCGCACCCATCGACTTATCAGCTGGACGCTCGTGTAGCCAGCACCTTGTGTCGGGGAGTCATACGGTTTCAACCTTACACCTCAGCTCAGCTCCTAAGCATCTTGAAGGCTAGGGTGGAGGAAGCCTTCGTGGAGGGGGCGGTAAGCCTTGAGTCCATCAACTTGATAGCCGACCTAGCGGGCGTGGACGCTCAAGGCACGGGGGATGCACGCTTCGCTCTAGAGCTGCTATGGTGGTCCGCCAAGCTGGCTGAGGCTAAAGGGCTTCGAAGGATAGACCCAGACGTGGTGAGGGCCGCTTACGCTCAGCTTAATCCATCGCTCAGCCGTGAAGACCTTCGCTCGCTGTCAAGCCATGAGAGGCTGGTGCTTCTAGCGGTGGCAAGGGTCTTGAGGAGGACGGGGAGGGCCTACGCCTCGACGGGGGAGGTTGAGAGGGAGTACGTGAATCTATGTAGGTCGCTGGGCGAGGAGCCTAGGAAGCACGTAAGGCTCTGGCTGATGGCTAAGAGGCTTAGTAGCGCTGGCTTCATTCACTCCAAGGTGGTGTGTGGGGCTGGCGGTAGGACCACCCTAATGGGGCTCGTGGGGGTCGAGGCCTCTACGCTTGAACGCCTCCTCACCTCCTCATGGAGAGGCTAGGCTTGGAGGTCGAAGACGTACTATCCTCAAGGGGGAGGGTCAGGGTGCTCAAGGTGCTGATGAGCGCTGGTGAGCTCAACGTATCTGAGGCCGTTAGGCGGGCTGGCTTAAACCACTCAGCGGCTTCAGCCCACATAGATGCCTTGAAGGAGGCTGGGCTCCTAGAGGAGAGGAGGTTCGGCCGCATAAGGATCTTAAGGGCCAGGCTGGAGGACCCGAGGGTGCAGGCGCTTAAGAAGGCCTTCGAGCTCTTCGAGCTCTACGGAGGGGGCCGTCGTGACCGTTAAGATGGTTGACATAACGGGGAAGCCCTGCGTCTACCGTGAAGCTACGGCCAGGGGCATCATCAAGCTGAGGAGGGAGACGGTCAAGGCCATAGCCGAGGGAAGGGTGGAGAAGGGCGATGTGCTGTCGGTGGCCCAGCTCGCCGCCGTCATGGCTGCCAAGAGGACGCCCGAGCTGATACCCCTCTGCCACCCCATACCAATAACTGGGGTGGACGTAGGCTTCAAGCTGGGGGAGGGCTTCGTTGAGGTCGAGGTTAGGGTTAGGGCTGTAGCCTCCACGGGCGTCGAGATGGAGGCGCTTACAGCCACCTCAGCCGCCCTACTCGCGGTTTGGGACATGGTTAAGAAGCTGGAGAAGGACGAGAAAGGCAACTACCCCACCGCGGAGATAGCTTCGATACGCGTCGAGAGCAAGGTCAAGGGTGACGCTCCTGTCCACCACCGTTAAGGAGCACCGAGCGGCTGGGATGAAGGGGCTCAAGTTCGCGATCATAGTGGCTAGCGACAGGCTGTACGGCCGAGGGCCCCAGGGAGACGTTAGCGGCGACGTAACCTCCAAGCTGGTGTCTGGGGCAGGCCACGTGGTGGCTAAGCGCAGCCTCATACCCAACGATGCAGCCAAGCTCGTTAAGGAGGTGGTGAGCGCCATCGAGGAGGGCGTCGACGTGGTCGTGGTCATCGGCGGAACGGGCCTTGGGCCCGGCGACGTCACCGTGGAGGCCTTAACGCCCCTCTTTGAGAAGAGCATCCCGGGCTTCGGCGAGCTCTTTAGGATGCTTAGCTTCAGTGAGGTGGGCCCAGCTGCTATGCTCAGCAGGGCTGGAGCGGGCATCTATCGAGGCTCAGCCGTGTTCCTGCTGCCGGGCTCCCCTCACGCCGTGGAGCTCGCCCTATCCAAGCTCATCCTACCAGAGGTAGGCCACCTACTAGCTGAAGCTAGAGGGGTTAGGCTGGGCGCAGCCCATGGCCATGGATAGGTTCGGCAGGAAGGTAACTACGCTCAGGGCCTCCATCACTGAGGCCTGCAACCTAAGCTGCATCTACTGCCATCGAGAGGGCACTTCTACGAGCGGCTCGATCGAGCTAAGCATAAGCCAGCTTAGGCTAGCGGTGGAGGCAGCTCATCGAGTAGGAGTGAACAGGGTTAAGCTGACGGGCGGCGAGCCCCTCCTTAGGAGGGATGTAGTCGACCTCGTTGAAGCGATAGCGTCCGTGGAGGGAATCACGGACGTGTCCATGACCACCAACGGCACCCTCCTCGCCCAGCTGGCCTCCCGCCTCATCGAGGCGGGGCTTCGAAGGGTCAACGTAAGCCTTCCGTCCCTTAAGCCTGAGCGCTACCGCTGCATAACTGGCTGCGACACGCTCGATAGGGTTAAGGAG
>Ga0105154_1000936_pt1 | contig 12243 bp, 11 predicted proteins | sample SSWtaG_FD_89672 | JGI IMG/M metagenome (GOLD analysis project Ga0105154, IMG submission 89672) | Hot spring microbial communities from Sandy's Spring West, USA to study Microbial Dark Matter (Phase II) - SSWsed_matched | ecosystem: Environmental > Aquatic > Thermal springs > Hot (42-90C) >... | reverse complement strand
GTCGCGTTCGAGTCGCAGACGACCACGTTGCCCTCTCTCACGAGCTCTATCACGAGCTCGTGAGCTCCTTTTTCTCCCTCAGCCCTCATCTTCAATACCCTGTCGAAGCCAACTTGCTCGAGAGACGTTATCTTAGCCCCCCTCATCAGCTTCCTCAGCAACATGCAGAAGGCTGGTGGCTGTGCTGGTTTCTCGACGTCGTACCTCGTCAAGCTGATCCAGTGAGGAGGCCTAAGTGCGAGAATCCTCGTCGTCCCGTCGACGCACCTTATCTTAAACATCAACAGTTCTCCTATCATGTAGATGTTGACTATCGTCCCGCCCACTATCAGCTGGCCTATTTCCTTTACCAAGGCCCTGAGGTCCAGTGCAGACAGAGAGCTCTTTCGCTTTAGCTTGGGCGGTAGGGCCGACATCTCGCACTTGAAGCTTTTATTAGGAAGGGCTGGATTAAAAACTCGCGAGGTTGCATGAGGCCTGGGTCGAAGGTCTACGCGACCAGGATAGCCTTCGCGATAATCGCCGGAGTCTTGAGCGCGATGGTCAACCCCATGCTCTTCAGGCTGAACTCTCAGATAATAGCTCACTCAGCTATAGCGCTAATGGTCCCGATATTCATAGCCGTGCTCCTGTACGTGGCCTCATACCACTTCGCGAAATCGGTCATCAAGGTCTCGCCCGCTTCGCTCAACGATCCTTCGTACATGTACAAGGGAGGGGTATTCACCTACGTGATCGTGTGGATAGTGACTTGGTCCTTCGTGGCCACGTTCGCCATCTACTCACCAGCACAGTGATAGGTAAAGGTCTATGAGGACCGTAATACGCAACTGCAAGCTCTACTTCGACGGCAAGATCGTCGAGAACTGCTTCTTGATCATGGACGCCCCCTTGATATCCGGCTTCGGAGTCGACTACGGCGCTCAGCTGGCGCACGACGTTCACTTCGACGCCAAGGGGAGGTTGCTACTTCCCGGGCTGATAGACTTACACGTGCACCTCAGGGACCAGGGGCTGTCTTACAAGGAGGACTTCTGGAGCGGGACTGCGAGCGCAGTCCTCGGCGGGGTCACCTCGGTAATAGACATGCCCAACAACGTCCCCCCGACGGCCACTCCATCCGATTTGACTGAGAGGATGAAATTGGCCAAGGACAAGATACTGGCCAACGTCGGCTTCACGTGCAAGCCCTCAGCCGACCACGCCCTCAACTCAGAGCTAGTGAAGTGCGGGACCATAGCGTTCAAGATGTTCATTTACGAGCACATGGATGGCGGGAAGCTCGACATGCCCTTCGTGGAGAGGGTCCTAGAGTCCCTCTCCAAGCTCGATAGGATATTGATGATACACTGCCACGTGAGGAGTAGGTTCTCAGAGGTCCTCGAGCTCGTGAGAAGCGGGAGAGCCTTTAAGTTGTGCAAGGTTGAAAAAGAGCTCGCCGAAAAGGTCTTGGCAGTGGCGAAGAAGTACGGGCCTAGGGTCCACATCTGCCACGTCACGTGCCCGAGGACCGTGGAGCTCATAAACAGCTACAAGAGCTTCGTGAGGGTGACGTCGGAAGTCGCGATACACCACCTCCTCCTCGACTACTCAGTCTTGAACAGCCTCGGCCCCATGGCCCACGTGGACCCTCCACTGAGGAGTAAATCCACGGCCAAGCGGCTCCTAGACATGCTCAGAGAGGGGATGATAGACGTTGTGGTGAGCGACCACGCCCCTCACGCAGTCTTCGAGAAGGAGGGCGAAGACCCCAAGCCCGGCTTCCCCAACCTGCAGTTGATGGCCCCTCTCCTCATGACTCAAGTCAAGAGGGGCGGGCTTGATTTGGGCCTAGTGGTGGACAGAGCGTCAGCTAGGCCAGCTCAGATATTCGGACTGAGGAGGCGAGGCGCAGTGGCGAAGGGGTACTACGCCGACTTAATTGAAGTGGACCTCAAGAGAAAGCTGAAAGTGAAGAGCGAGATCTTAGTTTCAAAGGCCAAGTACACGCCATTCGAAGGAACGACGCTCACGGGCGTACCAGTGAGGACCTACGTCAACGGCGTGTGCGTCAACGACGACTACACGATAATTGGGAAGGGAGGCGAGGGCGTAGTGCTCACGCCCTGGTGAGCTCCATGTGTTCGAAGCTGCTCTTAGACGGCATGTGCGGGAAGCTAGCTCGATGGCTACGCCTCCTAGGGTTCGACGCCGAGTACTTCAAGGACGCCGACGACGAGATCCTCCTCTCCGAAGCCGAAAAGACCAATAGGGTGATAGTCACGAGGGACCAAGGGCTTTACAACAAGGCCGTCAAGAGGGGCTTGAGGTGCGTTCTACTAACCTCAACGGATCACGTAGAGAACATGAGGAAGGTCCTCAGAGAGCTAAACGCCAAGATAGTCCTCCCCCCTAAGGAGACTCGATGTCCCTTGTGCAATAGCCTGCTCAAAGAGGTGGAGCCCGACTCGGTGAAAGCTCTATTACCCTCAGAAGATTTGGTCAAACGCTACGACAAGTTCTGGCTGTGTGAGAGGTGCAAGAAGGCCTACTGGATAGGCTCTCACTGGCGAAACATTAAGAAGACGCTAGGGGAAGTTGAGGGTTGTGCAGAGGAGGACTGAGCCTTGAATTACGTGACGGACGAAGAAGGGGCCTTCTTGGTTAAGCTCGCTAGGAGGGCCGTGGCCGAATACTTCTCTTCCAAGAAGGTCATAAGCCCTCCTCGGGATACGCCGCCAAAGCTCTACGAGAAGAGGGGGGTGTTCGTGACCATAGAGACCTATCCGGGCCGCGAACTGAGGGGCTGCATAGGCTTCCCAGAGCCCGTGTACCCCCTCGTCGAGGCGACCATAAGGGCGTCATTGGCCTCGGCCTTCGAGGACCCCAGGTTCCCGCCCCTCAGCAAGGACGAGCTGAGCAAAGTGGTCTTCGAGGTCAGCGTCCTCACGCCTCCTCAGTTGATCGAGGTCTCTAAGCCAGTAGAGTATCCGTCCAAGATAAAGGTCGGAGTCGATGGCTTGATAGTGGAGAGGGGCTTCTTCAGAGGCCTCTTATTACCTCAGGTGGCCGTTGAGTACGGTTGGAACGAGGAGGAGTTCTTGACTCAGTGCTGCTTAAAGGCGTTGCTACCTCCTGACGCGTGGTTAGACCCTAAGACAAAGGTCTACAAGTTCCAAGCAGAGGTCTTCGAGGAGGAGGCGCCCGAGGGCCCGGTGAAGAGGAGGAAGCTAGGTTAAGTCGCCGCAGACGCAGAACGACTCGTGTATGAGGTCGTAGAGCCTGTCGAGCCCGATCTTCTTCAACGCCGAGATCATCACGACCCTAGAGGCGCGCTCGTACTTAAAGACCAAGTCCGTGAGCTCCAGAGCTAAATCGGAGAGGACGTCGGTCCTCGAGCTCAGCCTCCTTTTGACCTCGTCCACCTTCAAGGCGAGCTCCGACAGGTCCACGAGGTCGCCCTTGTTGATCACGGTCACGGTCGGTATCTCGAGCCTCAGCTCTATTATCAGCGAGAGCAACTTTATCACCAAGAGCTCGCTCGCGTCCCTTATGGTCTCGGCGTCTACTATGTAGACGGCCACGGCCCTCCTAGCCCTCTTGATGGCGCTACTCAGGGAGGGGCCCAGCCCCCTGAACACGAAGAGCTCCATCTGGCCAGGGGTGTCGACTAAGACGTAGTCCGCGTCGCTCGCCTCCATCCTCTTAACTATTTCGTCCATCCTCTCCTCCATGATCTTCGAGGCCATGATCATCGCGCCGTTTGGTCCGAGGCCCAGCTCCTTCATCAAGTCGCTGGTCCTCACCATTTCCCTCACGTCGAAGAAGGCCTCGTAGGGCAAGGCCTCTACGCCTGGATCCAAATTGACGCAGGAAGCCCGAAAGCCCAGCTCCTCGAGCCACTCGCTGAACGACTTGACTAGGGTTGTCTTTCCGCATCCAGCCGTCCCCACAAACACGATGAACACGGTCAGCCCCTCTCGTTGAATCTCTCATGGAGGGCTTTAGAGCCTGATAGTGGGCTATCGACCGTGGCCCTTAAAGCTTCTCCAGTCCTTGGAGGTCGTCTTCCTCATTTCATTAGTGGTTTTTAAATCGTAATAGCGACCGGGTCCTCAGGTAGGCCTTGAGGCAATGACTCTTGTGACGAGTACGGCGCGCTAGTCGAAGATTAAGAGCCCCGCCGTACTCCACGTCTTGTTACGTAGCACTAGTAGCGCCAATCACTCGCCTATTTGCTAACGCCAGCCCGGTGAAAGGCTTTGGTGAGCACTCGTCCGTCGACGCTGTTGATGCCCTCGGCGCCGCATCTGAGAACTGTCGGCTAGGGCGATGTGCTCTTCTACCGAGAGCCAGTGGTCACCGGCCCACCTCCGCGAGTCTGGTCTCTCGACGATCGATTGACTGAGCCTTTTTAGCACGAGACCTCTCGATACGCGTTACAGTTGTCTTAATATCTCTCAACTTCCTAATTATCTTACAGACACGGTGGAGCGGAGATGGAGTACTCTCTATTGGCAGATTTCTACGAGAAGATCGAGTCCACGACGAAGAGGCTCGAGATGACTGACCTCTTAGTGGCGCTCTTTAAGAAGACCCCTCCCAACATCATAGATAAAGTCGTTTACTTGACCCAGGGCAAGTTGCATCCAGACTACGTCGGCGTAGAGCTGGGCGTGGCAGAGAAGCTCGCCTTAAGGGCCCTCTCCTTGGCCACGGGCCTATCGGCAGAAGAGCTTGAGACGGAGCTGAAAAGGGCTGGCGACGTGGGCGTCGCGGCTGAGCGTGCCCTCTCTAGAAAGAGGGTCAAGAGCCTCTTAGACTTTGTAGGTCCGTCGCAGGTTGGAGCGAAGAAGCTGACGGTCGACGAGGTCTACAATACGCTAGACAAAGTCGCCAAAGCAACGGGCGAGGGTTCTCAAGACACGAAGATATCTCTGATAGCGAGCTTGTTGAGGCACGCGACGCCTAAGGAGGCTAAGTACTTGATGAGGACGATAACCGGGAAGTTGAGGCTGGGAGTAGCCGACATGACAATATTGGATGCTCTGGCGATAGCCTTCTGCGGCGGGAAAGAAGCTCGCCCACTCATCGAGAGGGCGTACAACCTCTCGAGCGACTTGGGCTACGTGGCGAAAGTGGTAGCTGAGAAGGGGCTCGAAGGGGTGAAGCAATTCGGGGTCACGATAGGCAGGCCCATAAGGCCGATGTTGGCCGAGCGCTTGACCACGGCTGAGGAGATACTCCAAAAGCTAGGTGGGAGGTGCGTAGCGGAGTACAAGTACGATGGTGAGAGGATACAGGCGCACAAATCGGGGACCGACGTCATACTGTTCTCGCGCAGGTTGGAGAACATAACTCACCACTACCCAGACGCCTGCGACATCATAAGGAACCACATAAAGGCTAATGAGGCGATAGTGGAGGCCGAGTGCGTGGCGATAGACCCTGACACGGGAGAGATGAGACCCTTCCAGGAGCTGATGCACAGGAGGAGGAAGTATGGTATAGAGGAGGCCATGAAGGAGTACCCCGTGTCACTATTCTTCTTCGACTGCCTCTACGTGGACGGGCAGGACCTCACGAACGCGCCTTATCCCAAGAGGAGGGAAGTGTTGACCAAGATCCTCGAGCCTGGCGAGAGGGCCATGTTAGCGACTTACAGATTGATAGACAGCGTCGAAGAGCTTGAGCGCTTCTTCGAGGAGGCGATAAGCGAGGGTTGCGAGGGGCTCGTGTGCAAATCGCTGGCCCCCGACTCTGTCTACCAAGCCGGAGCTAGGGGCTGGCTGTGGATAAAGTTCAAGAGGTCTTACCAGTCGAAGCTTGTGGAGCCCATTGACGTCACGGTAGTGGGCGCGTTCTGGGGCAAGGGGAAGCGGGCTGGCAAGTACGGGGCTTTGCTCTGCGCGGTCTACGACCCTGAGGCAGACGTCTTCAGGACCGTGTGCAAAGTGGGGAGCGGCTTCACGGACGAAGACCTCGAGAAGTTGCCCGAGATGTTGCGCCCCTATGTCATAGAGCACAAGCATCCACGAGTCGACTCTAGGATAAAGGCGGACGTATGGTTCGTGCCTAGCGTGGTGATAGAGATAATAGGCGATGAGATAACCCTTAGTCCCTCGCACACGGCTGGCCTAGGAGCAATAAAGCCCGACGCGGGCCTAGCCATAAGGTTCCCGCGCTTCACGGGCCGCTGGAGGTTTGACAAGAGCCCCGAGGACAGCACGACGGTCAAGGAGCTCATCGAGATGTACAAGATGCAGCTCAAGAAGATAGAGGCCTAAGAGCTTCGCTGAGCCATCTTCTCCAACATCCTCTCAAAGGTCCACCGCACGGCATTCTTAAGCTCTCTGATCCTCCTATCGTCTACTATGTTCTTCACGAATATCTCCGCCAAGATGTCCCCCTTGGTCTTCACTTCGTAGTCTATGACCTCGCTCTCCCTTATCTCTCCTCTCTCGGCCGCTTCGCGGTCCTTTCTCCTCATTTCTTCGAGCACCTTCTCGACCAAGAACTGCCTGAAGGGCGGGATGTTCACGTTGAGCTCTAGGTCTTGGGCTGGGACTATCCTCAAGTACCCCTCACCTATGTACATCTTCCCGAGCAACTTGTTGCCCATCCTCGAGGATGCTAAGATTAAGGTCTCGGTCTCTAGCCCTCGAGGCTGAGGCGGAGGTGAAGGTGCTTGTTGCACGACCTCCCTTGCGACCTCTAGGGCGGAGGCTGGTTTGAAGGAGGCCCTCGCGAGGGCCTCGTCGACGAGCTTTATGAGGAGCTTTAGGTTTTCAACTTCAGCCGTCAGGGCCGAGAGCCTGTCCTCTAAGTACTTCTTCAAGTCGGCTAAGCTTTTGACTAGATCCTCCAAGCCCCTTCACTTCTCTACACTACCGAGTCCTACACATATCTCTATTGCTTAAAACCCCCTCACTGCTCGTGACTATTAAACACTCCAAGGCCTACCAAATGAGTTGTGATGAACAACCTCCCTCAAGCTCCTCCTGTGTGGAGGCGAGGGCTTCTCTCCGGGTTGGCCTATCGTGATCAGCGCTAGAGGCCTCACGTTGGCTGGTAATCTGAGGATCCTCCGTACCTCCTCCTCGTAAAAGGCCCCGACCCAGCACGTGCCGAGGCCTATGGAGTAGGATGCGAGTAGCATGTTTTGGGTGGCCGCGGCGCAATCTTGAATGGCATAGAGCCTTCTGCCTCTCTCGCCGTAAATGACGCCAGTCCTGTCGACATCGGCGCAGACGGCTATTATGGCCGAGGCCTCCGTCATCCACATCTGGTTAAGAGAAGCTCTGGCCAGTTGCCTCATCTCATCCTTGTTGTCGACGACGACGAACTCCCAAGGCTGGAGGTTTCCAGCGGATGGCGCCCAGATGGCCGCCTCCAACACGTACTTCAACTGCTCCGGGCTAAGCTCTGAAGGGACGTAGGACCTTATGGACCTTCTGCCTTTTATGGCCTCATAAACCTCCAAATCAGGGCACCTCTCCTAACCTCATCTTATTACTATGCTTATTAAAGCTTAGCATAAATGAACGGACAGCGATGATCAGCCTCACGTCGCTAAGGACCTTGCTTGATCACCTTAATCCCTTCTCCCTGTCCTTACTGCTCGCCTTGGTGTTGGCTCTCGCCCTTCACTTGAGGTTCTCATCTAAGGAGAAGATCTTGATAGGAAGGGTTTGGCGGCTCTTCCCCTTTTACGTAGACCTCAGAGAAGCAAAGCACATAGTGATATTTGGGATAACAGGATCGGGGAAGACCAATACGGCTAAGCTGATAGCGAGCTCGTTTAAAGGCTCCAAGCTCATAATAGACTGGAACGGAGAGTACCTGATCGGTAGAGTCGCGAAGCCCTCAGAACTCTCAATAAGCCACTTAACCATGCTGGACTTCTGCGAAGCCCTCTCGGCATCTCTCCAGCTCACTGCCCCTCAATATGCAATGTTGCTTGAGGTTGCCAAGGACTCGAGCAACTTAGGCGAGATAATGGAGAAGCTCCGCAAGTACCCTGCCGAGAGCGACACGAGGAGGGAAATAAAGAACGCATTGCTCAGAAGACTCGAGCCCTTGTCCTACTTGAACCTCTTCTCGGGCTCTTTGACCTTAGACGACGTCGATACCATAGACCTCTCTGGGCTGACGTTTGACGCCAAGAGACTCGTGGCCAATGTGATCCTCAGACTCATATACAACAACCCCACGAAGCAGTTGCTCGTCATAGAGGAAGCACAGAACGTGCTATTGCCACGTCGCTTAGATCAACCTCCCACTAGCTGCGAGATCATAATAGACGAGGTCAGGAAACATGGAGTGAGGGTCTTGGCCGTGGCGCAGATACCGTCACTCGTCTCGACTACGTATCGAAACGCCGAGTACATAATCCTTCATAGGCTTAGCCTAACGGCGGAAGAGGCGAAGAACATGAGCCTGAACGAAGAGGAGAGGCTTAAGATAGCGAAGTTGCCGAACGGAAGTTGCTTGGTCATACGCAGGGGGCAGAAGTTCACGGTCAGGGTGTTTAAGGCAAAAGGCTTGGGCACAAGGACCGTGAGCGAGAAGGTGCAAGCCGAGGCGCGGGAAAGAGAGAGCCAACGTCGTCCAGAACCTAAGAGTGAAGCGGCTCTGTTGCCTTACATTATCGAGGACATAAGAGAGATCAATGAATGGCGCAAAGACGTGGCGAATAACGTCAGCAAGTTGGCGAGAGAGGTAGACGAGCTTAAGCAGGTACTAAGGAACTTCATCAGCAAGCTCTCTTTTTCGGGCGACGTAGAGGCGGTAACTCCCTCAACCATTAAGGCCCTCCACGATAGGATTGAGAGCATAGAATACTCATTGAACTTCGTGAAGGAAAGGGTCTCCGAGATCGAAGAGGCGTTGCACAGGAGCCTCAAGGGCGGAGAGTTGCGTCGAAGATGCTCGAGAGTGAGCTAAGGGCCCTCTCGCCATACCCTTCTTTGAGGCCAGGGCAATTGAAGATAGCGAAGACCGTGTACGTGACTGTAGCTCAAGGGCTTTGTACGGTAATCGAAGCACCCTGCGGCCTCGGCAAGACAATAGCGTCATTGATGGGGATAGCCCTCTCTCTACAAAGAAACTTGATAAGGAGAGTCCTATGGCTTACGAGGACAAATGACGAGAGCGATAAAGTGATAGAGGAAGCGAGGCGCCTGAAAGACCGCGGAAGCCCCCTAAGAGGGCTCTCTTTAAGGGGCAAGTCCTCTTCATGTCCTCTCCTCCGTGGCGTTAACGAGGAGCTCTCCCATTTAGCGTGTCGCGCGCTGAGGGACGAACTGCTATGTCCCTATCTGGATCAAGAGAAAGTGGATCAGTGTGCCGATCGCTTAAGTCGCGAGCACGACCTCGCAACGTCGGTTGAGGTAATCCAAGCCGCTATCAAGGACAGGTGTTGTCCGGTCGCTGTGATGAAGAAGCTCATGAAGAGCAGCAACATCCTAGTCCTCACGTATCCCTACGTTTTCAATCGCTATGTTTATGGAGCTTACTTCAAGTTCTTGCAACTACACGACACCGCGACCATAATCGATGAAGCGCATAACGTCATGGAGTCAGCGATAGAGTACGAGTCGAAAGCCCTCAAGGTCAACACGTTGTACAACTCCATTGACGAGTTATTAAGTAGAGAGGTCGAGCTGGCGGCCCCCCTCGTGGACTTAATCGGCGTGTTTAAGGGATTAATGAACAGTAATCTATTACAAGGAGTTGACGTCTCGCGAGAGGAGATCCTGAAGGTAATATCGAGGCACTTCAAGGACCCCTTCGAGTACTTGGAGAGGTTACGAAAAGTTGCCTTAGAAGTGATCAAGACGAGGGCTTTGAGGGGCCTCACAATAAGATGTCCGACTTATTCAACTTTCACCTTCCTAAAAAAGGCATTGAACGCGGATAGCGATCACACAATTTGGCTTCACCTAGATGCCGAAGGCGAGCTTTGCATAGAGGTCAGGCCATTGACTTACGACTTTAGGCGAGTCACCGGCAAATTCCATGGCGTGGTTCTTATGTCTGGTACCCTTTCTCCGATAAGCTCTTTTATCAAGATTCTAAACCTAAAGGCCGAGAACTCTAAGATAATCAGGTACGTCAGGCCAAAGTACGGCCACGTCGTCTTCATAGTCGATCGATCGATCTCGACTTCTCTCAAGAACAGATCGGAACAACTCTACAAGGCCATAGCCTACAAGCTGAAGGCCATTAGGAGCAACACTAAAGGAGGCCTAGGTGTCTTCGTGCCCTCGTACGACATTTTGAGGGCACTAAAAGCCGTCGGCTTGAAAGAACTTATGCAGGGGCTGACCTTTATTGACGAGGGCAAGAGCTCGCCGAGCATAGAGGTCTTCGAGCGCTTCAAGAACTACGTCGAGGAGGGCGTGGACGCGACGCTGGTCTCAGTAATAGGCGGAAGGCTTGCAGAGGGCATCGACATATCCAGCCGGCTAATGTCAGTTGCGGCAATAATAGGGTTACCGATGCCCGAGCCCACGCCTTACAACTTAAAGAAGGTCGAGAGGTTGCGAAGCTTAGGCTTTGAGAGGCCCCACAACGTCGTCTTCATAGAACCAGCAATGAGGAAGGTAGTCCAAGCCGTAGGCAGGTTAATACGTAGTCCTCTAGATAGGGCCGTCGTGATACTAATGGACAGGAGGTACAGCGAGCCCCTTATCAAAAAATATATGCCGAAGTGGCTGGGCTATGAGCTACGCGTGTCCGATAACCCCCTATGCCTCCTTCAAGAGGCCCTGTCTTCTCTTAAGCCTGAAGTATAGGGATAGAAGCAGAACAACGAAGACGAGGCTCGAGATCAACGGTATCTCTACCGGAATCGGCGCCCCAGCGGACAAGAACTCTAGCTCCTCAACGTAAACGACTTTAATCCTACCCTCTCTCACTGCCAGTTCCCACGCCCTCGTTTCCTCAACGTACTTTAAAGACGTGTAGTTCGCGTAAATTATGGGACTGGCTATGAAGTAGGCCGATGAAACTATCTTTGGATCTAGGCCTCCGGAGCTCTTTATGTAACAAAGCCCACTTGGGGCCTCCTCAATCACAGCGCCATCGAAGTACGTCGTGTCGACCGGTATCCATCCAACTCGGGGGACATAAACCATGCTCCATGCGTGCCAAACAATTCCCTTAGACTTGTAGACGTAATTGCCCTCATATCTGACCCTCTCGTATTGAGAAGCTGGCCTTGGGATCCCGCCGATTTGCAAGAACGACGGTATACCGACAGCCCTACACAAGGTTGTGAAGAGGATGCTCCTGTCGTCGCAATCTCCGACCATACTCTTGTAGGTCTCGTCGGGGTATTGGGGACCTATAAGCTCCTTCACGTCTTGTTGTAGAGGATAGGCCACGTGCTCTTCTATCCACGCAGAGAAAGCATTTAGTACATCGTAGTACGCTCTTCCACACCCCTCCATGAGGCTGAGCGCAAGGCTGTAGATTGTTGGTGAAATGGGCCAAGCAGTGTTGTTACCAGCGTAGTGCTCCGTCAGGCTCGAAGAGGTTTCATTTAGTAGCGCTCTTTTAAGCTCGTCTATCGGGATGAGTCTATCGCTAGCTCTTTGAGCTATCGTGGCCTTGACGTATAGCGTGATGATACCTCGATTCTCATTCTTCACGATATCTAGAGGAAAGTCGAAGATCAATATCGCATTGCCTTGCTCGTCTAGGCTCAAGTACCCTCGACACTCCACCCCATTGACAAGGCCCCTTGCTTCTTCAATGAAAATGGTCTGCCTAGTGGTATTGGGAAATACAATCACTTGATTTATGTCGCCTAAGTCGCTGATATCGCCCTGTATCACAAGCGTCAAATTGCACCAATACTTGTAGCCAACGATCGCAGAAGTAGAGGCAAAGTCAAGGATTATGCTATAGATCAAGGGAGCTGCGATCGCAAGTGCCAGTATCGCTCCGAAGCTTGTTACTCTTTGGAGCACCTACTCCATCCTCTCCTTCCTACCCTTGCAATCCTTAAACCTTTTTTCCTTTCGCCTCTTACAAAGCTAGAGGGCGGTGGAGACGTTTGGCAGTCAAGGTGGGTTGTTGTGGGTGGGCTGTTAGAGGCGGCATGAAAAAATACTTCGAGGTCTTCGATCTGATAGAGCTGCAGTCCACGTTTTACAAACTTCCATCAATAGAGACTGCCAAGAGGTGGCGCGAAGAGGCTCCCTCGAACTTCACCTACACAATGAAGGCTTGGCAGGCTATAACACATCCGCCTTC
>Ga0105154_1000935_pt1 | contig 12250 bp, 6 predicted proteins | sample SSWtaG_FD_89672 | JGI IMG/M metagenome (GOLD analysis project Ga0105154, IMG submission 89672) | Hot spring microbial communities from Sandy's Spring West, USA to study Microbial Dark Matter (Phase II) - SSWsed_matched | ecosystem: Environmental > Aquatic > Thermal springs > Hot (42-90C) >... | reverse complement strand
TTCGCCGTGAACAAGGCCAAGGACTTGTCCGAGAAGACGAGGCGAGACGTCTGCGAGTACCTCGAGGACTCAATAGAGCGCGGCTGGATCGAGAACTTCATAATCGGCTACGTGAAGGTCATGTTGCGTGAGCACTACAGGCGACGCGATCGCATCTGCTAACAGCGTGGAAGGTGAAGACCATGTAGAGGCAAAGCGCGCCTTACCCCTTAACAAGTTTGAAGGGGGAAGTGATATTGAAAAAGGAGCCTTATTCCTATAAATCGTCGCTTTAACGTCTTCTCCATAAGATCTCTCATTAGGTAGGTCTTTTGATTGTTTGGTGCTCCTTTTACGACTATTAACCAGTACTTGTCCTTATGCTCTATAGTTTCCTCGGATCCTCGTTCATTAAGACTTATATCTTTCAACCTCTTCTTCACCACTTTAGCCCCAATACATACTAGCTCGTTATCATTGCTAATAACACGTCGTGCATACAAGAGAGAGCGCACAACTTATTTAACCTACAATCCCAATACAACACTATGTGGTCTTTGTGTTTGAATGGAAGCATGAATATTTACCAAGTTTTAGGGAAATACCAGAGCCCCTAGCACCAGTCATCAGAGCTTTGGAGAGGTTAGATAACATCAAATATGAGGAAATAGTCGTTAAGCGCTCAAAGCGCTTTGAGCGCTTAACAGGGCTGAAGCTCTTATTGAACGCTATTGAAAGAGAAATCATCAGACAGCCTACCCGTTATATGGCTAACTACACAATTAACAGCGTCCCTGTTAACGTTATCCCTCGAGTAGGGGATCCCGGTCCCTGTACTGAGACTCTTTTGGTCTTTATCGGAAGTGCAGATATTTTCGAGCTTAGATTGCTTGAGGCGATTGAGCATAGTGGGGCATTGTGTCGTAATACCACTAAATATGTGATCTTTTATGCCTTGAAGTGGGATGACGTCGTGTGGAAGAGACACGAGCAATCGTTTAAGATGATTAATGTAACCGTCTTCCTGAAACCGTTTGGAAGACCACCAGCAAGACTGCTGTGATGAGTAAGCCCAGTATCGTTCAGCCCCAGCGCCTTCGTTCTTCCTGAAGTGTTTGGCATAACGAGAGCTGTGCAGCTTATCGAGGGTTCTTCTTAATTAATTAAATCTTAAATCTTAAATTTAACAGTAGAACGGTGGACTACTTAGAGAACTCTTTGGACTTACTAAGGGGCCAAGTCCCTTTCTTCTGTACGCATATCATAAAAAGAAATGAAGACATTCAATATCGCATTACCAATGCATAGAGCTCAACTCTTTAAGCCCTACACCTAATAATGCTGGACGTCATTATGTAATGTCATGCCTAAGAGTAAAGCGATTAAGGGTTTGAATTTGATGAGTATTGGGGGAAAAGGCCCTCACCAATATCTTTGGCATAAAAGTAAAGGATCTTTACATCAATTTTGGTCTTTCCTTAGGAACACTAAATGCTCTACTTCTATTCCATTAGGGTTTAAGTTCTTTCTTTTCTTAAAGAGTCTTCTCCTCTCGATCTTATCTTCTATCCTCATACCGCTCATCTCTGACATTTGCAATTTGTTCGTCAAGTGTTCTTTCATTATCTTGACCGTGGGTATCGCTTTGCCTCTGACAGTAGCCTCGCCTACGAATATGCCCATAATGCCACCCCTTTCGATGCCTTCCGCTGCCTTCTCAAGTACGGTCAATGTGTTCGTAAAGTAGGACTCCAAGAGTTTTTTAAATTTAGGTTCTCCTATTTGGTCTAAGACCTCGTGATACGTTGCGCTTTGTATCTCCAGCCCGACTGGTGGTCTATAGGGTATTTCAAGCTTTTTAAGCTCCGATATTGTGCTCTCAGGTACTCCGAGAAGTCTCAGTTCCCAGCTGAAGCTTCTTATGTATTCTTGGGCTTGTATGTAAGGCGGCGACGTTAAGACGCCCGCGACATCTTTTGGATACTCATTTGCTGTTACAGCATCAACTGCTTTAACCATGACGGCAGGCTCACGCTCACATAAAGGTCTTGAAACCCTTTCTTGGGTTTTGCAAAGATCTTTTGCCTTCTTGATCACGTAGTGCTTAAAGAGTTCTTCGACGGCTTTCTCCGACAGCTCTTTCATTATCTTCCCGACTTTAAGCTTTGACTTGTACCACTTAGGCACATTATCATCCGAATAGCTTAGTCTTCTTGATGCGTAAAGAGCTATGACGGCAAAAAGGCTCCAAGAGCTCTCGTAAGGCTCAAACTCCTTCGTAGCAGGGTTAAATGATGCTAAGTTGTCTCTAAAGAAGCCCCAAACCTTTCCAATAAGGTCTAGCCCCTCCTGGTGCCACCAATACTCAGCCCCCTCAGGCAAGTATGGCCTTCCGTAACTCGTAGCTTTTTCAATGAGTACGAGAACCCCTCCAATACTGTAACCATTGATGAGCTTTAACCCAGCATCCACAAATACGTGGATCATGGGATTGAGGTCCCAGACTATCGAGTCAAAGCCCTTGAGATAAGAGGCAAGAGCCAAGCTGCCGCTACCCGAAAAGGGGTCAAAAAGAGGACATCTTGAATTGATCGTTGAGAAGAATATGTCAAAAATCTTGGCCGGGAACCTTGCTGGATACATGTACAAAGCATATATCTCCTTCAGGGAGTCCTTTAAGTTCACGGACAAAACTTCTGAACACCCCCTTTTACAACGTTGGAAAGATCTCTATCATAGACATGGAAATTACTTTTATCCTGTTCCTCTTAACTCTTGGAGTATGAAACGTGCTATAGACTTTGAAATTGACCACTCTTTAGAGAGAGGGTTACTATTGCATCCTTTGTCAAGCACTATGCAATTATAACAACCATCAAAACAGAAGGGTATTGATGTCGTGTAAAAGGCTTCCATGTGAGGTCTCAGAATTTGCCTGACTTCGCTCTCACTCTTGTTCATTTTCTTTGCGATGCGAGGCACGACGTCACGTTGCAAAAGAGGTCTGACATCAAGCAGAGGCAATGCAAGGTTTCCATTTTCGTAGTCTCCAAGGCCAAATAAATCATTGAGAAATTGTTTGGTCAATGTTATCGTCACGTCGTCATACAATTTCATGCGGGTTTCAAGCCTCTTGGCTTCATTTCGCCAAAGCCTTAAACACTCATCGCTGCTTACATCCTTTCCAAGCAGCTTAAGAGAGAAGTCTACGAAGTCGCGGCTATCAAAGTTTTTAAGCACCGATTTCCACATGTCATGGCTGTAAGGTCTCCCATCCGATATCATAGCTAGACCTGCATTGACGCCTGTTTCAGAAGTAAGCCTGTAGGTGAAGCCGTTTATGATGATGTTGAGATAATAATCCGCAACTTTTCCTTTATTCTTTACATAATTTTTATCAATGCATAGAACTACGAGCTCTTTCAGTCTTTTTCTATGAAGCTTCGTCAGTCCGAGAATATATTTTAGCAATAAATGGGAGATTGTATGTAAGCCTAATTCTAGAAGTATTAATGTCATTCTATGAGCCAGTCTTTCAGGTTTTAATACAGCTATCGGCTTGGTCGGATTTTCCCTCTTCCTATCTCTACAAGATTCTCCAACCTTCTCATCTAAAAACATGACGAAAGAGGCAAGCAATAACTGTACCAAGTCACTATTCTTGGGCGCGGACTTCTTCAGTTTTCCAAAGCGTTCAAGGAGAGCTCTTAAATACCCTTCCCTATTTCTAACGGTTTCATAGGCTATGTAGACCTCATTACTGACGTCGATACTTAATTGGCGTAGGGCCATGCCTTCTACTGGTACAGATACGTCTATCCTGCGAATTCTATGTGGTAAACTTACTTCACTTTTCAGCTTACTCACTTCATCTGGAGAGAGTCCCTCAATTAGCTCTCGCGTCCTTACAAAAATGAGGTTGTTTGCAAGAGCCTTGAATATGGCTTCGCCATAAATATCGAGCTTGCGAATGCTGCTATCGGGTTGCTCCATATAAGATGGGAGATTGATGTTATTCAGCACTCTCCTAGGAAACAGTTCATATAATAATTTCCTAGCAGCATTCAATTTTTCGATTAAGTACCAGAATATGTCCTTGTAGAGATTCTCTAAATTTACTTTAATCGCGATTCCTCCTACGTCAATATATGACGCTGAAGGAAGCGCTAACAGGTCAGCTGGCCTCATTTTGTCTTCATATATCTTCTCTTTAAGTCGCTTATAAAAAAGCGCAGATAGTAGGGGTGTTGGAAATAGAATTGGAAGCTGTGATCGTTGCTTTCCCTTTCTTTTTATGAAGATAGTGCTTCCCATGAGAGCTTCTAATAAATCCATTTTCACGTATTTAACAGAGTCATCAACGTCGATCATGATGGTTCTTGAGGGTAACCTTGCTATTAAAGGCCTCGTCATTATCTCACTCAGCTCTGCGCTTTGCGAGTCTTCTACCGTCACCACCTCATTTGCTTGTCCTCGATTTACTAAAATGGACTTGACTACCTTCAAGTTCTTTTTGCTCTGTGCTCCTTTTTCCCCTTTAGCACAATATTCGTTGCATGATAGTATGAAGAAATGGTACTTCTCCTTCTTAGTTCTATCAGTTAGGGGTGTTATAGGTGTTCCGCGAACGTAATTGAGAAGGATTTTCCCTCCATCGTTTATGCCCACATCTTCGTATATCGCAAAGATATGATTATGAATTGGCACATAAAAGATGCGATTATGAATTGGCACATGAATTAGCTCGCCTTCTGAAAGTCTACTTTCGATCGTGTAGTGTTCAATGACAATTGCATTGATCTGAGGAGCGTTCTCCTTATGCTTTTGAATTAAGGTCTTGAGGAACTCTGTGTCTACGGAGGCTGGGCTTCCAAAAGACGCATAGACGGCATCAAAGGATCCGCCACCACTAAGGGAAAGGCTTAACCTCTCATTCTCTTTATCATATATGATAGTCCCATAGTAATAACCGGCACGAGCGCTGCCTGGCATTGCAAAGAAGGGGAAGTATATCTCCAATAGGCCCTCACCCACCAGTGTGTAGCGGCCTTATCTTCTCGAAAGCTTCATTAACTTCCACTCTCTCCAAACCCATTAACATCATTCTTCGCCTATCCTGCCCTCTCTCTTTCACTAAAGGATATATGAAGTGAACTAATTGGATCTTACCAATGTCACTTGTTACTCCTGGTCGTATGTATAAGGTGACGAGGCTCTGCGCCTCTTCTTCGATGCCGATAATCTCCTTTAGCTTGTTGATCATGTAGCATGCGAGGTCGTAAATGACATTATGAGTTCTCTCCCAAGCCTGTTTGATCCTTCTTCTCACCTCTTCATCAACGATTTGATCCCACAATAATTTTTCTAGCTCCCGGTGAAGAGTGCTCATCTTGGCAATGAGTGGTGTTAAGTTTACTGTAAACCCATCCCAACAAGCAATACCCTTTAGGTCACTTTCGATTGTTTTGATTTCAGGCATTATACCTTCTTTTCCGATTTTCCTTAAATAACTATAACTTATGATGCTTGGTAAAATCTCGAAATCTTCGCCCGCTTTTTTGATGGAAATTTGAGAGGTAGTTCGAGCCGGGAGCCTGAAGACTTCGTCTAACCAATCCGAAAGGCAATCTAAAAGGGCGCCTCTGAGTTCTGGGCCAAGGCCTTCTTCCAACATTTTTAAGAAGTCCTCCACTTTCTGTTTCACTGCCGTCCACTCTACTTCTTTTTCTTTAGTCAAGAAGAGTTTAGTCACACTTCTGACCACGACGTCTTTCTCCTCTAAGACGCTTCTTACACGAGGTATTTCGAGGTTGTAGACGTACTCGACAGCCTCCTGATCCAGTACGTATCTTACGTCCTCTCCGCTGTTCCTAAGTATGAGGATGAGCGTAGAGACCAAGAATGATGACTCACTCCTCCCGCTCCTTCCAAACCTCTGCCCCAATTCTACTGAATAAGGATAAGAGGAGTATTGTACGATTAAGGAGAGGCCCTTGATGTCTACTCCGACTTCGAGCGTCTTAGTTGCCATTACCAACAGCGGGATGGGCTCCTTATCTCCCGTCATACACGCCTCGATCATGCTTCTCTCTTCAGGCCTCAAATCCCCGTGGTGAAACAGCGTCACGGCCTTGTACTTCTCAATCCGTTTTAATAACCCTTCGTATGCCTTTCGACCGCCTTCCACAACTCTAAGCGCGTCATTCGCATAACTGTTCAAGGAGTCCACCATCTGAACTATTTTATTGCTCAACTTCATTTTCTGGGTTAAGCTCTGAAGTAAGTCCTCGTAACTACCAATTCGATTTGAGATCACGATCTTAAGGTCTTGAAGGGTTATGTAAGGGTGCAAGACGTGGAAGTACTTTAGGAGTTTGTCTCGATACATGACGTCCGCAATCGTCTTTATTCTCCCTCGCTTGATTGAGTTATCAATGTAGTTGGCTATAGCATCTATCGCCGCGAGCCTCTCTCTCTGATCAATAGGTGATTTCCTGTACATTCCTGTAAGTAGAGCTCTATCGGCATGGTCTTGAGCTTCTAAAATTTGTCGCCTTAGGAAGACCCTGAAAATGTCCTTTAAAGTCCCCTTCATGTCTATGAAAGTCAATGCCTGTACATTACTTAACAGTCCGCGTGCCCTAATAGCATTTATCCAATGCAAAATGGCTACCATCGACTCAGCCAAGCTAGTCCATGACTCTTTCCTAGGATAGGGATGAGCTACCATTGCTATCCTAACCTTCAATGGACCCTTCCATAGACCCTTGTCCTTTGCGACGTTTCTTGAAATTATAGCATCATAGTCGTGATAAATGATAGCCTTTCTCGTTTCGAATTCGTTGAAGATGACTCGCGAAAATAGTGCCTCCAAGAAGTTTTTGAGAATTCCAGGCATCCCCGTCTCTTGACAATCCAACTTTGCCTTGAAGATGCCTATTATGGATTTTGAATCGAGCTTAAAGCCCTCTTTCACAATTATACTGGAGTCGGTGAGCGTCGCGCTTGAGATTATGATGTCTAAGCCAAGTTCTTTAGCTAGCTCTTCAAGATCTTTAGGCGATAAGTCCCTCGACATCGAGCGCAGGAAGAACAATTTCAGTAATGTTGGCGCTATAACCTCTAGCTCCTCGTCATCTAGATATATGTGCGCCTCATCTAGGACGAGTAACTCAACATCCCTGATAAAGTCAATGAAGCTCCGGTTTCTTGGATATACGAAGTTTTCAAATAGGAGCTTTGTCAACATGCTATGGTTTGTTACCAAAATATCGATGTCTTCAAACACTTCCGGCAAACTCATGTAATGCACGTCTTTTATCCAGTCTATTACCTGTTTTTGTTCGTGCTCATGGGTTTCGACTTCATGGCCCCCAGGCTCCGCTAAAAAGGCCTCGTACTTATCACCATGAAAACAGTGGTAGAGCTTTCTATCATTAAGCTTTAGACCGCGCAACTCCCGAGGTCTTAGCCCTTCTCTCTTCCTAAGACTGTCATGATCGAGTATCCCTACCTTTATCCTCTTAACATTGTTCTTAGAGGCGAGTTCCCTATTTACGACGTCGACGAGTGCCAATATCTTATCTAGTTGATCTCTAGCAAGAGCCTTCCTTGGATATAACAACAGCGCGCGTGGTCTTGTTCTAGATGAAGAGAATCTTGCCTCAAGCAGCTTGACCAGTACATGAAATAAGAATATGTAGGTCTTACCAGTACCAGTAGGCGACGTTAAAATAACGAGGAGACCACCACGTTTGCCTAGCCTTTTTTGAGAAGCGAGTTCTCTTAGTATGTCCCGCAAATACTCGTATTGATAGTCACTAAATGGACGTCCGCCCATAACCTTTTCCATGGCCTTGCTTAATACTTGCAAGGCCTCCCTACTAGCGGGAGAATCGACGCATTCGACGAGTTCCTCGAGCTGCCTCGACAACTTCACTCGTTCTTCGGAGGAGAAAGGCAAAGGCTCTATGAGGAATGGAAGAACGTTGGCCTCGAGAACAGCAGGGTGAAGCGGCAAGGCACTAGCGTGAGCGATGTAGCTAAACAGTATGCCATGTAGGGTCTTAAACTTCAGCTCACTTATCTTTACTTTGCCGTCTTTCTCTCTTACTCCCCCTCCTCCTAAGCCCACCTCTATGCCAACTTCTTCGAATACCTTCTTGAGCCCCTCAATTAGCTTGTCCACGTCAATTCCAAAGGCCTTAAAGAAGTGCGTTAACTTGTAGTAGATTTTCAACTCGCACAATTCCCTTAGGTTGGCGACCTCATGAACCTCATCCTTCGCACTTTTTATTCTGTAATGTGCTAAGAGGGGGCTTATTGCGTCACTATCATCGTCGAGTACTATGTTAATTAAACCATAATCTAAGAGTTTGAGTGTGAACTTAGCCAACAACATTTCAATATGATCATCAGCCGTGCCCTCCATCTCGGTACCTAAGAGCTCTTTCAGCTTCCTCACGATCTTACTTCTGCATTCCTCATCAATGCCCTGAGGGTCTGTTGGCGACAATATGTTATAGCCGTGCTCCAGCCTTCTAAGCCCATTGATAATGGAGTAAGCCAAAAGAACGTAATCGAGACCTCGGGTGGTATTGGGATTATGCGAAAGGTCCGTTACGTAAATGATTGCCTCCTCAGTGTTAATTCCTTCTTCTACAATAACGTTGGACCTCATTAATGCTATTTCATTGATGAGGACCTCGTGATAAACTGATAGTAGATCTCGTGTCAGTATCGTCTGACCATCAACCATATCATGCACCTTGGACCGTAGGCCTAGGTTTAAATAAACAACCTTCTTTGCCGCAAAAGCGACAGAAAGGGCCTAACACTAAAACCTTCGGCTTATTGGCATTAGGGTTCTTCAACGCGAGGTTGCTTACAATGGTCTTAGCTACATCTTCTAACTCCTTTCTCAATCTTTCTCCTATCTTTATGAGAACAGGGTCACCATCAGGCCCCCTATAAGCTAAGTAAAGATCAAGCTCTCTTTGAAAATTACCCTCAGAGCTTTCTTTATAACAATAAGCATAAAGCGCGAGTTGCATGAGGTCGCTGAGGAGAAGCTTTGATGGATGAGACGATTTCACCTCAACAATAATGTCCTTCCCCTCACCCTTGCATAACAAGTCTATCCTTCCTCTCATACCATTTGGTAAATTGACCTCTTTTTCGATCTCGCATTTAACGCCGTGCTTCCTCTCTAGTAGCTCCTTGACTCTATTCTTTAACTCCTCATGCCTTCTAGTTGCATGCTCCATTAAAGTGCTACGAGGCAGCTCGAAGTAAGGACAATAAAGGGGTTCCCTAGCAACGTCTTTGACTCTCAAACTTGTCACCTAGAGCTCTCCACCCAATTAGATAGTCACGCCACGGTAAAAAAGATAACACTTAGTAGACTAAAATGAAAACCAAATCTTGATCTTCGATAGCTAGAAAGCGCTCGAGTCAAGTGTCTTGATCGGTAATGATCGCTCGGTTAAATCGAATCTCGCCCTTCCCACAGGATCTTTGGTTACAGCATAGCTACGTCTATGCCTCAAACTCGTCCTATAGGTGAACAATACCCTTAGATAAACGATGATGAAGTGCGTCAAAAATACGGGCTATTAAGTCGTTTAGATAAGGGGATTATGGTGTTTCTAACAACGTGTAGCGAGCCCAGTAACTCTCTTGCGTCTTGGAAGCTGAGGTTGAGCCCCATGCTTTCTTTAAACACCTCCTGAATATTGAACACGTCACTCATCCCTTGCGACGTCTGACCACTATCTATCATCTCGGCCAACAACATGCTAGCGTCCCTAATTTCTTCATAGCTCATGCCGTAATCGCTCAAAAATGAAAGTGCGCACTCGACTATGCTTGGATGGATAAACATGACCTTATCGTCCCGAACCCTATAAACGCCTAGAAGTTCTAGCAATAGCCGAGTTCCTTCTAAAGTCTTCAAAAGCTGGGAGTCTAGCGTCTTCCAAGGGTAATTGTCAAAGGGTTTTCGTGCAAATACCTTAATTATGAGATCCCTGATCTCTGGTAGCCTTACCTTCAACTTAATTGCTTCGCTCGAGCGAAAGTACAGTGATCTTAAGATCATCGACGCAACTGTTATCAAGATGCTTGGGACATCCTCTTTGAATACTTTGGTAGACTCAAAGGGATGTAGGGATAGTGAGAAAGATGACAGCTTTGGATGCCCTGATCTGTATATTTTAAAGCGTTTTGAAATTATAACCTCTGTGACCAGATTGCCCTTGATTTCTTCTAATGATTCCCTTGAAATGTAACACTTCACCTCCTTAATGGAGAGGTCACTATCAAGGATGTTCACAGAGGCTTGAACGGGGTCCTCCTCTTTCCTGCGGGCATAGAAGTAGTTTAATGAGCATATGGTTTTATGGATCGTGAAAAGCTCGACGCTGTCGTCACCAATTATGACAAATGGGGCTTCCGACCACACATCAGTCATGTTCGCTATTTTTGGTGGGAAGAGAGCGTTAAAGAGATAGTCCTTAGCGAGGTCAATGATCCTCTTGTCTTTGTAAGTCTTATTTATAGCCTTAGGCCAAACGATATTTGCTGACGAACAAATTGCCAGCGAAGGGTTCTCAAGGCTTACGACAAAGCTTTCAAGCTCCATCCTTCTTAGCTTATCCGGGTTAAGTAGTAATTGTTTCTCTCCCCAATAGATGAAGGTGACTGGCCTATCAAAGGAGAAGCTATAGGAAGGCAGAAAAGATGCTCTCTTGCGTAAAAGGAAAGGACCTAGTCCCATCGATGATCTTAACAGAGAGCGCCACAGCACTCTACGGGCGACGTCTCCTATTTCGTAGAGGAAGAAAAGTCTGTTGAGCCTCCAAACGTTGCTGGCTATGTTGAAGCGGATACAGTAGTCTCCTTCCTTCGCTCTCAGACCTCTACTACCCTTTAGAAGGTCGCGGACACGTAAAAGGTAGTTTTGGTAACTTTTCATCAGCGCTTTACTGTTCTCCAAAATTCCTCCAAGATGTCGTTCTAGGCTTATGGTTTCTTCTGCCATGTCAGCCATTTTCGCACCTTATCTATTCCTACATTGAGATTATTCGGTTGTCTCTTCTTAAGCTTAACTGGACTTTGATGTTCTAAAACCTTTTTAGATAGCGACAAGAGTTCTGGTAGTCCTAAACTCCTTTTTGGCCAATTCACTCGGATGAAACGCCTCGACGGACCTTTTTGCATGTTTAAATGCTAATGGTTTATGGACTCCCAAGCGATGTTCTGCAAAAGTCCTGGGGGTCTAAAAATAATGGTGATGAATCCATTATAAGGAACGGTGTCGGCTGAAGGAGGAAAGAGGAGGACGATACGCATTGATTGGCAGGCGTAAGTGACCGCAAATCGACAGCTACTGATGACTTAGGTCTTTTAGAGTGAAGATTAAGTTCCTTGAGGTCTGGCATGATAAGATAGCGCGCCTTGTGGAGCCAAAGTCTAGAAGAAAAGCAGTCTAGCGGTTTGTTTTATTGTGACGAGCTTTAGACGTCAGTTCAACATTAGTTTATAATGGTCCATGTGATCAATTGCCTTGAGCTAGGCCTTCCAGATCATGAAGTTCCCTTCAAACTTCACCCCTTCCGTCTTGTCACATAAGTTTTCCTCCGGACGCTGAATGCACCTCCTTCGGGCGCAGGGCTTTGAACCTATGCTCCGCGCCTCTCCTCGACCCTCGCCCTGTCCCTCTCCTCACGCCTCGAGCCCCTCCTTTATTTTAAGAGCGAGGGATGGTAAAATAGACTATGTGGTTCGGTTTTTGCTCTTTGGCTAGAAACCGGACTGCGATTACGGACTCGGACTTGTCCGACTGGAACTGCGAGGGCTGTATGACGCGTCCCTCCTCGTCATAATGACCATTTAGAACATTGCGTGGCGCTCTCCTGGATCGTGAAGGGATCGTGAGGTTTCTATCTCGGGCTTTCTTAGAAGGGAGCGAGGCCGTCCTCTTTCAGCGAAGCGCGATGTCGGGCGTAAAAAAGTTGTAGAGTTGATGGATGGCTTACGGCAGGACTTGCCTCACCGCCACGACCTTGTCGTAGGGCACTCCGAGCTCCTTGACTATCTTCTCCACAGTTGCCGCGTCAGGGGCTTCCCAGTCGCATATCCCAACGCCTTCCTCATCTACGAAGGTCCCCTTGAATTGGACGCCCGGGTACTTCTGCAAGACCTCCTGAGCCCTCTTCAGCAGCTCCCCTTTCGTCTTCTCGTCGAGCTTCGGCACCTTGTTGTTCAAGTG
>Ga0105154_1000933_pt1 | contig 12262 bp, 12 predicted proteins | sample SSWtaG_FD_89672 | JGI IMG/M metagenome (GOLD analysis project Ga0105154, IMG submission 89672) | Hot spring microbial communities from Sandy's Spring West, USA to study Microbial Dark Matter (Phase II) - SSWsed_matched | ecosystem: Environmental > Aquatic > Thermal springs > Hot (42-90C) >... | reverse complement strand
GGCGGCTACGTAACCTGGAGCGTTGCCGCTACCGCGATCCTGCTGTCGACCGCTGCGGCCGTGGCGAACAAAATCCTCTACGCTTGGCCTGGCTTGAGCAAAAGGAGCAGGCGCAAGCTCGTGGCACAGCAACTTATCTTCCTGGCGCCGCTGCTCGTAGCTGCAGCTCTGCAGCTTCAGGTGAAGTTATAACGCGCCTCCCGTTACCGCACACCAGCGCGACGCATTCCCCCCTCGCTCGCAGCTGTTGCTTTTACCGACGCACACGAAAGGGCGAAAAAACGTGCGAGAGAAGATGCTGTCAGAGTAATACAACAAGCGTTCAATAGAGGTCTAAACCGCACTGTAAACCGCTAAGCCATTGCAGTGCTTCGGCCACCACTTTCCGGCCTCTCAGTATCGGGCCGTGCTGCGGCACGATCTGCTCCACGTCGAGCTCGGCTACGCGCGAGAGCCAGAGCTTTATGGCCTTGCTGGAGGCCATGTAACGCCTGTGGAAGGCCTCTGCGTACTTGGTGAACTTTTCGAGGTCCTCGACAAAGTCCCCGTCCTCCTCGGGTGGGGGTAGCGAGGCGAAGATGTCGCCCGAGAACAGTATCTTCGAGCGGGTGTCGAAGACCGTGAAGTTGCCGGGGGAGTGGAGGAAGTGTGCCGGGATGAAGAGCACCTCGCAACCGCCCAAATCCAGCTTCATGCCCTCGTCCGGTATGGGCACGATCCGCTCGCCGATCGCTACGTCGGGTGGGAATACGTGCGGGAGGAAGCGAAGCCAGACGGCCGGTAGCAGGATCCTGCTCCCCGGCACGGAAACGTACCAGCTCGCCGCGCTCCCGAGAACGTCGGGATCCTGGTGTGAGAAGAAGATGTAGGTCAGGCGCGGCGCTGGCACTACTCGCGAGATCTCGGCTAGGAGATTGTGGAACACAGCTCTGCCGCCGGGATCCAGGAGGAGCGACGAGCTTCCGTGCACTATAGCAGCTTGGTTGGTTTGAACCATGCCCTTAGGGGTTAAATCTCTAAACACCACGAATTTGTGTTCACCGTCGTCGTATAAAGTTATCACGCTGCCCCCTTGAGTTCTGCTTTATATATCTATGTCACATGCGGCGGCTTTGTTTACAGCGTTAACGAACTCGAAAGCGCAGTTGGGAAGCACGCACCTGTGCCAACTATGTGCCCGCAGTCTTCCTGTTTAACAAGCCCCACCACCTTCCAGCGCAGCGCTTTAGCAAAACCTTCGCGCGGGTTACGAGCTAGGTTTCTTCCCCGTACAGTTTCAAGCCGAAGCTCTTCAACCTAGCGAAATGCTTGATGTTGCCGGTGAGCAGGGGCAGGCTCTTAGAGATCGCTGCCGCTGCTATCAGCAGGTCCCTGTCGTCCACCAATGCACCTTGGGATTTTAACGCTCTCCAGATGGCGGCAGCGTTTCCGATAATTTCGTTGTCGTGAAAGAGGATTATGAACTCCTCCTCTAGCAGCTCCTTCGCCCTCTTCGGCTCGCTGGAGCCGCGTATGAACTCATAGAGCGTGATCTCTGTGAGGTACCAAACAGCGTCGGGTAGTTGCCTCCGCCTTTTGACATAATCGATGAGCGTGTCCGTGTCTATTAGAACTCCCTCGCCCACGACCTCACCCTCACTTCTTCGTACTCGAGCTCGAGCAACCTTTCTAGCTCCTCCCTCACTTTATCCTTCCTCTTCTTCAGCTCTTCGAGTGCTAGTCTTTTCAGGAAAGAATCCCACGTCTCCCTGCCCTTGAGCTTAGAAAGCAACTCCCTCGTTTCCCTCGAAACAGTAATCGTTGTGACCTTGCCCATAATTGCAATTTTAATTGCAATTGATTAAAAGCTTTTCGCCGCTAATACGGCCTTTCGGATCGTCGTTACGTTGAAATGTTCCTCGAGAACGATGGCGCGCGCTCAGCTCGCGCAGGGGGATCGCTAAGCACTGCCTCTTCTTCCTAAACTCTTCTGACAGGATGAAGTGGAGCTGGACTTACTGGGCGTGGGAGCCCAGTTTTCTAAAAAGTGAGGCGGCGCAACTCCTAGCTAGGTCTTACCCCGCCGTAATCGCCGGCCGGCTCGTATCGTTCGGATACGAACCGGTGTCCGAAGTCTTCAGGATGAGGTGGGTGGGAGATCCCTCCATCGAAGCACCTACCTTGGTGCGTCTTCCGCGCAGCTACGAGTGGCGGGATGTTCAAGTAGTACCCGAAGCTCGGTACGAAATTGTAGAGGAGGAAGGCGCCTTGTACATAGCGGTTCGAGCTGAGCGCGGTGATGCCTATACGCTAGTGATAAGCTAAACTTCAAGTTAGCCCGTAGATGGTTACTGCTTCAAGAAGCATTCCTGCAGCTTTCCTGTACTCGCCTTCATGCGCCTTACACTTAGCCTTAACGCTTCTCTCCAGTCATCGTGTAGTACATCACCAGTACCCTGACCTCCTCCATGCAGCTGAGGGAGTAATCAGGACTGATGAGATGTTTCCGCACTAGCTGGGACGTGTGCTCAGCTTTTATATAAGTGGCTCGCGTTAGGCATGGGATCGGGCGCGTGGAACTACCCCGCGAGTGGGTTGAAAAGGCTGAGTTCCTACTACGAGACGCGGAAGGGCACTTGAAGGAGGGCGTGTACTGGATCGTGTGCTTCGAGGCGCAGCAAGCCGCCGAGCTTTACCTAAAGGCTTTACACTTAGCCTTGACGGCCCTGCAACCCTACACTCACGATCTAGTTGAGCTACTCGAGTCCCTAAAGGATGCTGGGCTTGAGCCGCCGGAGGAGCTGTACACGTACGCTGACGCGCTCACTCCTCACTACACGATGGCTAGGTACCCGGGCAGGAAGCCCGTGCGCTACGATAGGGGGCTGTCTGAAAGGTGCCTTAGGTATGCCAGGAGGATCATCGAGTGGGTTAAGGAGGAGGCTGCTAAGGGCTAGGAGGGAGAGGGTTAGAAAATGGAGCGAGCTCCTAGCCCTATATGTTGAGAGGATTAAGTCTCTCTACCCGAGGTCGCAGATCGTGTTATTCGGCTCTAGGGCCAGAGGGGATGAGCTGCCCTACAGCGACTTCGACATTGCCGTGATACTCGATGAGCCCGGTGACAAGCTGCGCCTCACCGAGGAGTTGAGGAGACTCAAGCCGAGGGGCCTGCCGCTAGACCTCCTCGTTCTGAGCTTTGAGGAGCTGAAGGATCCCCTAGTGGCTTGCATGCTCAAGGGCGGGCGCGTGCTCTACGATGGGCTGAGAGCAGCGCGACGGGGTTGCAACAGCTAGCGGCACTGGGATGTCCTCAAACGCCTTAGAGCCGCCCACGTTGTGCAGTTAATCTACGTTACTTGGTAACACGCTGATCGCGTATATGGTTGATTTCCGCCTGTCGGAAACCCCTCAGGCCTAAGAATCCACTTCCACGCTGTACTCCACCGGTGCTGTTCTTGAGGGTTGCATCAAATGCGCGCACCTTATCCTCCAGAGGTTTCTTCAAGAGTAAGCTCCCCCTTGGCTTTGCTAACTCCACATGAAGGTGTCCGGAATTTCTCACACGGCGCAAGCTCTCAGCCAAGGGTCTGGCATGGCGCTTTGGCCGAGTCTCTAGCCTGATGTTTAATTGGGCGAGCAGCTTCAAGCACTAGAATTACGTCCTTCAACGCCCTGTCCTCAATTACCTGAACAATAGGTGCCTTAGCCGTGAGCGCGTTTAGCATCTCGCTGCGTTTTCTGAGTAGGGTGACTGCGGCGCAGCTGTTGGGCGTGAGTACGCGCTGTAGTTCGTCGATAAGTCCGGGTGCTTCGTGGACTACTGTCACTGAGTACGCGGAGTGGAAGCAGCAGTTTCTAAAGGGCATGCGCTCTGCATCCCCGCATACTAAATCCCCTTTCTCACCCCTGCTCTTCTTCTTGGCGACTTTTAGCATGCTGAGCGAAAGGTCTAACCCAACGCTGTAGCACTGCAAGAGTTCGAGGAGCATCCCTGTCCCACAGCCAGCATCCAACACAGGCTCCATCGGCTCCACTAACGCTAAAACCAGCTTGTACTTCGCCCACTGCTCCGCACCATACAACTCGTCATACCCCTCGGCAATCACATCGTAGCTCAAGCTCAAAAGCACCACCAACCTCGTCGGTCCCCCTCAAGTTAAGGAGCATTTCTAGCTTCGCCACTAGAAGCTCCATGTTCTCGACAGTAGCTTGCAGTCAGAAAAAATTAAAGTTAAGGAGGGTACACAATGTCCTGATCGATTGTAAACTTGCTCTTTAACCTGATGTCTCTGGAGGAGGTCCCCACTCTCACTTCGTATTCTCCCTTCTCCACCACCCAGTTCCTTCCGTCGAAGCTTGCTAAAGACCTCATGTCGACCTCGATCTCTACACGCTCTACCTCACCCGGCTTCAGAAGCCTCGTTTTATGAAAGCCTTTAAGCTCTTGGAACGGTTTTTCCAACCTACCTTTTGGAGCTTTAATGTACACTTGGGCAACCTCCTTGCCTGCATAGTCTCCAGCGTTTAACACATCGAAAGAAACCTTCACCTTGTTGTTCTCTAGATTCACATGCAGGTTATAGTATTCGAACTTAGTATAGCTCAAACCGAAACCAAACTCGTAAGCGGGTTCCACTCCGAAAGTGTCGTAGTACCTGTAGCCGACGTAGATCCCCTCCTCGTAAACAACCCTTTGCGGGTTATCTCGCGGCTCGCCGGGGAACGTCCAGGAGGGCACGTCAGCGTAGTCCTTCGGGAACGTGTCCGGAAGCTTCCCCGAAGGATTGATCAAACCGATCAGCGTGTCAGCCACGACGCGCCCAGTCTCTTGGCCCGCTTGCCAGACCAGCAGGATGGCGTCCACTAGATCTCTCCAACTGGCCACTTCTATCGGAGCACCGATGTTCAACACAGCCACCACCTTCTTGCCTCGCGTGCGGAAAGCACGGCTCACCTTTTCTATCAGGCTGCGCTCGTCCTTAGCCAAGTAGAAGTCTCCTTCCTCGGCTTTCCTATCTGCGCCTTCACCGGATATCCTACTAATCACTATAACAGCTACATTGTTCCTCTCCGCAACCTCCTCCACGTCTCCCACGCTCAGAAAATCTTGAGGAAGTCGCGGCGTTATCGGTTGTCCAAAGAAGGTCCTAATCTTGTACTCCTCCTTCTGCCGCATCTCCTCGATATACCTTCGGTGAAGCTCAGCCAGCTTTTCATCCACCTCGATTTTGCGTTCCCTCATGCCGTCGAGGATCGAGATAACGTACCTAGGGTACGTCCAGCCGCTACCGGTGCCCCCTCTAACGGTCTCTATCTGCCCCGTCCCGAAAACGGCTACCTTATGGTCTCCGCTCAGGGGTAGTGCACCATCGTTTTTGAGTAGTACTACCCCCTCCGCCGCCGCCTCGTACGCGATTTTAGCGTGAGCTTCTAAATCCGGCCGATTCGAGTACTTGTATCCTTTAAAAGCAGGCGTTCTGGCGAGCACCTTTAAAACGCGTTCCACGCTTCGGTCGATAGCTTCCTCGCTAAGCCTCCCCTCCCTAACAGCTTTAACCAGCTCTTCGACTTCATCCTTTCTGCCAGGTCTAACTTGGTATGCCTTGCCGGGCATTATCATGTCGTTACCAGCCTCCACCTGTTTTACCGGATCCTCGCCAGCGTACCAGTCGGTGACTACGAAACCGTCAAACCTCCACTCATCTCTCAGAACTTTTGTAAGTAGCCACAAGCTTTCCGAGCAGTACTCTCCGTTCAGCTTGTTGTATGCGCTCATCACAACCCACGGCTTAGCTTTCTTGACGGCTATCTCGAACCCCCTGAGGTAGATCTCCCTAAGAGCTCTTTCCGATACTATAGTGTCGATTACGAACCTGTTAGTCTCCTGCTCGTTGGCGACAAAGTGTTTGAGGCAAGCTCCTACACCCTGGGATTGAACGCCTTTCACAAAGGCGGCGGCCATTTCGCCTGAAAGCAATGGATCTTCCGAGTAGTACTCGAAGTTTCTGCCGCAAAGGGGGTTCCTGTGAATGTTCAAAGCTGGGGCGAGGAGAATGTCGACACCATACTCTCTAGCTTCCTCTCCCATCGCTGCTCCAACTTTCTCCACTAATTCGGGGTTCCACGTAGAAGCCAACATGACGGCTACGGGGAACGCGGTTGCGTGATACGCTCTCTCGTCTCCCTCTCTCTTCGGAAGTATTCGAACGCCAGCAGGACCGTCCGCGAGAACAGCCGAGGGTATGCCTAACCGCTCAATAGCGTGAGTTTCGCCAGCGGCGCCGGGGACTCTGGAGGGGGGATTTCCGAAGAGACCTGGCATTCCTACTCCAACGAGTAGCTTAACTTTCTCTTCGAGGCTCATTTTAGAAACCAGCTCTTCTACTCTTTCAAGGCTCTTCAAGGTTCCCCATCCAGCTAAAAGGGGATCAAGCTCCTAAAAAGCATTGCCGCGCGCGGTTTACATAGCTCCTCTCGTAACGCTTGCTGCGGCTTTGCTAGCCTAGAAGAGAAATGCTTCCCCCTTGGCTAGGAGAGTAGCGCCCGCTTCGTGGATTGGAGTAGTGTTCGCAGCGTTAGCGATAGCCGTAGCTTTCGCTTTAGGGAGCGATTACGCTCTAACAGTGTTGACCTCCGCCTAAGTCCTACTAGTGGTAATTACTTCCGCTACCTCGCTGTATGAGCTCGTGGGCGAGGAGACTGTAGTTAGGCTTCAGAGAAATTAAGTTATATAAACAAATTTAATAGTTTTCTCTTTTTAATCGTTCACCTAGTGCGTACTAAGTGTTTATTGTGTTCTTAAATTCCCTTGAAACTTCTTGCAAAGTTAGGTTGACAGCAATGGAACTTCTACTCATAGTTGTTTCCCTCCTTCTTTTACACTTCTGTTCGCCATTTCTTCTGTACTCGGTGGTATCGGCTTAATCCTAGCCGCAACCGTAGCCATTACAATGCTGCTAGCCAACACGGATGTGTTAGTGGAACAGGAGCTAAAACTAATTCAAGGAATAGATAACCTTTTTCAGGGTTTTCTCGGCAATAAACCGTACCCGGTACTTAAACGCGCCTCGGAGCGCACCATAGGGTGAGCCTGCACGAAGAGCTAGTTTTTGCTATCACACGTAGAGAAGCAAGAGGTGGATTAACGCTCTTAGTGAAAAGGGAAAAGGTTTAGGGTGGCTAGTGGTGGTTGCCACCTGCAGCGCATTGAAAAGCTTTCACGCCCGTATCGCTGGGCGCTTTCCATCAGGTTAAGCGATCCTGACCCAGTACTTGCTAGCATCCTTCAAGATGACGCTCCTCCTCTTCGCCCGCTCGAATTCTTCCGGTGTGTACGCCAGTACTTCCACTGAGATTCGTCCAGGGAGCATGCGTCTCACGAGCGCGTATCTTTCACCTATGCTAAGTCCTTCAAATTTTGGAGATACTACCACTAGGTCTACGTCGCTGTCTAAGAGCCAGTCCCCTCTAGCATAGCTTCCAAAGAGGTAAATTTCAACATCTTCCAGCTCTTCGCGGGCTTGAGCTGCCAATTTTTCGAGGGCTTCCTTGACATAAGGTGGAAGCTTTAGGCTACTTAAGTCCCGCGCTCTCGCCGACAACCTCTATCACCTTTTCCGCCACTTGAACGAGGCGTTCAGCTACGCTTCGCTCTATGCTTTCCCAGGGTTTTTCAAAACCAGCATTTGGGTATCTCGCTACAGTATAGTACGGCGAAAGCTCGGATATTCCCGTTACAAGCTCTATGGGAAAGCTTAGGCCCAGCTCGGATACGAGCCGCGTCAAATCGTGTGTGCGAGGGGGTAAGTTCCTCTTCAAGACCATGAAAGCCGCTTTAAGGGCTTTCTCAACGGCTTGGTGGGCGGCAAAGAGAGCCCAGTTGTACCTGCCACCCGCTAAAGCTGACTTGGCCTCTTCCAGATCAACTAGAGCTCCTTCATACCAGTTTCTAGCCTCTTCCCTAAGCATATCTCCATCTACTTAGCGACCGCACCCTAGAAAAAGATGTTTTACGCGAACTGCTGATCACTGATCACCTTTAGAATTTTTAGATGTTTGATGCGCTGTTTCTCCCTCCGGTATTCGGTTGTGAATAGCGCGTTAAGGCGGTAGAGGAACTTCACCCCCTTCAGCTCTTAAAGCGTGGCTTTGAGACAGCTCTCTTCTCTGGGTACCGGAGCTGCGAGCCGATAGAAGTGATAAAGGAGGTTAAGATACAGCCGCAAAAACGCGCGCTAACCCTTAGGCAATGCCGTCGATCGTGATCGTTACTTCTCTCATCTCTTCTGCGACCTCTTCAGCCGTTCTAGCCTCGTAAGGGCAAGCGAAGAAGAAAGCTAGGCAGCCTACGCACCGCTCCGGTGAGCGACAGGCGCTGACAGTTGCACAGACGAGGCAGCTCCTGCACCTCCTCGGGTTTACCTTGACGCGCGCGTAGTTAGCGCTCGAAGAAGATAGGCGCCGTGAGCGCCGAGAGCAGGTTCTCCCTGTGATAGGGGTCCCAGGCATCGCATACCTCGCCGAGAACTTCGAGGCGGATGAAACCTAGGTCGCGAGCGTCGAGCTCTAGGAACTTAGTGAAGCTGTCCTCGCCTAGAGTCCACACAGCCTCGACTCCGCGGTCTGAGATAAGCCTAGCCTGCTGCCTGGTAGCGCCCGCAACGCTCACTACGACCTTCACGCACGAGGCCTTAGCCGTACCGCCCATGTGCACGAGCTCTCCCACCGACCTTACAGCGAGCTCAACGCGTGGTCCTTCAGGGGATTTCGATATAAACACTCTCTGGCGGAGCAAGCCCTCAAGTAGGCCTCTCTCGCTTAGCTCGTCCACGTACACCCAGGTCGTCGGCGCGCCGAACTGCGAGATGCCACCGCACCCCTTCACCCTGTGAGCGTCACTGCCCCCGATGAGCCCCAGCCTAGCGCCGCGCTTCAGTTGTTCGTCCCACTTTCTTAGCGAGATGTAGTTGTTAAACTCCCAAATAGCGTGAAATACCTCGACGAGATGGGCGAAGCTCATGGTAGCCCACTCCCAGTCCGGCCCGAGCGGCTTCGGGTGGTTGACAGAAAGCACAGCACCCTTCTTTCTGAGGTGCCGCGTTACGCGTAGGAGCTCGCTCTCGCTCTTGAACCTAAATTCGGGTGTGAAGCTTACTCCGAACGCGTTGAAGTGTCCTTTGTACGTTGTCACCTCTACACCCTTGAGGAGCAGCACTCCCTCGATGAAAGCGCTCCTGTAGCCTAGCTCTGCGATGTGCGAGTGCGTGTTGTGGTCGGTCACTGCGACGAAGTCGAGGCCGAGCTCCCTCGCTTTTGCGGTTATCTCCCGCAGTGTTGAGTCGCCGTCGCTGTGCACGCTGTGCACGTGGAAATCGCCTTTCACCCATCCGCTCTTGCCGCCAGCATTACCGGGTTCCGGCTCGATGGCTCTACTCTCCGTCCTTGCTTCGTCCGTGAGCGTGACTACTACCTCGTATTCGCAGCCGCCGGGGGGTACCTTGTAGAAGCCCAAGATCACGTGCCAGACGCCTGGCTTTAGGGAGCCGGGAATGTAGCTGGGCGTCGCAGAGCGCTCGGAGACGTAGAACGTCTTCTTGTTGGAGCCGCTCCACCCCCTGAAATGCTCCATCCCTTCGATTAGGTTCAGGGAGCCGGGCTCGAACAGGCCGATGTCTACAACGCATTCACCCTCGCTGTAGCCGCGGTAAACGTACTGGATCACGATGGTACGCGCCCACTCGGGAACCTCGAAGGGAATGTAGCCATACGAGCCCGCCTGCTCCCGCTCCACTCTGCCCGAAAAGCGGAGTACCTTGCTCTGCACATCTCACTTCCCTCCAAGTGTTATCTTAAGCTTGGTGCTACGTAAGATAACTCAAGCTTGTCTGCTAACACCATAGGTGGAGCTCTATAGACCGGGTTTTCTTTCAGGAAAACTATGTAGGTTTTTCATAGGCTATGTCGAATGTTTCGGATACCTATCTAGAAGCTTCGAAATATTGTGCTAAAAGCTCGCTGACGAGCAGGTCATCCTTACGCCTATGTCGCTCAGCTCGTCGCCTTACCCCTAGCTTATGAGTCGAAAACGACCACGGAACCACTTTGCTTCTCTTTCTCGCATGCGCCCCTCCGTCGTCGCGGACTGCGTACCTCGCGGCTCTGTTTCTACTGCCGTGCTTAAAACTGCGACGGCTAGGAGCCCACTGCGGCTCGCATGCGCCAAGGTCTCCGAAAACATTTCAGCATGTGAGCCGATATAAAGCAAATCTAGAATAGCCAAGGTTGCGTACAAATTCATGGGATGCGATCCCCCATAAGGTAAAACTGCATCGTTGATGTCAAAATGTTTGCCAACGATGTTCTAAAAGGGTACCTCCATCGCTATAGGGTAGAGCTAGAGCTTATAACTGGGCGCAGCACGTTGACGCGTGGTTAAAGCTGTTTGGCTAGCGGTGTTTTTCGCTCTTCTAGCTCAACTCGCTTCGGCTGAGTGCGTGCAAGTAGAGAGAATTGCGATCGCGAGGGATGGAAGCGTGGAGCCGCCTGATGCGCCGGTGGAGAGGGATGGGAATGTCTACCGGCTGACAGCTAGCGTCTGCAGCCGGAGGGGCATCGTGGTTGAAGCGAACAACGTGGTTATCGACGGAGGTGGTTTCGCCTTGACAGGGTTTAAGGTTCCAGGCAGCGCAGGCATTACGCTCATGTTCGTAAGTAACGCCACGATCAGAAACCTCACCGTGTCCGGCTTCTACTACGGGGTGCGCGTCGAGTTCTCAGAAGCCGTTCGGCTGGAAGCGCTCAACGTCGGCGGGTGCGCCGAGGGAGCCAGCATCGCGAATTCAACGCGCGTTCGCGTGGAGCGCTCCCGCTTCTCGGGGAATGTCCTCGGAGTGAGCGTCTTGTACTCCAGCGGTTTTGAGGCTTCACATTGCTTCATAGAAGGCGGCTTCTGGGGCGTTTACGCTTCCCACTCGCCGGGCCTGCGGGTGGACAGCTGTGCGATCTCGAACAGCTCGTGGGGTACGCTGCTCCTAGCGTCGCCACACTCCGCGCTCGTAAGAAACGCGTTCGAAGGAACCGGTTTCTACCCCTTTGAGTCCTTTGATCTCACCGTTGCGAACAACACTGTGAACGGGAAACCCCTTGTGTACCTCGAAGGGGTCGAGGGCGTTGTGGTGAGGGATGCCGGGCAGGTCGTGGTCGCTCGCTCTAACCGCGTGTCAGTCGTCGGGGTGAACATATCGCGCACCAGCGTTGGCATCGTACTCATCCGCGCCAACAACTCGCTTGTAGAAAACTGCAGCGTGAAGGGGTCAAGGTGGGGAGTGCTCTTACACGGTGTGGCTGGGAGCCAAGTTCGGAACTGCACGCTAGCGGGGAACGAGGTAGGCCTCTACCTCTTCGAATCGGCTGACAACGAGCTCTCGGAGAACCTCCTCCTATTCAACGGCGTGGGCCTCAGGCTGACGGGCTCCCTAAGGAACGTTGTCTGGGGGAACTGCTTTGTTGCCAACGGAGTGGAGGCAGAGGTTGCGGGCGGGCAGGGCAACATGTGGGATAGAGAACTCGGAAGAGGGAACTACTGGAGCGAGCATTACGCTGAGGACGCAGACGGGGATGGGGTGCTCGATCAGCCCTACAGGGTCGGTGCCGATAACGTTGACCGGCACCCGCTAGCGGTCTGCCACCTGGCGCTGAAGCTACCCGAACCCGAGCCGTCGTGCATGTTGAAGTTAGAGGTGAACGGGAGCGAGGTCTTCGAGGTCAAGTCTGGATCTACCGTACTTGTCAGGGCTCATGTGAGCGGTGCCCTGCCTATTAGGGCTGTGCGCTTCGAAGTTGGCAACTTCACCGCTGGCTGGTTCAGGTGGGATCGGAGCGGTGACGGCTGGGATGCCCTATCGAAGACCTGGACGGTGAAGCTTCAAACTCCTGGAAACCTCACCGTGAGGGCGCATGTCAGGGATGCTGGCGGTAGACCCGGCACCTGCAGCGCCACAATACGCGTCAGACCTCCACCCCAACTTGAAGCTCAAAAGCCGATAGAGTGGCGGGGCGAAATAGCTACCGCGATCGCCTTTCTCGTTACCCTTCTAGCCGCGTTTCTCGCTTTGAAGCTGCGGAAGAGAGCCAAACGGCCGCTTAGGCTGGCGCGGTAGAGCGCTCCAACCTAGTACCACCCGGTGGGAAGCGTAGTTCAGCGATGCATTCTTGGCTACGCGCTCCTTTGAGTTTTGTGAAGCGTAAGTGCATCTACGCTAGGCGCGTTGTCGTGTTCCTGAAG
>Ga0105154_1000930_pt1 | contig 12274 bp, 10 predicted proteins | sample SSWtaG_FD_89672 | JGI IMG/M metagenome (GOLD analysis project Ga0105154, IMG submission 89672) | Hot spring microbial communities from Sandy's Spring West, USA to study Microbial Dark Matter (Phase II) - SSWsed_matched | ecosystem: Environmental > Aquatic > Thermal springs > Hot (42-90C) >... | reverse complement strand
GTAGTACTATATGTCCTCAAGAGCGCTTTCCCGCCAAGTAGGCTTCGAGAAAACGAGTTAGTAGTGCTTGGTGGTAAAGGCAGTGATGCCAAGAACTTGCCCCGCGAAGCCGAGCTACTGGCAAGGGATTTCGACGTGAGTCGCGTGGTCGGGGTTAGCAGGGTCTCCGCTAAAGTGGACTCTGTAGCACTGCAAGATGGCTACTCGCTGTACATTCACGGGCTATTAGTATCCGAGAGTGGGCTACTCGTAATTCAGCAAGGAATGAACGTCTTCGAGAGGATTGCGAGACGGTACCACATACACGTTAAAGACATGAGTGAATTAAATTGCGAAAAGAACCCGCACTCCGGAGTAGCGTCTCTCAAAGTTGCCCCTGCACTAAACCTCGTTGATACCAGGTCAAAGGAGTCGAGAAGAGCTGTTGTTGAAATAGTTGAATCAACACCCGTGGACTCCCTTGTCCGCGAAGTATTAGAGGTTAACAGGGCTCTAAAGGGATTACCGCCACTGTTACTCTACGCAAAGAACGCCCCCGACGCGCGAGAGCAGCGCTTACTAAGGGAGAAGGTAGTAAAGTGCCCGCGTTTCTATAGGCCTATTGCCGACGTTAAGCGCGTGGCAATGGTCGCCGAGGTGATTAAGCGCGAAGCGCCTAGGAGCTTTAGGGACTTGTTATTAGTCAGGGGTCTTGGGCCTGAAACCATGAGAGCTATTGCCCTCGTAGCTGACCTCATATACGGGTATGAACCCTCGTTTAAAGACCCAACAACGCACTTACTAGACCCATTTCTCTACGCGTACGCGCATGGGGGCAAGGACGGGGTACCTTATAGGGTCAGGGTTAAAGAAATGGACAAGACCATAGAGTTCTTCGCAAAGGTGATTGACGAAGTCCGCGCTGGAAACCGCGAAAAAGAAGCCTTACTACGCAATCTCTCGAAGTTCATATCACGGATCAAGAGGTTTTACGGGCTTTAGAGAGCCTTTTTTAGCACCTCCTCTAGTAGCTCGCGTGACGCCGCGAACGGGGTATTGGCCCCGTATTTCTCAGTAATGGTTTTTTCAACGAAGTCTAGTACCTGCTTAAGCTCTCCTTCACTCACACCGTAGTCGCTGAGTTTCTTGTCAAAGCCATGCACTCTCTGAAACTCCTCGACTACTTTCATGGCTCTGAGCGCGTCTTCTGGAGTGGGCTTTACTCCGGGGTCTATGTGCCTGATCAGCCTAGCCGATACCCCAGGGATCGCCCTATGAATGTAGTAAACCAATTGGGGGCCCACTATGGCGAGGCCGGCTCCATGTGGTATTTCGGGCTTTAAGCCACTAATGCCGTGCTCCAGGGCGTGTATTACGTGTGACCCGCTTGTCAAGTCGTCGCATACGCCTCCGAGCATTGACGCGTACATTAGCATTGTCCTAGACTCCAAGTTCCCGGGATCTTCGAGAACGCGGTGTAAGTGCTCTGCTACTACTCTAATCACCTCTTCCGCCAGCGCGGCTACGAGTAAATTAGACCTAACTGCGGTTGCTGACTCGTAGGCGTGGTAAAACGTGTCTATCGTAGTGTATAGGGATTGCTCGCGGTTAAGCGTCAAGGTGTAAACCGGATCATCGAAACTCACTTCAGGGTACTTGGCTAAGAAGCCTCGTTTCTCAATAGTTCCATTTATCGTTAACACTGCAAACCTGTTTACTTCTGAACCAGTACCGTGAGTTAAGTTAACTACCACTAGCTCTAACCCCCTTCTAGCTGGGCGCTTTCCACGTACGAGTTCGGCTGCCTTTATACCAGTGCCGACTAGTAGTGAGGCCGCCTTTGAAACGTCTATTACGCTACCACCCCCAATAGCCACGAGGACTTCTACCCCCTCGCTCTCGGCGACTTCAACTACTTCGTCAACTACGTGGGTATACGGGTTTGGCACAACTCTATCGTAGATTTTGTAATCAACGCCCGTTTCCTCTAAGACCCTTACTACGTCTGAGAGCGCGTCTGAAACCCTGGCCGCTGTCCTGGAGGAGATAACCAAGGCCTTACCACGGTTAGCTATAACCTTATTGAGATTTTCTCGGAGCACTCCGGGGCCGAAGTACACTTCAACACCGCCGAACTTAAAGCTGAACTTAGCCCGCCACACAGTCTACACCTCGGGGGCCGTGCCGATACGCGGTCACTAGTTCTTATCTATGACTACATAGCTATTTACGCGGATCAGCCCGTAGAGCCTCGAAGACGCCTCGATCAAGCCGAAAAACGGGAGTAACAGCAGTAAGTAGGGTTTCCTCGACTTATAAATACCGTAAGTATATGTGCCCATGTAATAGACCCCGCTCGGGACCACGAATAGCAAGTACCCGATGTACGAAATTAGCGGTAATAACAAGATCAGTAGTAGGAAGCCAGCGCTAAATGTAAAGCTCCTGAGCACGACTATGGTCTTCATGGCAATGGGGCACCTCTTAATACCGCTAATAATCCCCCTAAACCACCTCCCCCTCTGCAAGATCAAGTCCGCTACGCTATTCGGGCTCTTAATTGAAACCCTCGTAGCAGACTGCCACGTCTTGTAGCCCCGCTTCACGAGTTCAGAAGCGAACTCAAAGTCCTCTGTCAACGTCTTCCTAGAAAACCCTATTTCCTTAAGTACACTGCCCTTAACTATCAACAAATCCCCATGTAAGCCTAGAAGTGGCTTGCCAATGAGGCCTGTGAAAAACCTGTAGAGAAATACGTCGTCCATGAACCTGATCCAGTCCATGACATAGGCTATAGAACTCCTGCCTGGACGCGGTATGAGTACTCCGTTCGCCGCTACGTAGCCTTTTTTATCGTATATTGGTATCTCATATAGAAACGAGTCATCGAGGATCAAGTTGTCGTCGTCTATGAACACATACCACTTGTCTACGTGCACACAGCAATCAACAAAGTACTGGAGGGCCCTCCCCTTACCTACTAGATCCCTCCTATAGGACGACGGCACGACTACTAGCTTAACGCCCCTAAGCCCCCTCAACATGCCGAGCAAGGGGGCTTCTTCGTCGACCACGAGAGTTATTCTACCGTATCTCCCGACGTGGTATCTTATAACCTCCTGGAGGCTCTTCCTAACGCTAGAGTTAGCCTTGGAGACTACGACAATTTCAACATTACTGGCCTTCTCTACCCCGCGCTTGGGTTTATAGACCACATAGCTCGCTGCCCCGAGCGATATTAAGAGTGAGTAAACAATTATGCTCGCTAACGCAACATCTAAGAACCCGTTGAGAACTGTGCTCTCATTCAAGGTCACACCGCTATGTTTTATATTGAGTTCCACGCGGGTTAATATAGTGGGCATTAAAGTAAAACGCGTTTACTTCCACGACCGCGCTATTTACCCATGAGCCTATTGTATATTTCCTTAAAGAGCTCTTCCCCCGCGAAAACGATTTCAACGGTGTCGTTGTATTTCTTAATGACAACGCCTTCGAGGGGGTTTCTCGGGGGGTCTGGTAAGCTGTGCAGTGGCTTTTCCCTCCCTATGTATACCCACTTGAGCCTCCCTAAGGCGTCTTTTTCCAGCCTATACCAATACCTCCCGTAGTAGTAGTACTTGACTAGCGTTCCATCTTGTAATCTACGTGTAGACATGTGAACTGGCTTTAAGTAGAAGCCCGTGTGCCTTATCTTGCTATTATACTCGTAGAAAGCCGGGAGGATCTCGCCTATGACTAAATTTAGCCTAACAAAGATACTAGAGGACTCTTTAACCATTACCCTCCCTTTCCTCGCCTTAACCGCGCTAGTAGACATGAGGGTCAGCCCATGGGAATTTAATCACTTCTTTTCATGTACCACTATCATCTTCATCCCCACATCCTAGAATATAAACATGTCCATAAACCCTTAACTACTCAATTTACAGACACCCACATAACTTGGTTTCACGGTAAAGCAATCAAAGCCCTTGTCCCTGAGCGCTTTTAGTACTCCTGGGGATTTCTCGCCGTCAACTAAGCCGATCACTATACCCCCCCTACCCGCGCCGCTTAATTTCGCGCCATAGGCCCCTAGTTTCACCAGTTCGTAGACCACCCTGTCGCACACCTCGGCCGAAGCCCCCATGGCCCAGAGCAACCCGTGGTTTACTAGCATTAATTCGCCAAGGGCATGTAAATCGCCGGCCTCTAGAGACCTGATCGCCTTGTCCACTAAGGCCTCTGCCGCCTTGTATATTAAGTCGCCTATTTCACCAAGGCGCTCATACCTCTCCAGGACTTCCTTGACTACTCGCCCCGTAGACCGCGTTACACGGGTATTAACGACAACTACTTCTACCGTCTCGGGTAGCTTCAAGTCTACTCTCTTAACTACTCCTTGCTTATAGTACAGTATTCCACCGTATGTTGCGAGCTTTGTGTCGACCCCGCTGGGCATGTAGTGGACGGCTTTTTCCGCTTCATAAGCAACTCTCCACACATCTTCGTGGGTGAACTCGACGTTCATGTAGGACAGTAGGGCGTGTGCTAATGCGACTGCTATTGACGCGGAGGAACCCATGCCTGCTGCCATGGGTATTTCCGAGTCTATTTCCACGTCTACTCGCGGTACCCTGCCATATGCGCTCTCGACGTACTTAAATAGCGCGTCAAAGAGGCCCCAGTGCTGTGAGCCGCTAGTTACGGGGCCCAGTTGCCTCGAATAAACTCTCATTGAACCCGGGTACACGCAGGCTTTTGCACGTAGGGATATGGCTAAGCCCAGTGCTGGCTTGCCCTTGACAGCGAAGTGTTCACCAAACAAGAGTACTTTCCCAGGGGCTACACTACACTCTTTGTACATGGCCTCTTCAACCGGCGATGTAGTAGTCGTTGATATTAAGGCTCCTAGTATAGTTATAGGGTCGTGGGGTAAATATTGTGAGCAGTAATGACACCTGGAGGAGTGTCAAGTTAACCCCGGTCTTTGGACTAGTTGAAAAAGCCCGTAAAAAGCTTGAGGCGTATAAGTACAGGTTAATAGTGGTAAGCGGTAAAGGGGGTGTTGGAAAGTCCTTTGTGTCATCAATGCTAGCGCTGGGCCTCGCGACGAGGGGTAAGGCTGTTGCACTATTCGACGCTGATGTACATGGCTCTTCAATACCGCTTCTACTCGGCTTAAAGGGTGAAAGGCACTACGCCAACGAAGAGGGTGAAATAATACCCGTAGAGGGCCCCCTAGGCATTAAAGTGGTTTCGCTAAACCTCATGCTAGACTCCCCAGACACCCCGCTAGCGTGGAGAGGCCCCCTCGTATCAAGGGCCATACTAGAGCTAGCTGCCAAAGTGTCCTGGGGTACTGGTGACTACTTGCTAGTGGACATGCCGCCTGGCACCGGAGACGCTCTCTTAACTGTAATACAGGCCTTTCCACCGGGAACTAGTGTGTTGCTTGTTACCTCGCCGAACACCCTCAGCGAGACAATAGTGTCTAAGGTGGCCAACTTAGTTACCTCGTCTAACGTGAAACTCTTAGGCATTATTGAAAACATGAGCTACTTTAAGTGCCCACACTGTGGCGCGGTAACTAACATAATGGGGAGGGCCACTGGAGATCGACTGGCGTCTAGGTATGGGGTGATGCTACTGGGTAGGATACCATTAGACCCCGAAGTAGGTAATTCGATCGATGGCGGGATTCCATACTTGCTATCTAACGGAAACGGTGAAGCCGCGAGAGCCATTATGGAAATAGTAGATAAAATAATAAGACTCGTAGAGCATAAGTAGAAATGGGCGTTTCCAAGTGGAAGGAGGCATCTAGAGGGTATTTACACTTGGATTTAGAGGAAGAAGTGGGTAAGAAACCCAATTGGGTTTTACTAAAGGAGGCCGCAGAGGCCCTCTATAGGAGTGGTAAAGTCTACTTTAGTAGGAAAGAGCTCGTAGCTGAAGTCAAGAAAAGAGACCCCAATAGGTCCGAAGAAAGCCTTGACTTCGAAATAGACCTAGTGACCGTGAACAGCAATAGCAAAGACAAGTACAGAGACCCCGAGAAGCTCTTCTTGTATAGAATTGAAAGAGGCAAGTACACCCTCTATAACCCAGAAGAACACGGCGAGCTGGAGAAGTACATTGGCACCCAAAGACCCATAACCACTAGAAAGAGGTTCTTAGAGGAGATTGTTAAACTACTCGAGGAACGGGGCTTTGACATAACGCCGAGTAGGTCTAATAAGCCGCTAGAACCTGACATGATTGCTGAGAAAGGCGAAGAGGAGAAGTCTATTGGTATCTGGGTGATAGACCCCTCTGCCCCCCTTTCAACTCAATACAGGTATCTCGCATACATCATTGGGTCATGTATGTTGAACAGGGAGTACCCCGAGTACCTAGTCTTAGTGCCAGGCGAGCTCTACAAGAGGATTTCACAGGAGGTCATAGATATGCTTAACAAGTTTAACGCTAAGCTAGCTATCGTGAGAGAGGAACGGAAGTACACTATACAGGTTTAAGGAGCGGGTTCTAGCTGTTTCTTCAATACTTCTTTGGCCTCCTCTAGTACGGCCTTTACTTCACTACTACTTGGCGGTGAGTAGCTCGGCAAACCTCCGTAGCCTGACGCCGAGATCTCTGATAGCTCCCTGACGCCCTCCTCTAGCTCCGCGAACAGTATGGCTAAGTCAGGTAGTTTTGTCTCTGGGAGTTTTGAAACGCCCTTTACTATGTCGGTGAGCTCGGCTGCAATGAGCTTGAACTCCCTTAGCACTATGGCGTGTTGTAGTGCAATGTCAACTTTATCCACTACGAGGAGTAGGGTCGATAGCCTCCTTGAAAGACCCCGGAGCCTAGCTATTTCTTCTGCATACCTCTTTGCTAAGTACGTCTCCCCCCTGGACTCTAAGCTTATGAGCCTCTTGCTTAACTCGTCTACCCTCTCGTCAACTCTGCTCTGGAGCCTGCTAATCCTGTCTTTAATTAATCTAACAGAGTAGAGTAATTCAATGCTCTTTCTAAGCGGGTCTTTTCTTCGAAACAAGGCGGCCCCTCAGAGTAATACCATCACCGTTTACTTAAAAACACTGGGCTACACAATCGCTAAACAATATCCGTGAACTTGTAAATCGCTATCACGCTGTAGAGGGTCCCGCTAAACCAGTACAGTGTGGAGTTTACTGGTTCCCCTGTTCGCGGATCTCTGAACGGCTCGACTATTACTGCGTACGGTTGCAGTATAGTGTCGTTTTTCAGCGGCCTCTCCGTGAGGGCTTCAAAGCCGCTTATTAAGACTAATTTCTCCACGTCTATGCCTATGTATTTCTTAATACTAAGCCTAATGCTGTCCATCGGAGACATGACTTGCTCGTCACCGGTAAACCAATAGAATTCGCACTTCTTACCCTTCACCTCCTCTGCCCAGTACATGGCTGCATCGATGACTAATTTGTACACTAGTGGAGTAGTATTAGAGCGTGTCATAGCGGGGCTTATGTACAGTACGCGCACTCCCTGCTGCTCCTGGATACCGTAGGCGCGGAAGTATTCAGCCGAGTTTAAGTAGTCGAGGTTTAAGCCGGCTCTCCGTAGATCATCCACGGTTGCATTACCTATTCTAAACATCCAAATGCTCTTAGGCCAGTCGACAATTCCAGGCATTACTCCAGTTATAATGGGAAACATTACTACCCTATCCTCTTGTTCGGATACAAGTACGCCCTCTATGACCATCAAGTAAGCGTTGCCAGGTTTAACTGCTAAGAGCTTAGCTAGGCGAGCAGCTTCTTCCGCTGTATTAGACCACATTATTAAGCCTATGATGCCGATCTGCGTCGCGTTCAGCGTAGAGCCATCTGCCACCGAGGCCCTTTCACCTAGAACGCTTATACCGTAACCATAGTCCCACCAAGATATCACAACAGAGCCCTCGGGAGTAGACCTCAGTGCCTCAACAGCCTTGTACCAGCTATCTGTGACAACGTAGTTTAAGTTAGATAGCCCGGCTTTAAACGTGTAAACTCTATTAGCGTTCAAGTAGTAGTCCGTACTCGCCGTAGAGGCCATTTCGAGCACGATCACCGCTAGCAGGAGCATTGTAAACACCCTTGTGGACGTGCTCACTCTAGCTACTGGTCTAGCCCTGGGCGCTTTACGCCTAGCTGGCTTATGCTTAGCTAATAGTGTCTTGGCGTAGGGGAAGGCGTAACTAGCTATTAGAGAAACCAGTGTGGATATTACGAGCACTCCGAAGTACGAGGCTGCCCCAATCATGTACACCGCGTTTAAGTAAGAATAAAGCGCTACTGCGAACGCCACGCCCACGAAGACTTTCTCGGGAGTACCCTTGTAGAGTAAATACAGTATGCCGGCTATACTCACGGAGAACAAATACATTATTCCAAGCGCGATTGCCAGATACCTAGAGGTCTTCGCTATTTCCTCGAAATACGCACCCCAAGAGTGCAACATTCCAACAATTGCATTCTCGTTTGCAAGGGGCGACTGGTGCTCGGCTATACTCTCAACTAGGGGGTGTACGCCTACGAACCTTAAACCAAGGGCCCATGCAAGCCTCCCTCCAACCGGCAGTACGCCCATAGTAATTAGCACTAACCCCGCAACGAAGAGCCCTAACAATATTATGAAATACCTAGTGGTGGTTAAGACCGGCTTCTTGAACCCGAGTTTTCTATACTCAGTCTTAAGGTAATAGAACGCTATTGGCAGTATTGTAATGGCTAAAAATGCCCAGCCAAAACCCTTGGCCGAGAACGGGAATATACCCATGGTCCCTGATACAGATGGCGATGGGGTGACAAATAGCAGTGAAAAAGCCACTAGAGTTGAGTTTAGTAGCGCTATTTCCTTGGTGAAGTGCTCTCTACAGAGTATTGGCACTAGAGCGGCGTAAAGGGCTACTAAGCCCAGCAGGAATATATAGCCACCCCACAGCCACCCAACCATTGACAGGGAGAGTGCTGCTGGAATAGTGTACTTGATCCAGCCTTTCCTAGCAGTGTATGCCGCCTTTAAGCCCTTGGCGTATAAGTATATGAAGGCAAATATGAAGGCCGCGGCCACGCCCTCTTTCTCAACATACCCCATAACGGACCTCTCCACGGCGGCCGGCAATATAGCGTATAGTAGTGACGCCAATACGCCTGCAGGCTTCTTACCTGAAACTTCTACTGCCGCTAGGTATGCCATGACCGTGGCTATGGCGGCAAAGATTACCGGCTGGAGCGCTGCCCATTGGCGTAACTCAAGTCCAGCTCTCTCCACAATGTGGTATGTAGTGCCAATCCACATTGGTAGAAACGGGTAGCTGGTGTATATGAAGTCCCTACCCCACGGGTACCAGAATATGTGGGTATCGGGGTTATTTCGGGTTAGAGTGTACCACGCTAGGGGCCCGTGGTCGTATACGTATTTAGCCTGCCAATACTCGATGTAGCTGTCAAACTCTAGGAACTCGAAGCCATTTAATTCGTAAGGCGCTGTCCTGATCAAAATAGCTAGAGCTACTGCTAAGGCTATTAAGAAGCCAGCTATTACTCTAGCCCGAAGCGGCTTAGCAGAAATCCAGTCCACTAGCTTAAATAACCCCTCGTCAACTCTCCTCAAAGCCCGGTTTACGCTCAAGACTGTGAACACCGTTTTAATACACTAGCGTTAGTGTACTATGTAGTGGAGGTTAAAAAGGCGAGGTTTCTAGTTAAGTGAGCCCTCATGGTATTGTTAATGCCAGTAGTGCTTTCTGAGCGTGCTTTCTGTTCTCGGCTTGGTCCCACACAACACTCCACTTTCCGTCTATGACTTCGTCTACTACTTCTTCCCCGCGCTTCGCGGGTAGGCAGTGCATGAAGATAGCGTCTTGCTTAGCCCTCTTCATTAAGTCAACAGTGACCCTATATGACTGGAGGTCTCTAACCCTCTTTTCGCGCTCCTTCTCCTGCCCCATGCTAACCCACACGTCAGTGTACACTACGTCGGCGTTTTCAACCGCCTTGTACGGGTCTCTCTCCATTTCATAGGTACCGGAGGCGTACTCGTTGAATAACTTCACGACACTCGGGTGGGGGTCGTAGCCGGGCGGAGAAGATACAACTATTTTACCTCCGAGTATACCTATGGCGAGCATTAAGCTGTGCAATACGTTGTCCCCTCCGTCGCCTACGAACACTATTTTCAACCTCCCAATGTCCCTGCCTTTTTTCTCCATTACCGTGAACACGTCGCTGAGAGCTTGACACGGGTGGTGTAGGTCACTCAAGCCATTTATCACTGGCACTCGGCTGTACTGTGCAAGCCTCTCTACTTTCCAGTGCTCGAATACCCTCGCCATAATGCCATCAACGTACCGCGATAAAACCCTAGCCGTGTCCTCTATGGTCTCGCCTCTCGCTAGTTGTATTTCGCTAGCACTCAAGTATATGGCACTACCTCCTAGCTCTTTCATTGCAGTTTCAAAGCTTACCCGCGTCCTAGTACTGGGCTTTTCAAAGATCATTGCTAAATGCCTTCCATAGAGCATTGGTATTACTCGTTCCCCAGCTAAATACCTCTGCTTGAGCTGGAAAGCCGTGTCAATAATGAACAATAACTCCTCTTTACTAAACTCCGTTAGAGTGAGGCAATGCTTACCCTTAAGGCTAGTTACCAATATACCACCTAGCGCTTAGGCTTATTTAGTGTAGAGGCCTCGCCGAGTTAAAAATAGTTAACGCCGGTAATTAAGGGAATAGTGGAGAGTAAAAACTACTTACTAAGCCCGGAAATTATTTCAACGAACTCCGAGAACACGCTCAGCAAGTAATCCACTTCGTCTTTTTCGTGTATTAACGACGGCATGAAGTGCGGTACTTTTTCCCCAATGTAGAGTATGCCCTTTAGCCTACTGTAAACGTGGAGTGCCCGCTCCACTAGCCTACTCCACCTGAGTTCAAAGACTTCGCGCGCATTTCTAGGTTTCCTCCTGGTGAAGTGAACGCCGCTTAGGCTCCCGTCACCGGAGGGCCAGCACTCAACACTGTGCTCACTGCAGATCTTCTCTACTCTCCTCCTGAAATCACTCCACAGGTTGTTTGACGCGCTGTAAATGCCTGGATTCTCGGCTAAGTGCTTTACTAGTAAGTAACCAGCTTTAACCACGACAGGGTTAGCAGAGAATGTGCCCCCGTGGAATACCCTGATGTCCGTTCTCGGGTACTTTACGTGGTCTATTAACTCCATTACATCACTCCGGGCACCGAAAGCGCCTACACCCCCCAGGCCACCCCCAATTGCCTTACCGTAGACCACGATATCCGCCTTAACGCCGTAGTATTCTTGCGCCCCTCCAGGGGCTAGGCGGAATCCCGTGATCACCTCGTCGAAGATCAGTAGCGACCCGTGCTCATCTACTACGCGTCTAACTTCTCGCAGGTAGCCCTTCTCGGGCTCTACACAGCCAGCCGCGCCCATGACGGGCTCTAATATCACGGCCGCGACGTCGTGCGCTTTCAGGGCCCGCTCCAGTGCTTCTACATCATTAAACGGCACTAACAGAGTATACTTGTAGGCCTCCTCGATTAAGCCAGCCGACTCCGGTTGCGTATATGGATAGGTTACGCCAACGTGTAGTATATCTAGCCCCCCGTGCCACCCTCCCTCCATTTTAACGATGTACTTTCTCTTCGTGTAGGCTCGGGCAAGTCTCACAGCGTACATGTTTGCCTCTGTACCACTATTAGTGAACCTTAGCATTTCCACGCCTGGGAGTATTTTCGCGAGAAACTCTACGTACTCTAGTGCGTAGGGGTGTTCGTAGCCGAGGTGCGTCCCGATCTCAAGGGCCTCTTTCACGGCGCCTACAATGAAGCTCGGTGAGTGGCCCATTAAGTGCGCTCCGTGACCCATCCACAGGTCTATGTACTCGTTTCCATCCACGTCCCAGACCCGCGTTCCCTTGGCCCTTGCGATAAAGGCTGGATATGGGGAGTAGAAGCGTATTGAATACGTGACTCCACCTGGAAAAACCTTTAGCGCCTTGTTGAAGAGCTCTCTACTCTTCTTAGTCCTAGCCGTGTACTCGGATTCCCACTTAGCGATGAGCTCCTCTAAGCCCTTTTCGAGCCCAGCCAATGCACTACACCGAGAAGCGTATTTTAAACGGCAATAGCTCGGTCATTAACCTAAGACCTATTGGCAAGTAGGCTGTTTTCTCGGCGACATTTAAAACTACGGACACCGTGCCTAAGTCTCCAGGTGTACCAGTGCTTTTCCAAGTCACCGAGTAGTCTTCCCCTTCGATGACTATTTCCTCGTACTCTGG
>Ga0105154_1000929_pt1 | contig 12278 bp, 10 predicted proteins | sample SSWtaG_FD_89672 | JGI IMG/M metagenome (GOLD analysis project Ga0105154, IMG submission 89672) | Hot spring microbial communities from Sandy's Spring West, USA to study Microbial Dark Matter (Phase II) - SSWsed_matched | ecosystem: Environmental > Aquatic > Thermal springs > Hot (42-90C) >... | reverse complement strand
GGGGGTAGACGTTATAGTGACCTCTGCGCCATATAGAGTGAGACCCATCGACGTTACAACCCACATAGAGAGGGTGAAGGGTTAAAGTAGCAAGTAAAGGTAATGGGGGAAGCTGTGCTCACGTCTCCGCGAGGATTTTTCGTCATTGGAGACAAGGAGCAATTACCAGAAGACTACGACAAGAACATTGCGAGTAAAATAGAGAGCATAATACCATACGAGCCTGCGTAGGAAGTTGCGTTAAAATACTTGAGTACGTTTCCGCGTCAAGTACTCGAAGACCCTCCAAGTTCTACGAGAAAGCGTATCAACTAGTCCGTGATCACTTCCTAGAGCTAGTTACTAAGGAATTAGCAGATGAGGAAACTAGGGAGGAAGAGAGTGAAGCGACGAGAAATCAGTAATCACGGGAACACCTAAAACCAGGCCAGAATAGAGCGCATGGATTATTTAAGTGGGTTAAGAAGGCGTAAAGTTCTCCGCTCCACACAGAAAAATTAAGATGTTTTCGCTGTGAGCTGGGTGGAATCATTGGTTTCTAGTCTCAGCGGTGTCTTAAACCACAGAACTCTCTGTGGGAACGGTATTTCAATGCCCTCTCTCTCCAGCGCCTCCTTGAATTCCTTTACTATTTCACGCCTCAGAGTCCAGTACTCCTGGGCTGGAACCCAGAATAAGACTTTCAAGATTACTGCGCTATCGCCTAGGCTATCTACTATGATTACGGGTGCTGGATTAGCGAGGACTAGTTCCTTTTCATCGAGGACACTCCTTATTATGCTCATAGCCTTTGATATGTCAGAAGCATATGATATCCCCAAGACCACGTCGACACGTCTAGCAATTGGCCTAGAGTAATTGTATATTTTTGACGCCATGACATCACCGTTAGGTATTGTTAGTATTTCACCGCTCCATAGTCTAATCCTAGTTGATAGCAGGCCCACTGATTCAACGAGACCCCAGTCATCGCCTATCCTAATGGAATCACCTACTTTTAGCCTCCCCTCTATTAATATCGCTATACCAGCAAAGAGTTGTCCAAGGGTTTGCTGGGCAGCTAAACCTACAACTACTCCCGCGAAGCCGGCGGCGACGAGTAAGCCTGTTAAGTCTACTCTGAGAATAGATAAGGCCACGAAGAAGCCTATAATTACAATGGTGAATTTTGCTACCTTGGCAATGTTATAAATTACTTCGGGTGTAGCCTCTATTCTAGCCTTTTTAACTTGCGATTCAGCTAATTTGCCAATGTAATACGCGATTACTACAATGGCTATGGCCACAGCGCCCCTTATAATGAGTTCTAGGTCTAAGGTGAGGGGCCAGGCCATAGTTAAACACCGTACTTCATAATGTACGTGGCTCCAGGGCCCTTTAGAACTGATAGGAGTTTTCCAGGGATAGTGTATGAGGTTTCTGCGGTTACTCTAACCTCAACGTGTGTGGGGCTGAGCGCGTTTACTTCAATATCACTAATGTACAATTCGCCTCTCTCTGTTGAGTACACTGTTGCGCTTTTCACCGGGATCACGAGTTTCGTGATCTCTATCCTCGCGTTGCCACGAGACTTGAACAACACTCTGGACTTAGCAACGTTCATGACATAGGATTCCAGTATTTTCGTGTCCACGTACCTGCATATATCTCCTAGATCTGGTGAGCCGTAGAGAGCGTACTTAACTCTCCCTAAGGGGATCACGTCCACTAGCTCTTCTCCAATAAACACGCCTAAGTCAACTGGCAATTTCAATTCACTCTGCAACACTGCCTCATGAGATAGTGCAACGGGCTCGGGTAAAACCACATACACGCAATTAGAATTCCAAGGGCCTCCCAGTGGTGGAATGGCCTTTAGTGCCACGTGGGAAATAGCTATAAGTGACACCAATTTAGACGATTCTAATTCACCTATTCTCTTGACTATTCTTACCGCATTATTGCCCACTTTTTCGAGTATTAACATGCCTCTAGGTGTGCTTAACTCTAATTTACCGATTAACCTGTACTCGCCAAACAGCACGTTATCACCAATCCCACATAGAGTAAAGCTATCATGTCGAACTATTTCCCTCTTTCTTTATTAATAAGGCTTTCCTTATTAACAAGGCTAGTAAGAACCAATGAACCATAAATGCACTAGAATTATCGACTACCATCTGCCTAGATTAGAGAACTAAGTAGTTTGGAACGTGGAGGCCATCAATAAAAGGGGCTGTTCGAGTACCGCGAGTTCTAGAACCCCCGCGGTCCGGGGTTCAAATCGCCGCGGCCCCACACTTAACACTTATATCTTCACAGTATATATTGTCTATTTTTTGAGTTATAATTAGCCTCCAGGTGTTCCGTGCCAGGGGCTTTCTTTCCAGATCATGTCCCATATTCTCTCCTCTGTGAGCGCCTCTTCTTCGGCTATTCTCTTTTTAATATCTAAGAGTAGGGTGTGGTGTTTGCTTTCATCGTCTGCGATTGCTGCTGCTATCAACTTCACTCCCGGATCTTGTGATGTTGAGAATATTTTCCTAGCTTCTTCCAGCATTTTTGCTTCTGTTTTAATGTGTTTTTCAATAGTAGAAGCTATTTTCTTGAGTTCTTCTATAGTGATAAAAGGCTGTGTTTGCTCTAGTACTTGTTTTATTGCCTCGTACATTAAGCTGTGTTTAAGAGAATCCTGTGATATACCCAGAAATAGTGCTCTGAGTACTGGGTGTTTTATAGACTCAGCAAGAGTCTTTAATTCCTCAGCATACTGTCTCTCTAGTTTTAAGTACTCAATTACTTTATCTATTATGCTCAAAACTATTCACCTTGATAAGTCATTGCTATTTGAAGTATATAAGTCTTATGAATTTAACCCAATTATATTTATTTCTTAATGTATTTCTACCATTTAGTCTTACTCGAGATCTAGTTGTTTTGAAGTATGTTTACTTCTCTAGACTAGTAGGCTATTAGAGAAATGTTTTCAGTCTAGGGAAACGTTCTTCACTTTTCAGACTACCGTCGTGTCATCACATATATGATATAATCTTCTTTCCCCTTAATTAATTGTGGGTGTGTGTTTTGAGACGTGTGTGTTTTGTTATCTTTTCTATTCTAGTAGTGTTTCTTGTAGTTAGTATTTTCATGAGTAGTGTCTTTTTGTGGCGTGTGTGGAGTTTTCTCGGTGATGAGGGGTTCTATGTGGCTTTCTCACTGCTAATCTACTACTTACACCCTGATTTGGCCAAGGCGCTACTAGTAGTTCTCTCAGTTGTGTTTTCGGGTTCTCTCAATGTCTCTTTGAAGTACTGGTTACAACTACCTAGGCCTCCAGACTCTCTCGTGCCTGTTGAGGGGCCTGGTTTTCCTAGTGGGCATTCTCAAGTATCTGCGAGTTTTTGGTTTACTCTTCCAAGAGTTCTTGGTGCTCGCTGCTTCTATCTTGTTTCTAGTGTATTTGTGACTGGTATTTCACTTAGTAGACTTTACTTGAGAGCTCACTACCCTGTTGATGTTGCTGGTGGCGTTATACTCGGCTTACTAGTGAGCGTAGTAGTTGTGTGCTCAGAGAGGGTTTTAGGCTACTTGGGTGTTACTGTGAGTGCTGTTTTCTCTCTGGTATTATCACTAATAACTGTTTTTCTGCTTAATGCTCCTATTAGTGTTTGTAGTATTCTTATTGCTACTAGTCTAGCTGTGCTCTTAGTGCTATTATTATTTAGGGGATGTTTGAGAACTATTACTCTGAGTACTTTGTCGCGACTACTACTATTTGTTATTTCTTCGACTATTGTTTTCACAGTTCACGTTTTAACTAGAGGATTTGACTTAGTTGCGAGGATTCTTATTCTCTCTCCAGCTGTATTCTTAGCTCTAATACTCCCAGTAGTTGTTAGTGTGTTCTGCGTGATTAGAGCCCGCTGAGCCAGAATGCTAGTAGTCCTATGTTCATTGCTACTAGTGTTTTCTTCCTTGATTTTTCTAGTATTTCTAGTTTTTTGTTGTTTTTATATGCTTCTATGAGGCTGTGTGTGTAGAGTATTGCTGTTATGAGTATTAGTGTCTTATAGAATACTCCCGTGTTAAGTACTATTGTTGAGACTACTGCTAGTAGTGTGGCTAGTAGCCCGGTTGTGAGCATTACTTTGATTGCTGTGTTTACTCCGTATTTTGTTGCTACTGTGAAATATCCTCTCTCTAAGTCTCCTCTGTAGTCTTGTACTGCTTTGAGTATTTCTCTCCCGAGTGTTGCGAGGAATACTATTAGCGTGAAGAGTGCTGCGAGTTGGATTTTGTGTAGTGGCTGATTTGAAGCTATGTAGCCGTAGACTATGGGGCCTGTTGTTGAGAATGCTACTAGTGTGTGGCTCCACCAGTATTTTCTCAGGAAACTATATGTTATGCCTGCTAATGCATAAATTAGTGCTGTTATTGTGAGCTTGTAATTACTAGTAGTTATATTTACGAGTACTCCCAAAGTGGTGGTTAGTGCTGCGAGTACTAGAGCTGTCTTTGCGGAGGCCTCTCCACGTGGTAGGGGCTTCCACGGCTTATTTAACTTGTCAACTTCTACGTCTACAACGTCATTTATGATCATTGAGCCCGCTGTCAACGTGAATCCGGTTGTAAAAGCTACGAGGAGAAGTAACACGTGATCCCACGAGACGCTGTAGTCTAGAAAAACAACTATTGTGAGAACAGCTCCTAAACCACTCATAAGAGAGTTAGGAGGTCTAGTAAGCTCTAAGTAAGCCTTAATCCCCAATACTAAACACCACTACTATCACTAAGACATGAGGACAATGAGCGCTGTAGAGAGGCTCTAAACCAGGATTACACCCGGACCTGCAAGGCTAGTAGTAAGCGTGCACCCCGCCCCCAGGTGAGCTGTAGCTTTGGGCGATTGGGAGCGGCGGGCTGAACTCCTCGGGGAAACCCCCTTGGAGCTCACACCCCCGCCCCATCAACCCCGTCTTCTACGGGAGCCCACGCCGCAGAGGCACAAGGCCCCCACGGCAGGCCGCCTCGTCTCGGGGAGGGGTTCCCGCTTAGATGCTTTCAGCGGTTACCCCCTACGGCGTGGCTGCCCAGCACTGCCCACCAGGACAACTGGTAAACTAGAGGCCGCGCCGCCCCGTTCCTCTCGTACTGAGGGCAGCTTCCCCTCAGGCGGCCCACGCCCCCCGCGGGTAGAGCCCGACCTCTTGAGGAGGGGGGCCAGACTGTTAGTGTAAGTGTAACATGTAATTTGCTTTCTCTAGCTTTGAAGGATGTCTGAAACCTATTTCCATGAGAAATTTCTTGGGGGATTCAACTCTGTTTATTAGGATTTTATACCTATGTTTCCCCTTATCTCTTGTAATAGCTACTCTATATTCTACTCCTAGCTCTTCAAGCGCCTTCTCAGCGATCTTTATATAATCGATGTTTGTGTTTGTTATGGATATTTGGTAATATGTTTTATTATCCTTATGAAGCCACCGCTAATCTAGGCTTTAATAATTCAACCAACTCCTTACTATATAGTGATAAATACCATACTGTTCCATCCCAGTGGATCTTACAATTATATCCTAAACTCATAGTAATCAGTGTAGAGATGTCCTCTAAGAACCTCTTCGACACATCAAAAATCCTGATTCTTGCCCTTCCATATTGGTCTATTGTAATAGACCTATCTCCCGCCACTAAGCCTGCTAGATAATCTAACACTATGTAGCCCTTAGGTTAAATAAGTGGGCTAAATTAAAAACCTGGCCGCCCCTCTGTCTCACGACGGTTTGTTCCGCCGGGAGGTGGGGGAGAAACTATAATGTGCGAGGTGAAGTTAATCCTAGCTTGTAGTGCATTGTAGGAGGTAGGTAACTACGGATTAATTTTATGAAGTGAGGATACGCGCGCCTTAATATGTAGATCCTATCTTTTTCAATTGTTGCTTCTATTCCTAGATTATCTAGCCATTTCTTAATGTTAATTCTGCTATCGTTGTCATATGAATCTACTGAAATTTTTACTGTTCTCGCTGTGGGATCCCATGTGCCGTCGTCGCCTATGAATATTGCTAGTGCTATTTCATTAGCTAATTCCGAGATATTATCTGGGATTACTTTCCTGTTTTTAGGGTAAAATACTCTATATAGTTCTGTAAATAGCTTGTCTCTCTTTGTATTAAATCCTACTGCTTTATACTCTTTACCTGTTCTCTTATCAAACCACTCTACCACGAACAACCTTAACGAGTATGGTTTTAGTAAACTGTGTTTATAGATAACATAGTCAAGTTGCTTAATGCTGTGTCTTACTAGTAGCCTCGAGTTACCAGCTTCTGGTTTATCAAGTCTTCCATCACCAAGTATACAGCCCAGTATGACTTGAAATAAGTAATTCACGAACACCACCTATAAGCACTACACACAGCCCCCACCTGACCGGCGTCTAAACCCAGCTCACGTTCCCCTTTAATGGGCGGGCTTGGGGAGGGGGGAGTGATGTCCTCACCCCCTTAGCCCCACCCTTGGGGGCTGCTGCACCCCCAGGATGGGAAGAGCCGACATCGATGTAGCAAACCGCGGGGTCGATGGGAGCTCTCACCCGCGACGACCCTGTTATCCCCGGGGTAACTTTTCTGTCATGCCCGGCCCCCACCGACGGGGGCACGAGCGTTCGCTAGGCCACGGTTTCCCGGCCGGACCCCTTGTGTTCAAGGGTCCGGTCAGGCCGGCTTTTGCCCTTGCACTCTACGGCGGAGTTCTGACCCGCCTCTCGGCCCGTGGTAGCGGGGTTTAGACACTCCCACTAGCCACGGTGAGCCGACCTTTGGGCGCCCGTGTTACCTTTTCGCGGGCGTGCCGCCCCAGCCGAACCGCCCACCCGGCGTTGTCCCCCCAGGCCACGCCCAGGGGTTAGGCCCCCAGGCTGTGATAGGTGGTGTTTCATTGGCGCCTCCACCACACCCGGAGGTGTGGCTTCACCAGCTCCCACCTACGCTACGTACCACAGCCCAGGAGCCAGCGCCGGGCTGCGGTAAAGCTCCACGGGGACTTATCGCCCAGCGGGGGGTTGCCGGCCTGTGCACCGGCTCCGTGTATTCACGGGGCCCCAGGCCAGGACAGCGGGGACCTCGTTGATCCATTCATGCGCGCCGGAACTCTCGGGGGTGGAATCTCGGGTAGGTAGTTTTAAGTCTTATAAAGCAAGCCCAAGATTCCCACCATACCCGGCAAGGCATTTGGCTACCTCTCTCTCGAGGGGTCCCTCCATAGAGAAGTGTGAGTGTATGGAATAATGAAGTTAAATCAAATTGTTTTTCCACGGGTTTCAATACTTCTTCAAGGGGTTTCTTTCTATGAGATTTAGAGTTAACTGCTGAATAAAGCATATGCTAATGATATTGAATACTGGGTCTAATCTTATACCATATCCTCTTTGATATTTTACTGACGCTGAGAAACTAGCTTCAGCGTCTATAAAGCCAATAACATACCCAGCAATAATGTTGCTCGTCACACTCTACACCCCCATAATAATCCTGCGAGTTTAAAAGATGTTAAAAATACGTATAGAGAGAGCCCCCCGTTAAGAGGGTCAGAGCTGGGCCCCGGCTTCCCGCAGGAAGGAAAAAAGTTAATTCAAGATTTTCTTTGAATGAGGGTTTTATACTTAGTTTTTTTAAACAGATGTTTTGTTCCAATTATTTCCATAAAGTTTTGAATGTGTGAAGACACCCGCGGGATAGCCGAGTTTACCCCCGGCCTTCAGCGGCGCTTCGCCGGGTTGAACCCCGGTTTCACGGACCGCCAGTGGCCAGGATTCGGCCCCCGTTCAAACCCTTACGGGCTTGCGGGGACCTATGTTTTTATTAAACAGTCAGGTCCCCCTTGTCACTGCGACCTGCGGTCCCAGGGTTATTTCCCCAAGACCGCAGGCACCCCTTCTCGGGGGACGCGGTGGGTGTGGGGAGAAGTGTGAAGATGAGGTAAGGAGAGAAGGCAGCTTAATTGAGTGATCTCTGCATAGGGAAATTAACTTAATTCTGCTTTTTTCACCCATATATGTAGCTCATATACGGAGTGGTGGAAGTGAACCATATCTTTAATCCCTTGCGCTTCTAAGAACTCTTTATTTTGAGATTAACCCTCTATCGCCATTATAGAATTATAATTCTATCGCTACGAACATATCCCTCAGCGTTGAAAACCCTATTAGTTGATTTAACCGTTCCTCCATATACTCAGCCTCCAACATGGAAACCCACCACGTCCACTCCCGAAGTTACGGGGCCAATTTGCCGAGTTCCCTTACGGGGGAAGAGGGCAGACCCTTTTAAGTTTAGAGAAGCGTAGATGAAGCGGATTAAGTAGCATGTACCGTTTACATGTGTTTTCTACTCCATATACTCGGATATAGTCCTCTAACTCTCCCATCTATCTCACACTGAGATATAAAGACCCCTTAAATAAATGGGTCTGCCCGCCTTCCTGGCCCGGGTTAGCCCCCAGACGCCTTAGGCTACTCACCTAGGGGCACCTGTGTCGGTTCTCGGTACGGGCGCGGGGGATCGTTCCCCGCCTCCTTTTCACGGGTCCCCGGGGTTGGCGGAAGGGCCTAACGGCCCCCATTCCCGGCTTCAGCCCCTTCTCACCATGACGGTACTCCAGGGCCTTCACCGGTTAGCCGGGTCGCGGCTATTCAGCCGCCCCCGGTCCGCCTACCCGGAGACGTCGGAGGCGGGGCTTGCGTTGCCGCACCTACCCCCGCGGCACGGGAATATTAACCCGTTTCCCTTTCCCCGGGTCCGTGTTACGGCCCGGGTTAGGACCGGCTAACCCTCGGCTGACGACCGTTGCCGAGGAACCCTAGCCCTTTCCGGCGGAGGGGATTCCCACCCCTCTTCGCTGTTACTGCCGCCGGGATCTGCACCCGGAGCGGGTCCACTGGACCTCACGGCCCAGCTTCTGCCCCACCCCGGCGCCCGCCTACCAGATCACGGCTCCAGCAGAGCCGTGCCCCGGGGTCTCGGCGGCCGGCTTAAGCCCCGACCAATCTTCGGGGCCCCGCGGCTCGGCGGGTGAGCTGTTACGCACTCCTCCTCCGGCGGTTTCTCCATAATAGAGTAACTCTCTCCGTAAACATCCCTAATCTTCTCAATAACATAGACAGATCTATAAAACGGAGAAACCCGCCTTTAGAGGATGGCTGCTGTTAGGCCCACCTCCCCGCTGTCTAAGCCGCGGGACGCCCTTTGAGATTGGCACTTAGCCGGCACTTAGGGGCCTTAACCCCGGTCTCGGTTGTTCCCGTCTCGGCCCTCAGGCTTACCCCGAGGGCCCCACTCCCACCTTCTACAGTGGCTGCGGGTTCGGAGTTGGACCGGGAGCCGAGGCCTCTCGGCCTCCGCACTCCCGATCCGTAGCTCTACCCCGCAGCCCACCTCCAGTGGGGCTCGGCTGAGACCGACTTCGGCGGGAACCAGCTATCACCGGGCTTGATTGGTCTTTTGCCCCTAGACGGGGGTCATGGGAACGAGTTGCACGTCAGAACCCTTTCGGGCCTCCACCGGGGTTTCCCCCGGCTTCACCCTGCCCCCGCCTAGATCGCCCGGTTTCTGGTCCCACGGCAGTGACTCCGGGCCCTTATCAGACCCCGCCCCTCACCGGGGATTAATCCCCGGTTGCGGGCAAGTCGGTTTCCCTACGCCTACGGGGCTTTGACCCCCTTAAGCTCGCCACTGCCGTGGACTCCCCGGCCCGTGTTTCAAGACGGACGGTGTGACCCTAGTCCGCCCTCCTCGTACTCCCCGGTCGCCCGGGTTTCCTTAAGAGGGCTTCACTCCTCTCAGGCCACACCGTATGTAGCCGCCTGGTTTCAGGCTCTTTTCACCCCCCTTTCGGGGTACTTTTCAGCTTTCCCTCACGGTACTTAGTTCGCTATCGGTCTCGGGACGTATTTAGCCTTGGAGGTCGGTGACCCCCAACTTCCCACGGCAAAATCAAGCCGTGGTACTCTGCTCCACGGCACAGGCCCCCATGGTTTCGCCTACGGGACTATAACCCTCTACGGTGGGGCTTTCCAGCCCACTTCGGCTACCATGGGTCGGCCTGTTGGAGCTCGAAGCCCCAGCCGTGGAGCCCTAACCCCACATCCCTTCACGGTTATCCCGTGAAGGTTTGGTCTAGGCTATCCCCCTTTCGGTCGCCCCTACTCAGGGGATCTCAGTTTGATTTCTTCTCCTCCCCCTACTAAGATGTTTCCGTTCGGGGGGTTCCCACCCGGTACTCCCCGGTTGCCCGGGTTTCCCGGGCGCCACGGGTTAATCCCCGTAGCAGGAAGTCCCATTCGGCAATCCCGGGTTCGACGGCTGCCTGCGCCTACCCCGGGCTTATCGCAGCTTGCCACGGCCTTCCTCGGCGCCCGAGCCGAGCCATCCACCAGGCGGCGTCTGTGCTACAGCCCCCTGGAGCGGGGGCAAAAGCCCTGCAGGCCCGGAGTATGCCCTGGTTTAGAGCCCCTCTACAGCGCTCACAACCCGTAAACACGGGTTCGCGCCTTCGCACAGGGTATTAGATCCCTGTGCTGCATTTTAAGAGAAGAGGGTGAACTCTACTCACACACCTCTCTAGTTCTAGGCGCCCCGTAGTAGCAGGAGGTGATCCAGCCGCACCTTCCGGTACGGCTACCTTGTTACGACTTCTCCCCCCTCAGGAGAGGAGAGTTCGACCCGACCCAGAGGGCCAGGCCTCACTCTCCCCTCCCTTGGGTGGAGCGACGGGCGGTGTGTGCAAGGAGCAGGGACGTATTCACCGCGCGATGTTGACGCGCGGTTACTAGGGATTCCTCGTTCACGAGGGCGAGTTGCAGCCCTCGATCCCAACTGCGGCGGGGTTTGAGGGATTACCTCCCCCTTTCGGGGTCGGAACCCGCTGTCCCCGCCATTGTAGCCCGCGTGTAGCCCGGGGGATTCGGGGCATGCTGACCTGCCGTGGCCCCCTCCTTCCTCCGCCTTAAACGGCGGCAGTCCCCCCAGTGTGCCCCCAGCCCAGAGGCCAGGGTCGCAACTGGGGGAGGGGGTCTCGCTCGTTGCCGGACTCTCGGCCCTACAGTGAATCTCCACATGCAGGTTAACCGGACATCTCACGACACGAGTTCGCCCACGCCATGACCCCCGCTATTTTATTTAGATGAAACATTAAGGGGGCTATTTCTTTAATGAAGAGACACGTGTTATACATGGAATATAGAACGTTTGTCAATCAATTCAAAAACCCCACTAAAATATAAAGAGTTTAAAAAGCGAGCTTATCCAGTACGGGAGCCATAGGCGTGTCTGGCGACGGCCATGCACCTCCTCTCAGCGCGTCGGGCAAGGCCTTTAGCCTGGCCGTCATCCTGCTGTCTCCCCCGGTGAGATTCCCGGCGTTGACTCCAATTAAACCGCAGGCTCCACCCCTTGTGGTGCTCCCCCGCCAATTCCTTTGAGTATACTGGGCGGTGGCGTGCAGGGGATTAGTGTTTAATTGAGTTTTTTAAATTCAAGTATTGAATAACCTTTATTTGTTTTCGATGGATATGAAAATCCTATTTCACTAATGAATGTGTATACAACTTGTTTCCGATATATCTGTATGGTTTTACTAATTCACCCTGTAATACGCTAGGAACAGTCTTCTTATCAATTAAACCACATTGTCTAATAAAATTAGTGAATTTAACACTATTTACCCATAAGCGATACCTATTCTCTCTAACATCTCTTCTTATCACAACACTATATCCCATCCACATAATCACCGAAGCAACAACACGTAAATTTTCCTCATACATATCACTAATCCCTACAAAATACTTACTAACATAACCATCTCCTTGAATAACGCCTAACAACTACGCAACACGAGAATCCGGCAAATAAAACCACTACAACAACTATAAAAACCCTGCACGCCCACCGCCTTTCAGCCCTCCGCCCCAGAGGGGGTAAAGCCCCACTCTGAGTTTGCGGCCGTACTCCCCAGGCGGCGGGCTTAACGGCTTCCCTGCGCCACTGGGTGGGCTCTAAGCCCACCCAACAGCTAGCCCGCATCGTTTACAGCCGGGACTCTCCGGGGCGGTACCGTGGAGTAGGCATTTTCGAGAAATCCACGGTACATGCCTACCCGGGTATCTAATCCGGTTCGCTCCCCCGGCTTTCGCCCCTCACCGTCGGGCGCGTTCCAGCCGAGCGCCTTCGCCACGGGTGGTCCTCCCGGGATTAACGGATTTCGCCCCTACCCCGGGAGTACCCTCGGCCTCTCCCGCCC
>Ga0105154_1000927_pt1 | contig 12294 bp, 11 predicted proteins | sample SSWtaG_FD_89672 | JGI IMG/M metagenome (GOLD analysis project Ga0105154, IMG submission 89672) | Hot spring microbial communities from Sandy's Spring West, USA to study Microbial Dark Matter (Phase II) - SSWsed_matched | ecosystem: Environmental > Aquatic > Thermal springs > Hot (42-90C) >... | reverse complement strand
CTGATTCTCCAATACCGATGCAGAGTAAAACATCAGCCTCTGCCAAATCTTCAAATGAACAAAGCACCGATGCACCCTCTTGAGATGAGAGCAATTGGAAAAGTGTTTGCGCAACCCTTGAGCGCCCCGGAAAGTCAACATTGTTAGTGCAAATGACTGCCCTCGCAAATTTCGTCACTACATAGGAACTCTCGTTCGTAGCTGTCGCAGAACCTATAATGCCAACCCTCTCTGGCGGACGTCCCCTTAATTTATCAACGACGAAAGAAACAGCATCCTCATAGCTTCCCTGCTCACCTTTAATCAGTGGGTGTAGTATTCTTTCGGTGTCGCGCAACGGCTGATAGATATGCCAACCGCGTATGCAAAGCCTGCCCTCGCTAACGACATCCTTATCACTTGGTATTGTCCCGATGACGTCACCGTTCTCGTGCAAGAGATACAAACCACACCCACAACCACAAAAACCACAAGTCGTCCTCCCACTGACCATCATGTCTTCCTCCTGAACCCGATACTATCATGGTGAGTGGATGCATTTTGCATACAGTGTGTGCAACGCTGTTGCCATAATAAACCATGTATAGCAGAATACGCTTGAAGAGGTGATATCAATGGAAAGGCAAAATGAGCAAGCAGGAAAGAACACAGGAATGCAACACACCCCACAAAAGGGTATAACACTGCAAGACGTAAAGCGGTGGACACTAATAGGACTGATTGTCCTGCTTGTTATTTTGGTGATGAGCTTTTTGATAACAAATTGGGAAGTCGCTGAGATAACACTTCTTCCTTTCACACAACCAATCCACACACCGATCGGCATCGCTCTCATCATCTCGTTTGCGTTGGGTTGGGTTATCGGTGCTGGGAGTATGCTTTTGCGTCACAGGCGAACCTAAAATGCCTCCGTTAGCCCTTCATAACTTTTGGTATTGTGAACCAAAATGTGCTCCCCTTCTGCGGTTCACTTTGGACACCCATCTCACCACCCATAGCCTCAACCAATTTCTTCATCAGGTAAAGCCCTATTCCAGTGCCTGTTATTTTACGCCTCGGATCTACAACACGCTCAAGGCGTTGGAAGATTCTTTCTTGCTGTTCCTTAGTCATTCCAATGCCCTGATCTATCACAGAGATGCGTAACAAATCTTCATCCTCCTCAACCTTTATAACCACATCGCCGCCGTTCGGTGAATACTTGATGGCATTGTCCACCAGATTTAAGACGACTTGGTAAACTTTGTCCGCATCAATTGTAAACTCCTCACGGCTTACATGCCATTGCAATTTGAGGTTGTGCTTATCCGTCAAGCGTTGCATTCTCTCAATGAGTTGTAACAGCATCGTCTTCAGGTTAATATCCTGCACCCTGAGTGTCACTGGCTTCCCAGCCTCAAGTTTAGCTATGTCAAGCATGTTGTTTATCATCCTCGTGAGCCTCTCTGCCTCATCAGCGATGGCACTTAGCGAATCCCGCAAGAATGAGCTGTCAACCTCCTCAGGAGGCATTTGCAAGATAGTGAGCGCATAGCCTTTAATGACCGTCAAGGGCGTCTTCATTTCATGTGCAACATCATCTGCAGCAGCTTCCCTTGCCCTCAGTAGTGTCGCAAGTTCGCGCACTTGCAACTCTGAAAGGATTGCCCTCCTGCCGACGGCAATGCCACCAAGCAACGATAGCAACAATATGCCCAACGGGTGAACACGAAACGGTTTGATAGAACTCGCCACAGCTACACCAAAGTCAAGCCAATAAAGTGCTACAACTGCTATTGAGCCTATAAGCATAAGCCTTAGCTCACCCTTCATCGTATCTTCAGTAACTTCAGGTGATATCCATGGCTGTGGGGTGACACTACCTGAACCTTCAACACTTATTGCTTTTTCCCTTCTCAACTTGCGCATGAGCATCCACGCAGGTGTAAGCCAAAGCATGAAGCTAAAAAGCATGGATGTGTATAGCGGTCCTGGACGAACCTGTAGTGCACCAATACCAGTTGGGCTCAGGAAAGCGGGCGTGAAAGTGAGCAAGGCAAATGTTGCACATGTTAAGTAAACAAGCCGAACGATAGACACAGAGTAAGGTTGATTGAGGAAGAGCACAACAAAGTGAGCAAACAGCCCTGCCGTTAAGAAATGAAGGGCATGCTCACATCTGAACCAAAACAGCATTTCGTATGTTTCTTTGCCAGCAGTTGACATGAATGAACAGAAGGCGGTCGCACCAAGCACCATGCAAAGAAGCGAAAATACAAGGTATATAACACGCCTCGTTACAGCAAGATGGAGCGAAAGCATGAATATACCAACTTGGATGCTGAAGATGGAGCTGATGATGGAAAGCAAATTTGCAAGCTGCATTTTCATGCTCGCCCCCAAAATTGAAATTTTGCGGTTCCGCTAACATTGTAGCGCCCTGCAAAAGCGAAAATAATCCTGCAAAAAGAATCCCACCTACGCAGGCTTAGGCTTTTAATCATGCATGCACGCGTGGTAAAATAAAAATTGCCGAAACTATCTAACACATCTTGAACGGTGTCGTAAGAGGTGAAACATGATGGCATCGTATCGTGTTGGTCTCCAGCTTAACAGTGGTCAACTCCTTCAAAAAACTCATGAGGAGGTGAAGTGTGAATGGTGGCAACGCTTCGCAAGGTTAAGGTTGTAGAGAATCACTGCAAGATCTGCGGGAAACCAATCTATGGTCTGCCAATCAAAATCCACAACCTGATATGCAAGGAATGCTACGGCATTGAACACTACCGCTACAACCGCCAGATAGAGAGCGAAGAGGAAATAACCATACCGCATGAACCATACTTCTCAATACCTGCAAAACGCGTAGCTTAATCCACCTCTTGTGCGCTATGTTGCTGTGCCTCCCTCAAAATATCAACTGCATGGCTTGTCCCAATTCTATCAGCACCAGCATCAAGCAATTCAAGTGTCTGATGCAGTGTCCTTATACCACCAGCTGCCTTTATCCTCATCTTGTTTCCCACAACCCTTCTCATCAAGCGCACATCATCAACGGTCGCTCCTTTCGGTCCAAAGCCTGTTGATGTTTTAACGAAGTCAGCACCAGAAGCCATCGCAAGTTCACATGCCCTTCTTATCTCGTCTTCACTCAAGTAGCCAGTTTCAAGTATCACCTTTATTAGCGGGGCTTTGGAACCTACGTTTTCGCTGGCTTCCCTCGCAGCCTCCACTACAGCCTTGATGTCATCAATCACAGCTTCATCATTACCAGACTTTAGCATTCCGATGTTAATGACCATATCAATCTCTGATGCACCATCGTGAATCGCTTTCTTTGTCTCAAACGCTTTAACGGAACTTTCGTTGCCACCGAGTGGGAAACCCACAACAGTCCCAACAGCCACACTTCCCTCATAGAGCAACTTGGATGCGAACTTGACCCAACACGGCAAAACAAAAACACAAGCAAAACCCCACCTCACAGCCTCCATGCAACCTCTTTCAATTTCTTCTTGCCTAAGCGTTGGATGAAGCATTGACATGTCTATAACGCTTGCCAACTGCTTGACCAAACTCATCTCACCTATGCCCTCCTTTGCCTTTTAGTTCCTCTCGCTGCTTCCTTCAGCGATGCGACAAACTGACGCAGCTTATGCCATGCCTTTTCATCATCGCTTGAATATAGCCATTCATGCATTCGCCTAACTACGGCGCTACCTATGACGACAGCATCAGCATCGGTCTGCGACAGCACAGCTCTAACATGCTCTGGCTTTGATATACCAAAACCGACTGCGATTGGTTTTTCAGTCTCCCGTCGTATGCGTTGGACAAGCTCTCTCAAATCTTTAGGTAACTCTTCCCTCTCGCCAGTTATGCCTGTGCGTGAGACGCAATAGATGAAGCCAGTTGAAACAGTTGCTACAGTTTTGATGCGCTCATCGGTGCTCGTTGGAGCAAGCAAGAAGATCGTCTCAATTGAATTTTTGTTAGCTGCGTGAAGCCAATCGGTTGCTTCTTCTGGTGGTAAGTCAGTGATGAGCACACCATCAACACCAGCTGAAGAACACTCGCGTGCGAAGCGCTCAAGCCCGTATTGAAGAACAGGGTTAAAGTAGGTCATGAAGATTAAAGGCACATCGGTATATGCTCGTATCTCGTTTACAGCTGAAAGAAGCGATTCAATTGTTGTCCCAGACTTGAGTGCCCTCTCAGAAGAAGCCTGTATAACAGGACCATCGGCGATTGGATCAGAAAACGGTATGCCAACCTCAATGGCATCAACGCCAGCTTCGGCAAGTTCAACAACGGCTCTTATCGTCACTTCAACAGTTGGGTCACCACCAGTGACGAAGACAACAACACCACCATCGCCATTTTCGCGCAAGCACTCAAAACAATGATGCAACCTCATTATCCTCACCTCAATGCCTCATGATTAATGAGGGGTGTAGTGCTTAATTATGACCTGCCCTTGTGTGGCAATCAAAGGAGTGTTTTTTAAGTGTAGCAACAAGGCGTGCAAGTTGCTCACCCGTGCTCGTTAGCAAAGCTTCTACCTCTTTCATTGCTTTCTCAAGTGGCATTGGGCGATTGACTATGCTGAACATAGCATCAATACCGTGAGAATGAACTGAATCAGCACCATCACCTATTGAACCAGTTATAGCTATCACTGGCTTGCCATACTGTTTGGCGAGCTTCGCCACACCGATCGGTGTTTTGCCGAACACCGTTTGAGCATCAATCTGCCCTTCGCCCGTGATGACTATATCGGCAGAGGCAATCTTTTCATCGAGCTTGACAAGCTCAAAGACTATCTCCGTCCCCTTCCTCAACTTCGCTTTGAGAAACGCCATCAAACCAGCCCCAAGACCACCAGCTGCACCAGAACCGGGAACATGCTCAACATCAATCCCAAGTTGCTGTCTAACTACTTCCGCGAAGTGACGCAAGTTGCTATCAAGCTTCGGGAGCATCTCTGGTGTTGCTCCTTTCTGTGGTGCGTAGACATACGATGCACCCCTTTCACCGGTCAGCGGGTTGTCAACATCACATGCGACGATGAACTCAGCCTCGGTTGCCCTTTTGTCAAGCCCGCTCATGTCAATGCGCCTAAGTCTTCCAAGCTCACCACCACCAAAGCCTATTTGCTTACCATGCTCATCAAGCAGTTTGACTCCAAGCGCTTGAGCCATCCCAGCACCTGCATCGTTAGTTGCGCTCCCGCCAATGCCGATGATTATTTTTCGGCAACCATGCTCAAGTGCTGCTTTTATGAGTTCACCAGTGCCATATGTAGTTGTCACCCAAGGGTTCCTCTTCTCTGGTGGTATGAGTGTTAAACCACTTGCTGCAGCCATCTCAATTACAGCAGTTTGACCATCGCCAAGTATGCCGAATGTTGCTTCAATCTTTTCACCAATGGGATTTGTAACTGTTGCTGTTACAAGCCTCCCACCGGTTGCATCCACAAGCGCTTGAACAGTCCCCTCACCACCATCAGCTACTGGCACAACCTCAACATGCGCATCTGGCACCGCCCGCAATATGCCTGATTTTATTGCCTCGCCAACTTGCTTTGATGAAGCGCTCCCCTTGAACGAATCACAGGCTATGAGGAAGCGTATCATCCTTCTCACTCCCCGTGCTCACTTTGATTCGTCTTAGCAACACAAGAGAAGAGCATAAAACAGCTACGGCAGCAATTACATTCAAAGTGCCGATGATGAAGCAAGTCCTTCTCAATCCGAATGAAGGGAGTAACACCACAGGTGTTATGAGCGCTCCAATGGATGCCCCCAAATGATCAGCCCTGTCAACCTTACCAGCTGAATGCGTCAAAGCTTGTTCATCATAAGTATGCATAGCCACATAGTATACACCGACAGCAGCCGGAAGAGCCATACCTGTTAGCAAACCCGAAATCGCAAGCAGAAGGAAAAAGGAGAGAAGCAACGGTATATCATGCAATTTGGAAACGGATGCGAGTATGCTCGGTATCAAGAAAGAGAAGAGCGCAACCGATAGTGATATGATGCTCAATATGATGCTTGCATGCCATCCTTTGTTCATCCTTTTTTGAAGCTGCCCCATAAGCATGCTCCCTACAGCAAGCCCGAACATGAACGTCGCAACGAGTGCTCCAACCATCTGATATAGCGAACTGTGAAGGCTTTGGAACGCGACAAGCAACAGGAGCTCTAAACCCATTGCAGCCAGCCCAGCAAACGATGCAGCAAGCAATGACGAACGCTTTACAGTGCCTTCAAGATACCTACCAAACGAAAGAGCTACTTGCGCTATGAGCAAATCGCCAGCAAATAAAACAGCGATGAATAAAAGGAGGGCAAGGAGCAAGCGTCTACCATAATCTTTCAACCATGCATCAACTTTTGCCATCACCTGTGGATGCGACTTGTGAAGCCAAAGGCGCAAGTAGTAAAAGTAGCTTACTGGATGAAGGTCGCTATTCAGCAGTTTGCTCTTTGCGTCGAGCTTTTCGCTCAAGCGAACCATCTCAGCATGAAACCACTGTGAGCGAAGCGGTGGGAAATAGGTTAACAGGATTTGAGGCGGCATTGTAACAACGGAAATAGTGTGCCTTATCTTCTGTTGTGCAGGGTTTGCGATACGCATTACACGACTCATCAGTTCTTCTGGTGACTCAGTGACTACACCTTGCCTTGTTGCTGCAAACATGAATGTAGTCTCGCCAACCGACACTGCTATATGCCTGAACGATGCTTTAAGGGTATGGTAAATGCTCCCGACATAGCTTGCGAGCGCTTCACCAAAGTATGATTCAGAACCAGTTATGTGCAATGCGAATACTCCATCCTCTTTCAACTTCTTTTTCACAAGCTCAAAGAACTCAACCGTGTAGTAACGGTTAAGCTGGGCAGTTGATGGGTCGCCGAGGTGAAGGAATATGAGGTCGTAATGTTTCTTCGTCTCTCTAACAAAGCGCCTGCCATCTGCGTGCAAGAGCTTGATCCTGCCTGTGCGCAACGCCTCCTTATCAGGTGGTGATAGGAAAGGCATCATTGCATCAATCAGCAACGGATCTGTTTGAACATAGTCTACATGCTTGATGCCAGCCTTTAAAAGTTGCGAGAGAAGCCCTTCAAGACCGTTGCCGATCACGAGCACATTTGAGGGCTTTTTTGCTTCGGCTACAAGCAACATGGCTAACGATGCGTTTGTATACTCGTCTGGGAAACTCGTTACGAAATGTCCATCGCAAAAGAGGCTATATTGGTCAAGGCGTTTTCCAATGGCTATGTTCTGATATGGTGAATCAAAGTTAAGCAAAAGTTCATTTCCAGTTCCGAAGGAGTTCCAACGCAACGTAACAGTCGCTCGCTCAAACTTCGAAGCGAACACCAGTTGAAGCACAGCTGGCATCAGAGCGATAACACATAGCAGTGACCTGAAGGAGCTGTTTGCAAACGCACACCATAGCAAGCTCGCTGACGCCAAACAAAGCATAAGCGAAACCATAGATATCAAAAGGCAAGGGTGAAGCATACGCACAAGCAGGAATGTAAACATACATCCGCCAATGAAGCTTCCGACAGCTTCAACCATGTAGATTAAAGCGACGGGGCGTGGTGTAACCCTTTTAGCCTCGCGGTAGAGGCGAACTCCCAACGGAAATGTAAAACCAACAGCAGTGCTGAATGGGGAGAGCACAAATAGCATATGAAGAGCCATAGGCAAAGGCGGTGGAAATTCACCATGCGGTGTCCGTAAAAGAAAGTGGGTTGAGCGGATGAGCAAGACTTGTATCGGCAAAAGGCACGCCACAGCTATAAGCCATAAGGAGAAGGAGACAACGGCATTCCTTACCCGTGGGGCAATGTGTGCACCGATCTCCGCACCGATTGCTACCCAAAGCAACCATGAAGAAAAGAGCAAACCAAGCGATAGCTCAGTCCCATAAACAACAACGAGGAACTCACGCACAAGCAACGATTGAACAACCATTGAACAAAAGCCAAGTATCCCATAAAGCGAAAGGCAATGAATGTGTCCAACGCCTCTGGAACTGCCCATCAGTCCTCATCCTCAGTGTCAAGCTTTGAATGTGCAAGGTGCACTCCCGCAAGCAAAAGAGCCGTGATAAACTTACCAATGGTTTTGACCTGTGCAGATGTAACTGAAACAGCCATAGAAGCTAAACTGCCATATCACAAATGATGCCTTAATGGCGCCAAGTATGGTTCGGGAGGTGAGAGAAAATGGCGGAGCATCAAAAGCGTGCTCCAAGGGCTAAAAAGCCACCCATTGAGACGCTTGAAGAAAGGCTTGAAGTAACTCGTAACATTATCCTGAGGTGCATGGTCGGATTGCTCGGCAGAGAGGCAGTTGAGCATCTTGTAAACGCAAAGAAAGAGCTATTGCTCGCTGTTCGCTCCGTTATTGATGCACGCATCCAACACCTTGATGAAGCAACACAACGCCTTAAGAAGATTGAGGTTGAGGGCGAGGAGGCATGAGGCAATAACACAAATAAAACTGCTGTTGATACAAGGCACACCAAAAGTTAACAAATCACACTGCACCTCTTCGCGTAGCTCTCATAAGACGCTTATTGCATCGCAATGGACACAAAAGCATTTGATGGCATGGAGGTGGATGAACGATGCCAGCGAGACCGAGCAAACTCGTCTTAATCGGTTTGGATGCACCGATAGCTCCAAGGGTTTACAAGTTTGCGATAGATGGTGAGCTTCCGAACATAAAGCACTTGATTGAAAATGGAGTTTACTTCAACAATTGTCTCGTGCCGTTCCCAACCATAACACCACCTAATTGGACAACGATAGTTACTGGTGCAACAGTTGGGACACATGGGATAACTTGCTTCAACTTGCACAAACCCGGAGAACCACTTGATAAGATTGTGCAGGCATTTGACTCGCGTGATGTTAAAGCCGAGTTCATATGGAACGCTGCGGAGAGGGTTGGCAAGAGAACAATATTGCTCAACTACCCAACGACATGGCCTCCGACTTTCAAAGATGGCATACAACTTGGTGGTATGGGGCTATGCTTGAACGAATGGCTCATAGGTGTTCCACCTTGGGCAACTCCAATGACATTGTGCAACGAGCAAATTTTCTGCACTGAAGAACTTCCACAGGCAACTAATGTTACTGTGCGTAAGGCAAGTGGCTGGTCAAATGTTGACCTGCAAGGAAATGAACTTGAGGTTGAACTACCATTGCAATATCGTTCTGCAAAGCTCTCAGTCAAACCCAAAAGCTACTATGCTCTGGTGAGGAAAGGAAGAAGCGGTGGATATGAAACGGTCACCATCGCAAAGCGTAAGGATGGAAATTCAATCATGGCTGAGTTGAGGGTTGGGCAATGGAGCGATGTTTTAAGAGATGAATTTGAAACTGAGGAAGGAGTTATGGAAGCTGTCTTCAGGTGTAAACTTATCTCTCTATCACACGATGCTTCTGAGTTTGCTCTTTACTTCACCAGTTTATGTGCGCTTGATGGCTGGGACTACCCTCAAGGGATAGCGAGGAAAATAAAGTCAAGTAACGGTTTACCGCTGCCACGCAACGGGTTCAACGCCCTCATGCTTGGTTGGATAGACGCAACAACATTTGTTGAAATAGTGGATATGCAACACACATGGTATGCCGATGCTGCGGAACAGCTCTTCAAAGACGAGAAATGGGATTTGTTCTTCATGCAAGCCCACTGCCCTGACTTTGCATACCATGCTTTTGCCACTCAGCTTGATCCTTTAACATGCCCAGATGAAAATGTAAGAAAGGAATTTGAAGCATGTGAAATCGGCTTCTACAAGAGTATTGATGCGATGATAGGGCGCATTGTTAGTGCTGCTGGCGAAGATGTGCTCACGGTAATAGTTTCAGATCATGGTGCGAAGGCTACCACAAATCCATTTGATGTAGCCAGCGTCCTTGAAGCTGCTGGATTGCTCAAGTATGCTGATAAGGAAAGGAGGATTGTTGATTGGAGCGCTACAAAAGCGTTCCCGCAACGGGCAGCTTACATCTATGTGAACTTGAAAGGTAGAGATCCAAACGGCATAGTGGAACCAGAGGAGTATGAGGATGTTAGGGATAAAGTGATTGAGGCGCTGTATAACTACACGGACAAAAGGACTGGAAAGAAACCAGTGACGCTTGCACTCAAAAGAGAGGATGCACGCATAATCGGATTACATGGTGAACTTGTTGGCGATGTGGTTTACGCTATAAGCCCGTTCTTTATGGGACAGCATGGACCACATCTGCCAACAGCTGAGTTTGGAATTGGCTCAATGAAAGGGTTGCTTATAATGAGCGGACCGGGGATAAGAAAGGGCATCACATTAGAACGAACAGTTTGGCTTATGGATATCGTTCCAACGGTGTGTTACCTGATGGAGCTGCCGATACCAGCACAATGTGAGGGCGCAATCATTTACCAAGCACTTGAAGACCCAGACATGCACATACACGAAAAACAGAAACTGCAACGCAACTATGAGCGCTTAAAAAAGGCTTTTGAAGCCAACATATCTTTGACTCACACCTATGCTCAAGAACCAGAGCTTTAGCTGGTTTAGCATTGACACGCGAGTCGTTGTGACAGCCTTTTCTTCACCGTTCTAAGCGATGCCTTTTCTTACCGTCCTCAACAAAATCGCAAAGTCAATTCATGCAAATCTTTAACCTGCCCACGCAACATAATTGCTTGGGCTATAATGTTACCTATAGCAAGGAGGCGGTAGCGATGAAACTTGCGGCGATGGTTTTAGTGCTGTTGGGGGTGACAAAAATGTCCTTGGGACAAGAAGCTATGGTGCGAGAAAGACCTCAGCAAGGGCAGTTAAGTATGTCAAGCCCCTCAAGTCCATTTGCATTCGTTGAAGAGGTGGGTAAGTGGGTTCAATTGATTTTCAAGGGCAAACCTCTCTGGCAATACAACTATGGTGTCATTGCTCCTTCAGGCGCTGAATCTAAAGCAACAAGTGGTTTCCTTCACCCCATTTGGAGTCCCAATGGTGCCATCGTCACTGACTGGGGACCTAAAGATCACTACCATCACCGTGGCATCTTCTTCGCTTTCCCCAACACCAGATGGAGCAACTTAGCCCCTAATTTTTGGGACATCTCTATGGGGCGCATCCGATTTGAATCTTTCGAGCGATTGGAACTTAGCCCTAATAAGGCAGTTATGGTTGTCTACCACCTCTGGGATGCTAAAAAGGATGATGAATGGGTGTCCATCGTTAGGGAGCAGTGGACAATTACCACTTACGCTCCAAGAAACGATGAACCTGACCACTTGATTTTTGACCTAACGATGGAACTTGTTAATGTTACTGACGAACCGTTGAAGGTTGAGGAATCTCGCTACGGTGGTTTAGGCTACCGTGGTGCACGCTCTTGGCTTGATAGAAGTAAGCGCGAGGTTTTGACATCGGAAGGGAAAACACTCGTTGACGCAGACGCAACTGATGCTCGTTGGATCTTGCAGGGTGGTTTTGTAGATGGGCAATGGGCTGGCTTGACTATCATGGACCATCCAAGCAATTTCGCTTTCCCAAACAGATTGAGGGTTAACCCAGACTGCCCTTATGTCGGCTTCTGCCCGATGCGGAAGACGAGTTTTGTAATGCGCCCTAAGGAACCGATGCGCTTCTGCTACCGCATAATCGTCCATGCATCAAAGCCCACACAACAGCTGTTGGAACAGATGTGGCACGAGTTCCAAAAGCCAACGAACCAATAGCTTAAGCATTGACTTGCTTCGTTGGATAATGTGTGGAGGAATACAGCTCATCGCCCTTAGTCCTTAATCTATACAAAGCTTCAAGTTTGTTTCCACGGCGTAGCCAGCTATGCAACAATGTAATTGGCTCGCTAACAACCGAGCATTCAATCTTTGGTTGTGATTTTTAGCGAGGTGAATCAATATGATGTGGTTGTGTGCCCTTTCACTTCTGGCGATAGCGAACAACCTTACAAACATAGCTCTTAATCGCCCTTACACAATGCAGCCACAACCAAATTACAGGTATTGCACAGACCCAGATGACCGAACACAGCTGACCGATGGACAATATGCTAAGGGTGGACGCTTTTGGACACAAAAGGAAACCGTCGGATGGCAGAATGCCAGCCCAGTGATAATCACTGTTGACCTTGGCAGGGATGCACCAATAAAAGGAGTCTCATTCAACACTGCAGCAGGGACTGCTGGTGTCCAATTTCCGGCTGTCATATGGGTGCTCGTGAGCATTGATGGTAAACAATGGTATGAAGTGGGCGCCCTTAT
>Ga0105154_1000926_pt1 | contig 12296 bp, 13 predicted proteins | sample SSWtaG_FD_89672 | JGI IMG/M metagenome (GOLD analysis project Ga0105154, IMG submission 89672) | Hot spring microbial communities from Sandy's Spring West, USA to study Microbial Dark Matter (Phase II) - SSWsed_matched | ecosystem: Environmental > Aquatic > Thermal springs > Hot (42-90C) >... | reverse complement strand
GTATATACGTTCAAGAACATACCCTGGGCGAGTACCTGTAAATACCCTATTTGTCCAGTTTCATCATTACCAAGACCTTTACCTTGTACTTGATATATAGTAAAAATGTAATGTACAGGTGTCCATAGATTTATTTGGTGGGGCCGCGGGGATTTGAACCCCGGGTCACGGGGGCCCAAGCCCCGCATCCTAGCCAGGCTAGACGACGGCCCCCTCTATACCATTCTATTCCTAGGTTTTTTAACTCTAATAACTTAGCGTAAACTACGCGAAAATATCGCCCACGGACTTCTTGTATAGCTCTATGCTATTAGTTCGTGCCGGGTCTACGTTTAACTTCTCGGCTAGCATAACGCTAGTTAAGCCTAGTACTAGGCTCCCGTACATCAGTTTCTCCAGCATATTCCTGCCCCTTAGCTTTAGCTCGAAGAAGCGGTATCCGCGGTCAGTGTACACTTTCTCCATGAATTTCACGAGCTTATAGCCGACAGCGTCATCGGGGTCCACTACGCCTATGACACATAACTTACTACAGGCTGCTTTCTCGTAGCCTACAACGTCGTTGTGCATCCACTCCGGTGCAACATCTACTTTAACAAGCAACTTGCTGTTTTCGTTAAACTCGTTTTTCCCTCTTATACCAATGGGCTCTAGTGGGCTATGAGTAGCTATAACTAAGAAGCCTCCTCCCGAGACCTCTGTGTAAAGCCACTCTGATAGCCCACTAGATCTATCTATACACTCCCCTATAGAGTCCTCGAGGAATGCGGCGCTTTCCATCGCGTCCTCTCGGGGTACAACTGTGTACCCACTGCTATCTAGTAGCCCCAGGGTACTGTACAGCATTACGGGTAATGAAACGCGCGGCAATAGCCCGGCGGGTAGCGGTATGTGTAATGCGCCTTTTCTCAAAGCCTCTTCTCTCAGTAAACCACCACTCGAGATTGCTACAATGGTTGACCGCCTCTCGAAGGCCTTTCTAAAGGCCTGCAGGGTTTCGGTCGTGTTTCCACTGTAGCTGATCGCTACAAAGAGTGTCTTCTCGTCAACAAACCTAGGCACTAAGTGGGACTTCAAGGTGTAAATGGGTAAGCGGCCATAGTGAAATGAGAGGGCTTGGACGTAGTCGCCAACAACCCCACTACCGCCCATACCAGCTACTACTACCTTGTCAAAGTCCCCTCTAACCGAGTACTTCCCCCACGTTAAGAGAGCCTCTTTAACTTGTCTAACCCACCCCAAGTAAGCGCTGAGCAAGCCGCGTTACACCCAGGGGCCCGGAGCCTCTACGTTGTTAAAGCATAAAATGCTAAATATCACTTACTGTAGCTGACTAGAGCGCGCTTAGACCGAGGAGTCACAATGTCTAATGCGGAAGACCTCCTGGACATAATCCCCAGGGGCAAGGCCGCCATAGTCTCCCGGAGCGTTAACTCCACGATAAAGTTAGCCAGTATCATAGCTAACGAGGTAACAAAGCGCGGTAAGCGCGTAGTGGTGGTAGACGAGCTCGGTTACTTCTCGCGCTACGCACCAATAGGCGTTTTCAACGAAGTCAAGGTAGTGAGTAGCCTTAGGGAAGCGTGCGAGGAAAGCGGGGAATACCTTGTAATAGCGCTCGCGGTTAAAAGACTTAGCGAGCTAAGGCTATGCGAGACCCTTAGCGTAGTTGTCTTCACGAAGTCTCCGGCGGCAAAGCTCCCAGGAACATACGTGAAGTGCTACTTAAAGCGAGTCCCGGAAACCAGTGAGCATGAATTCGTGTGTAGAGACCTAGGCTTAACGGCGAGAGTGGTCCTCGAGCCAGGCGAGTTCAGAGTTGTCGAGGGCCCGCCGGGTATTTACGGCAGGGCCTATGGAGTCTTAAAAAACTTGCTCTCATCCTACGGCGAATTAACGGTAAAAGACGCTGTCCGCGCCCTGTCGCTCGAATTAGGGATTGATAAAAAACGCGCGAAGTCAATAGTAGTGGTGCTCGCCAGGAGGGGTTACATTAAGGTGTTACGAGGTAAAGTAGCCCTTGCCTAGGTGTAGGCTAGCGTCTCGTCAAAGTACACCTTAATTAACCCGAGCTTCTTGAAAACAATGTTAACGTAGTCGTCTACAACGCCCCTGGGCACGCCGAGCTTCTCTGCCCTAGACAAGACGATGTTTTCTACAATAGAGTACTTTTTGTACCTCTCGTTAAGCTCTTTCCACGGGATATTAGTCATGGCTCTCACCACGTCGTTATCTACCGGTAGTACGTTGATCTTCATCATGAACGCGAGTATTGGGTAACCTATGTAGGACTTGTGAATAGTGCCGTTGTCATCACTATAAGCCCGGTAAACCCCGCCCGGCCCCCCTACGAGCGCCACTCTGTACTCCCGGTCACCCATACTAGACTTAACTATAGCCCTACTACTAGACAACACCAGTACGCGGTTATCACCTATAGCGCCGGCGGCTTCGAGGACCTTTATTCTGGGGGGTTTTGAAAGGAGCTTCATATGAGCCGCCTCTCATCTCTAAGCAGACTTAGCCATAATTAAACGGGCTTTAAACCCTCCATAAACCCACGTTTACTTAGAGCCGTAGCTACGTGCATGTAGGTACATGGGTTTTTAACCACACTCTCGACTATTCTTCCCCCTCGAGTCACGCTAACGCACTCCGCCAACAACAGACACCCGCTAATATATGACGCTACAAAGGATATTATTTTATTACCCCACGTAAGTCCCCAGCGCTAATTCGCTGGCCGCCCGGCGGGCCCCACTTAAGCGGACTATGTTTACTCGCTGAAACGCAGTAGTTGTCAATTTGCACAGCATTTAATAATACGTAGTTGTTATCCTAGTATTGGTGGTAAACGTGAGCACGCAACCTGTTGAAACGAGAGAACTTAGTAGCGGGTTTGTAATAGCGGGGGTTTACGCGGATAAGATCAGGAGGACTATCTTCGCGCAGCTGAGGGACTTAGTTAGGCAAGATAAGGAGTTGGCTAGGGAAGTAGCACGCGCAGTAGCTGAATTAAACATTGTCTTATTCAATATACTGGTTAATGAATTGAAAATCGATAAAGGGGATGTAGTGAGAGTGAGAATAAATTACTCTGTGGACTATCACGCCAAGAGAATTTCCTGGGACTACAATTCACTGAGAGTCGAGGTGTTTAAGAGAGTGCCAGATGAAGAAGTCTATAGCCGCGTACAGGACGTCGTGAAAAACAAGCTAGTTCAAATACTAGAGGCCTTTAGGATAGCGCCAAAAGCGGCCGAAGAAGCCGTAAGAGCATTTGAAGTGCCCGAGGAGAAGCTCGAAGAGATAGCACCTCCAGCGCGCTTACCAACACCGCCCATTCCACTAGAGCAACTGAAGCTCAAAGACATAGTTGGTTCTGTTGACGTACTCGGCGAGACAGTGGATGGAGGTATCCTAGTTAAGTTGTCGAGCAGAGAGGGGCAATCAATGGGCATAGCCTCTATATTCCCTAGTGGCGACGAAGTAGTGATCGACGCGATCGTAATATACGGCGGAGTATCTAGGAGGTATATGACGAGGTCTCCTGGTAGGCTAAGTACCTTCGCGGAGAACCCAGATAGAGTACTAGAAGAATTAAGCAAGGTCACACCCACAGAGCTCTCTAAAGAGCAAGCCGAGGCGCTCATAAGGGAGAAAATGCAATCCCTGCTGTAGAATTAACTGCTTTTTAACTAAGCCTCTTTTCTACTAACCTTCACTAAGACACGGATGTGTAAACGTAGAAAGCCCTTGAATGCACCCTCTAGCAAAGAAGGCTAGGCCGGGCGCTTTAAAGCAGCTCTACGCCGAATAAGCTATGAGGGCTCTTAGTGCCAAAGCTAGACCTAGGCGAGGCGCCTGAAGGCATATTAGAGCTTAGTAACGAAGAGATAGTCAAGGAGTTTGAAAGTACATTGCAAGCCGTGGGCGCATCTAAAGAGACTATAAAGGCCTACCTAGCTGCAATAAAGGACTTCTTATCCTTCACCGGGAATAAGCCCCTCAAGGAGGTGTCGGTTAAAGACATCATAGCGTGGAGGAACGATAGGCTAACCCGGGGCTTTCCCGGAGCCAAGACTAGTGATAGGTTCAAGTGGCAAGTAACGCTACACTACTATAGCATACTGCTAAGGAGGTTCTTTAAGTGGCTCGGTTTACGAGTTAAAATGCCCGGTGTTAAGAGGCTTCCAGCGCGCATAGATGCTCTTAGCGAGGAAGAAGTCGCTACTCTCCTTTCAGCGGCAAGCAAGCCAGTAGAGAAACTCGTAGTAGGCCTCTTCGTGACGACGGGGCTTAGGAGTAGGGAACTACTAGAGCTCAGGGTCGAAGACGTGGACTTCAATAGGCGCGTCATAAGGGTGAAGTCAGCTAAGTACGGTAAGGAGCGCCTAGTCACCGCCCCCCAAGAAGTATTTGAAATGCTCGAGGCCTGGATCAAGTTGAATAACTTAAAACCCAAAGACAAGCTGTTTAAGCTCTCTTATAGCGCGCTCTACAAGAAGCTAAAGAGCTTAGCTAGACGAGCAGGCATAGACCCCTCTAGGATGAGGCCCCACGTGTTAAGGCATACTTTTGCCACCACTGCGATTAGGCGGGGAATGAGCTTAGCGAGTTTACAGAGGTTACTCGGCCACAGTGACATAAGGACTACGCAAGTATACCTCCACATAACCATTGACGACATAAAAAAGGAATACGAGGAAAAAATGAGTGGCGAGTTCGCGAGGCACAAAGCGTGCCCAGCGTGCAATAGGGCAGTACCAGTTGACGCCGTGTTTTGCCCGTATTGCGGGGCACAGCTTGAGAGGCGCGAGGAAGGCGTGACAGTTGCTTGAGCTTGAAGGGTTACTTACCAAGAATCAATAATTCTTGCGACAATCACCCTTGGAATAGACCTGTAATTCGGGTTCCTAGACCTGTATTCTTCGACAAGCCTATTGCCGTCGACCACGGGGTACTCGTCTCTATAGCCTTCTAGTACTCTTAACAAACACTCGTTAAACGCTATTACGTAGAGCGGGTTGACTGGGATACTCCACCTCTCACCGGAGTACTTAATTTCAAGCAACTTATCAAGAAGGGCTTCGTCACTATCTTCGTAGTTTTCAAGGAAAGCCCTGTAGTACTGCGTAATGTAATGGGCAACTATATAAGCTGCCAATTCGTTGCCCACGTAGACCTTAAAAGTAGATATCTCGCTGTGGTCCTCTAGTACGGCATGGGGACCGTACTCAACTAGGTAACCAGACTCCGCTAGTTTCCTTAAGAAGCCTTCGAGGTCTCTCACTTTATCATACTCAACTACTTTAACCAAGTGTAAACACCTATATTCTGGTAAGAGTTTAGCTACTTTAATCGGCTACTAGTTAGACCTACTACTTGAAGCCACCTCGTTCAGTTGCTGGAGCCGGGTGTATACATTGAATGCGCAATTAAGTGGAGTAATACCTGGTAGTGACTTAGAGCGGCGAGCTGTCGCGGGGCTTTTGAGCGCGTTGCGCGACATAGTAGACCACGTCGAGGTCTTGGAAATACCAGTTTACACGTGGAGGTGGAGTTGTCAGATCACATCTAGTAGGGGTATAGAGCCGTGCGTGCTCTTACCGTATAGCGCGTCTTTAAAGGATACCATTAAACCAAGCAGCGTACTGGCTTTAAAACCCGGGGAGGTCGATAAACTAGACATAGAGGGCAAAGTAGTTTTAGTAGACTACCCCGATGCGGCCGAGAAGCTGAGGTTCTTGGTATACGAAATTAGTTGCAGGAGACCCGCTGCCGTGCTATTAGTTACGCCTAGAAATGCCCTCTTGAAATCAGACGTCGTCCTAGGCACTCCTGGATTCACGTACGCCCTATCAGCGCCCTTGAAAGTCCCAGTTGTATGCGTGGATAGAAAAGTAGCTAGCGTAATTGCAAGTGAAGGCGCCGATGTGGAATTCAGTTCAAATATGTCTAAGGGTAGCGGTAGGCTCATCATAGCTAGCCTTAATGGGCGTGGTGATTTAGAAGTCCACTTGACTTCGCACCATGACTCGATAATAGGGGGCTCAGAAGCAAGCCCAGCTAGCATGCTATACTCTGTTGTAGATTACTTGAGAAAGCGCGATCTACCGGTGAACGTGACCGTTATATCCTACACAGCCAGGGAGGTCGGGGACTTTGACTTCACGGAGTACCATTATACCTGGGGAGAGAGGTACCTACTTAAACTCCTGGAGAGTAAGGGTAAACTCGAAAACGTGGAGTATAGTATGTCAATAAGTCCCTTGAGCCCAGGTAATACCCTGAAAGTAGTTGCACACCCAGCGCTGGGTAAATACCTCGAAGACATAGGTGTACATGTTAGTCACAACCACTTCTTCCTCGAGAGCCACCCGTATATGGAAGCGGGGATCCCCGCTTTAGTAGTAACGAGTGATAACTCATACTGGCACCGTAACACCACCCTTAGCCGCGCTTACGAGGAAGGTGTTGTGGCCAGGGTCCGTGAGCTCATAGCACTACTACTCGAGAAAGCTAGGCCTTCCGAGGAGTGGGTTAAAGCCACCCGGGAATACATACTAGACAAAACCGGTGAAGCGTGTTTAGAGCTCCGGGTAAACTTGACTAGGCTCATGGACTTAGTTCCCCGAACAGATGCGCTAGAGTGGGTTAAGACAACTACTCGCCTAGCCTACTCTACACTGTACGTAGCGTGTACACGGCCATTAGGGGTGTACGTGAATTCATCCCTAGTGGCGTCTATTTCGAGCAATTCAATGGCTTCTTTAAGGAGCTTTTTGTCGCAGTGCGAGGGTGGAATAGTAGTGGGGGATCAGAGGGCTTACGTGCCGGTAAACCAGCTAAGAGGGCTCGAAGACTTCTACCTCGACAATTACGCCAAGTACTTGGCCAGGGCTTTAAAACCTTTAATAGACTACGAGGCGTTTAAAATACTGTATCGTTTTTACGTCAAAAGGTGCCTCGGGGATGGCGAGAAAAGCCATTGGGATAAATAAGTATGAGGCCTTTGATGAATGGTATCACTCCGTTCTAAGGGAAGCGGACATCGTTGACATAAGATACCCCGTTAAAGGGGCCATTGTCTGGCGCCCCTATGGGCTCAAGGCACTGAGACTAACGCAAAAAATACTCATAGACCTCCTCGAAAAGACAGGCCACCAAGAAGCCCTATTTCCCTCGCTAATACCAGAGTCTATTTTCGCGAAGGAAAGAGACTTCCTAGCGGGGTTTGGTGGGGAAAGCCTAGTAGTAGAAGGCACGGCGACTAGGAAGTTTAACGAGAGGTTTTTCCTAAGGCCTACTAGCGAGACGGTTATGTACTACATGTGGAATCTTTGGATCAAGGGCCGCAGAGACCTCCCATTGAAAATGTACCAAGTCGTAAACATATACAGGTATGAAACTAAAATGACACACCCGATCCTGAGAGTGAGGGAAATAATAGGCTTCATAGAGGCTCACACAGCACACGCGACGATGGAAGAAGCCGAAAAGCAGATCTGGGAGGCTGTAGGCATATATAAGGAGTTCTTTGACAGGCTGCAGTTGCCATACTATATAGTTAAAACACCGCCTTGGGAAACCTTCGCGGGCGCGGAGTACAATTACGACTTCATAACGGTAATGCCTGATGGAAAGGGGCTTGAGCTAGGTAGCGTAATAAACCTAGGCCAAAGGTTTGCAAAGGCATTTGACATAAAGTTCATGGACGCCGATGGGACGTTTAAGTACGTGTACCAAACTTGCTACGGTGTGAGTGAAAGAGTCCTAGGGGCGGTCATAGCCTTGCATGGAGACGAAATAGGGCTATTTTTCCCGCCGGAAGTAGCCCCCATACAGGTAGTAGTAGTGCCTATAGCTAGGCCGGAGGATAGGGACGTACTCGAATACGCGGAGAAGGTGAAGAAACTACTGGAGGGTAACGGCGTAAGTGTGTACCTGGACTCCGACTTGGAAAAAACACCTGGGTGGAAGTTCTACTACTGGGAGATGAAAGGCGTCCCAACACGAATAGAAATAGGGCCCATGGAAGTGAAGTCTGGTACAGTGACTATTGCTAGGAGAGACGGGGCACCTAGGTTAACGGTTAAGTTGGAAGAAGCATTAGAGGTCCTGCGCACGGCTTGGAACGAAATAAACGCTAACTTAAGGCGTAGGGCCCTAGAGCACTTAAAGAAGCTGACTTACGTGTCGTATAAATGTGAACCCCCTCCAAGCGGACTCCGCGGGCTGGTAATAGCTCCGTGGGATGGGAGCCGTAGCGATGCTGAAGAACTAGAGAAAAACTTCGGCAAGAGCGTGTTAGGCGATATAGTAGAGTCCCCGATAAGCCTAGAAAACCCGGCGAATTTCACTACATGTAGTGGTAGAAAAGCTGAGAGATTCGCGCTACTAGGTGTCACGTATTAGTACGTAAACGTGAGCTAGTGATAGGCGAAGCGTGAAATTCTTGAACCCGAGTGGCTAGGCGCCCTCCCGAATGGGCGCAATTAGGTAGGGTTATTTTATAAGGGGTATAGCACCTTACTAAAACACGCTTAGATAGGCTGATTAACGTGAGTGAGTACATAAAGCAGCTAAAAATACAACTAGTTGGTAAGGTACCGGGCGTAAAGTTCCGCGATATCTCTTCGCTAGAGTTCAGTATCCTTAGAGAGGGGTTTCCAGAAATTAGGGTGAGAGACGAGAGAGACTACGTAATCGTGAAAATACAGGATCAAACGTACAAGTACGACAAGTGGTACACTAAACCAGAGCACTTGGCCGAAACGCTCAGGATATACTTTACAAAGCAGGTCAGTGGACCCGCCTAGTACACCGGTTCACTGTGGTTTCACAGGCTGCCCAGTACCTTTTTTAACGAGAGCGACTTTTTCTATGTCGAAATACCCTTCAAACTCAGATAAAGTGACTCGCCTACCGTGGACGACTAATCGGTATTTGAATAGAGGCGCGTTTATAACTAGGGTTTCAGCTTCGCCCCCCTCAAAGGACAAGTTAAATCCGTAGATCTCTGACAACTTAGACAACTTCTCTAAGTCAGTTTCGTCAAATACCTTACCTAGCATACTGTGTGGTATACCCATAGATGTTATTGAGACTATAATGAACTCTACTCCGCCCCTCAACAAGCCCCTCATGTAATCTAGCTCGTCTCGACCCCAAATTGGGGCGTAAACCTTTAGACCCAGGCTTTCGGCGGCTTCGCGAAAAGCCCTGAGCTGAAACAGGCTCTTTACGGCGCCCATGACCACGGCTTCGACACCGTACTCTCCCTTGGTCCGCTTAAATAGGTGCCTTAGAGCACCTACCTCGTTCTGAGGCTCGTAGAGCCCTATTGTTTCAAGGGGGATGCCCGTGGACTGCGCTTGGGCAAGTAAAGCCTCAAAGCGCGGCTGGTGGTATAGCATTGAATACTTATAGTGTGGAATAACCGTCGCGAGTACTCTCACGTCATATCCCTCCTTGACGGCTGCGTGTAGGGCGTAAACTGAGTCCTTTCCGCCAGTAAACAACACTACTGCACGCGCCACTTGAGAAGCGCCTCTAAGTGATTCAATATTCATGGTATTCCCAGGCGTTTTAAAGGCCACTTGGAGTAAAAAGAGCCTTTACAGGTAAGTGCCTGTTTTTACATAGCGGTGAAGTTAGTTAACTTTTACGGGCTCTTAGCTATGAAGCCTTTTAAAGCGATCACCACTTACCGTGGCAATGGTAACCCCGCTACAAGCCTAAGCCAGTTGAAAGTAGATGAGGCCCTCTACATCAAGCCCCACTCACGACACCCCGTAAGGACATGTAAAGCCCCGTGGGCGGCGTGGGGGCCGCCAGAAGACACCTTAAAAATATCGAGGAATATTCTCTGGAGGTAAACGGTGGTGCCTTGAGGCTCGTCATAGTATCTGACGACAAGCCCGGTAGGAAGGGGCTAATCGCTAAGCACTCATTCTCGGTACTAGTGGAGAGGGATGTAGAGCTCTATTTGTTCGGAATGGGGGTAGACCCCGACGTACTGGAGCATAACGCGAGAGAACTGGGCATTAGCCTGGATATTGTAGACTACGCGGTGATTTCACATGAACACCTGCCGCACTACGGGGGGTTCCGGTACTTGTCTACGGAAGCGCCATTTACCACGGTTTTCATACCATATGGAACAACCGAGTCCCTAGGCAGACTTCTACAGCAAAGTGGTTTAAGGCCTAGGGAAGTGCTTTTCTGGAGCAAGGTGGGCGAGGGCGTGTATATATCTAGGCCGTTCTACGGGCCCCCATACGAACACTTTATGGTAATAGAGCGCGGCAATGAACTAGTCGTCTTAGCGGGCTGCATGCACCCCGGTATTAAGGCCCTACAAGCCCTATCAGAGTTCTTCAAGAAGAAAATCTACGGGGTTATAGGTGGATTTCACCTGGAAAACGCGCCAGATACGGTGGTAGAGGCCTATGTAGACATGTTAGTAAACACCGTTAAACCGAGGCTAGTTGCACCACTACATTGCAGTGGGAGCAGATTCGTTAAAAAGCTCAAAGAAACCGGTTTAGTCGAAGTCGTAGATGTTTCAAGTGGAGCCGAGTTAGAGCTATGAGGTGGAGTTAAAGGCCCACCATGTTGATAGAGGCCTCGGGCCACGTTTCCGCGTTCTACGCGTTTACTGTAGTTGCGGGGCTTTAGCACTAAATTGGCTCATTTGTTGACGCGTCCTTGGCCTTTAGGAACTTAAATTCGAGGGTGTTTTCGCCGCGTAGGAGTATGTAGCCAGCGTATACCAGCGGGGTTGTAGACTCCTTTTCGTAGACGCCGACTACTATGATGTTATTACACGCTTTTTCCTCAGGGAAGACGTCGCACCCACTCGTGTTTAGTACTGACGTCTCTAGTCCGTAAGTTTCTACGGCTTCGTTCAGCACTATTGGAAGCCTCTCTTCAATAATTTCAGCTACTTGGTCTAAGAGCTCTCGGAATGCCCAGCTAGCATTACCCTCTACTACAATTCTTAAGTATAGCAAGCGCTTGAGGATGCCGGGATCAATGCTCAAGGACCCCACCTACTTTCCCGAGGTACAAGAGGACTAGGAGTGAGGTCTTCATATCTTTGATCTCGTTATTTAAGACCATCTTGTACACCCTAGCGATCGGCAGCCTGAGAGACTCTATGACTTCGTATTTCTCTGGCTTTGCGCCGACGTACTCGAGGTCTTCGGCGTAGAAGAAATGTAAAACCTCTGAGCTATAGCCGGGTGCAGGTATATACGCCCCCAGCTTTACTAGTTTGTGGGGGTAATAGCCTATTTCCTCTACTAGCTCTCGCCTAGCCGCTTCCTCCGGGGACTCGCCAGCGTCTATTACGCCGGCGGGGGCTTCGATGACGAAGTCGTTAAAGGGCGCTCTAAACTGCCTAATCAAGACCACTTCATCCTTGGAAACTACAGGTAAAACCACTACGGCATTGGGGAACTCGACGACATCTCTCTCGAATACCTCGCCGCGCTTCTTACTGTACTTTCTGCGTACCACGCTAAACCTCAGCCCGCGAAAGAGCTCTACCTCCTCGATGAGCTTGGGTGCTTGCAACTCCACCGCCATGGATTATTAAAGTTGCCTCTTCGCTAATATATCCTAGGGGTGTACATGCCTCGCTACTGGTTCGGCCCAGCGGGCAAGCCCGTTTCCTTGAAGTCCACTGATATACTGCGGGCGCCAGCATTTCTGAGGGAAATGGGCTTAAACGCCATGGAGTACGAGGCTGTGAGAGGCGTAAACATCCGGGAAGACAAGGCCAGGGCTCTGGGGGCTGAGGCCAGGGCTAACGGCATTAAGCTTAGCCTCCACGCACCGTACTTTATAAACCTGGCCGGTAAAAAGGACGTCGTAGAGGCTAGTATAAGGAGGTTAAACGAGTCAATAGTAGCAGCGCACTGGATGGGAGCCTACGTAGTTGTATTTCACCCGGGTTACTATAGAGACGCCCCTTCTAAGAAAGACGCCTTGCTTAGGGTAATAGATGGGCTCAAAAGGGTTGCAGAGTACCGGCTACAAGTAGGGGCCAAAGACGTGTGGATCGGGCCCGAAACAACGGGTAAAACAAGCCAAGTGGGGGACTTAAGGGAAGTAGTGGAAATCTCTAGGAGCCTAGAGGGCGCTAGGCCTGTGGTGGATTTTGCACACCTATACGCTAGGAGCAGTGGTAAATTAGCAGCCTCGAAGGAAAGTGTCTTAAGTATAGTAGAGTTTATTGAAAGAGAGCTGGGGACGGGGGCTCTTAAACCACTACACGTGCACTTCTC
>Ga0105154_1000924_pt1 | contig 12316 bp, 11 predicted proteins | sample SSWtaG_FD_89672 | JGI IMG/M metagenome (GOLD analysis project Ga0105154, IMG submission 89672) | Hot spring microbial communities from Sandy's Spring West, USA to study Microbial Dark Matter (Phase II) - SSWsed_matched | ecosystem: Environmental > Aquatic > Thermal springs > Hot (42-90C) >... | reverse complement strand
TTTCATAACCACAGTAGGGACATGTCCCCTCAATAAATCTGTCCGGTAGAAACATTTTATCTTTAGAGCAGTAGGGCATCTGAATCTCTTGCGTAAAAATGTACCCGTTATTGTAAATTTTAAGTAAAAAATCTCTAACAAATCCTATGTGTATTGGATTTTCCGTTCTAGTATAATTGTCAAAGCTTATTTCGAACTCCCTAAAAAGCTTAGACACATACTCGTGTGCTTGATCCGTAAGCAGTTTAGGATCGATGTTTCTCTTTCTAGCCTCTACCTCAATAGGTGTCCCATGTTCATCACTACCGCTAACGAAGATTACATCTTCTCCCTTCATTCTAAGATATCTTGCAAAAACATCGGCTGAAAGTACTGAACCTATAAGCGTCCCTAGGTGAGGTACCGAATTCACATAGGGCCATGCAGAACAAACAACCCATTTCACCATGGCAATGAACCCCCTTATTCTTTTAACTTTAAAATTCTAACGTTAAATAAGGTTTACCGAAATCGCAATATACGAGTGTTTGACTATTTAAGTGCTTGGGTTGCTTTAGAAACTTCAGCAAGTTTGTATGTGGGCTTAATGTTTTTAAGCACGTGTCTATACATAAATCTATCGGGGCCGATGAGCTGATGAGGCTTAGCCGAGGGACGAGGCAACCTGCCTCTTCGCCGAGGGGAGCACCGAGTAAGCACGTAGGTACTCCCGTAGGCGGGGAGGTAGGGCTAAACAGGTGGGATGAACCCGTGCATGGCAATCAAAATAGCGGAAATAACCAAAACACCATGCACGGGCAACCACTCTACACATAAATGGTTGCGAGAGAAATTCCAGGTAGGGGTGAATAATTTATGGCTAAGAGGAGGAGAAGTATTTGGGATATATTTGACGAATTTTTCGAAGATGTATTTGAAGATTTAGATAAGGAATTTAGAGATTGGATGAAAAGATTCGAGAAAATAGAGGAAGAATTTATTAGGGCATCTCGGGAAGGAAGAATTATAGGTCCTTATGTTTACGGCTTTAGTATAACCATAGGTCCCGACGGCAGACCTGTAATTAAAGAATTCGGTAACATACGTAGGGAAGCAGGTAGACCTAAGATAGCAGAAGAAAGAGAACCTTTAGTTGATGTTCTAGAGGACGAAAAAACAATAACCGTCGTTGCCGAAGTACCTGGCGTAAGTAAGGAGGACATAGACATTAGAATAAAAGATAGAACGCTCATAATTTCAGCTCAAAGTGGCGATAGAAAATACTATAAGGAAATAGAGTTGCCAGCGAAAGTAAAGCCCGAAACAGCGAAGGCATCATATAAGAATGGTGTTCTAGAAGTTAGATTTGAAAAGGAGAAAGAAGAGAAGAAGGAAGAAGGTATGAGAATTAAAGTGGAATGAAATTGAATATGGAATCTAAAGTTATTTTCATAAATTACTCAAAATATCCCTTTTTAATAACCCCGCAAAGATATTTTGAAGAAAAATATGGATATTCACTAGGCTTCTTAGATGTAATTAGAGCTCATATTAACGAAAATGTTAGAAAAAGAGTTATTGAAAGAATATTGGGAGCGATAAAAGCGAGAATACCGGATCCGAAAAACATTTCAGACGACGAAGAAATATTGTCATTCTATATTTCATTACTTATTTTAGGCGGGATAAATGATAAATGGCTTATTATGCGCTTTGGAATTTATGAAGCTAAGAGAATAGGGGAGCATTTAGAAAGGGAGAAGTCTGAAATAATTGAAGCTATAGGTAAAATTTTAGGCTTAAACATAAAGTTCCTAGGTTTAAATGGGGCATACAGAATCCCCTATGATGTGAAAAGAGGAAGAATAATATATTCTTATTTACCCTTTAAGGTTTCAATATATGATTATTTGAAGTCGATAAGACTTCACACAGATCCTCTATGGAAACTTTCTAACCAAGTGATAAGTGAGGGCTATATTTACTTATCCCAACAAAGGGCGAGCAGGTTTATCGAAGAAATAATTTCACAGAGAATAGTTGAAATGGTAAAGCCTATAGATGTAAATGAATTACCAAAGGAACTTAAAGACCTCTTTGAGCAGTTAAACCGTATATATCAAGAGGAGAGAAAAGAGCATGTAAAGAAGGCTATTAAGTTTAGTTTACGTGAAAAGTTCGAAGAATTAAAGTCTCTGGAAATTATAGAACCGGAAGCTTTTCCACCTTGTATAAAAACACTATATCAAGAGGTATTGAATGGGAAACATTTATCACATCATGCTAGATTTGCTTTAGCATCATTTCTTCTAAATATAGGGTTAGATGTTGAATCTGTAGTTAACGCTTTTAGGAAATTACCTGACTTTAACGAGAACATTGCTAGATATCAAGTAGAGCACTTAGCTGGGCTAAGAGGATCACGGAAGAAGTATAAACCTTACAATTGCAATACCATGAGAACACTTGGTCTCTGCGTTTCCCAATGTAATGTTAGAAACCCGCTCGTATTCTACTATAAAGAAGTCCTTAATAAAATGAGTAGGAGCTAAGTATTTTAATTTAGGCAAGCTACAGTTCAAAAACTATTTTTTCATAACCGCTTATTCTATCACCTTTTCTAGCCCAAACATATAGGATATTTTGCCTTATTAAGTCGTAATCTCCCGAAATATATACTTCCTTAACCTTAGCTTTTTCAGGAAAGAACCAATATATTTCATAGTCATACTCAGCGATCTCTTCTTCATAGTAGTCTTCAAAGGTATTCTCTCCTCTACGAAGTTTACCTCTAAATCTTATGAAGTAAACTATATATGGATGATCCCTATATCCGGCGAAATCTATGTTAACCATGAGAACTCTAGGTTTTACTCTTCCACCGTTAACATAGATTTTCTCGTTAGAAAGAAGCTTGCTCATAGCATTATGGAGCTTCGCTATTTCAGTATAGTATTCGCTTGGCTTATGAACGAGTTTGAAGTAATACTCGTTTTCATCATAATATGTAAATTTAAGAATCTGATTAAACATTCCCTTACGCTCGACTATAAAATATGATTCCGCATGAATAGGGATTATTTTCAACATTAACATCCTCAACAAATAAAAGGAAGAAAATTAATGTACGGGAGGCCTGACGCCTAGGGGGTGGAGTCTCCCGTGCTCACTCCTACCCGCGACGCGGGTTTAGGTTGCACGGGCCGTGAGTCCAGGAAATATCTTTTGAACTATAGTTCTTATATTTGTTTCTTTTGTATATCCATTTTCTCAGGGCTTATTTTAACCCATAATGGGCGCGGGTCACCAACTACTCTTATTAGAGCCTCTCCCGTTTTAAGCCATGTTATTTTCTCTTTTTCCACTTCATTTAGCTTCATGTATTTACTAATGCTTTCAATGTAATCTTTACTATTTGATCCGAAAATAACAAGTGTTCCAGCATTGTCAAGTATTTCTTTGGGGATGTCTATTATGTCCTGAGATGCGAGCGCTACTGCTAAACCGTAGCCTCTGCCTTCTTTTACTAATGCTTTAACTATTTTCCTGCTTGAATGTGTATCCATAAGCCTCCATGCTTCGTCAAGTATTACCAAGTACCTTATACTATTTGTAGGCGTTAGCGTTAACATGTAGTTATTAAGTATTTGCAATAATGCTAAAGTGTAAAGTTTACGGTACTCCTCCGGTAATTTATGTAAAGCAAATATTATGGGCTTTTTAAATTCGAATACGTGAAGTTTTCCGAAAAAAACTTTAGACCTTATTGTTTCGAGTTTTGTTAATAGATTAAACTCAACATCTTTGTCACCATAATCTTTTGAAAGAGCCTTCACAGTTGAAGTAACGTTTTCAAAGGTTGGCGCAGATACTGATTCGTACGCTTTTACAAGGGCCATGTATAGTAGATATTCTTCCTTAGGTGTTAAGGAGTTTATGCTCTTAATTAGCTCAACCACTTGTTTAGCTCTTATTCTAGGACTTGTAAACCATGTGTAAAGAATATTTACATTTGCTTTTTCAGGATCAACAATACTAAACATAGGTAAGGAACTTCTTAAACTAAGGAATTCACCGCGTAAATCAAAAATCCATACGGGAACTTCGTACTCTTCAACAGTTCTTTTCGCTAAAGCATATAGAAAAGTCGTTTTTCCTCTACCTGTAGGACCTATCACAACTATATGTTTTGTCAGGTATTTTTCAAAATCATAGAAAACCGGTGTGTTGAAATCTATGTCTGTACCTAAAAATATGCCCTTGCTAGGTATTTTAGGTCTTTTAACATAACTTATCGGTACCATGAAACCTATGTCTGTCTCTAATACAACATTATATTTCGTTTCTTTAAGAACACCTAAACTTATCGCCTCTAGAACTTCGTAAGAAGTAGCTTTTCTTACATCTAAGCCTAAAGATGCTTTAAACGATGAAATAACCGCTTTACTCTTAGCTTCTAATGTTTTCTTCAAGCCTCTTTCAGAAGATGCACTAGCTTTCACTACAACGTAATATTTTATGCCTATTGGTTTTTCACCTTTAATGATTCTTTCATATACTTTTTCAAGTCTACTGAGTTTCTTCATTATTTGCGGATTTGCAGGATCTGTTGAAGCCATTATTTTATAGTTTACTATCTTTCTCTCAATATTTTTCATAAATAATGCTTGATCCACTTTACGTTTTAAAAGAACTATTGATACATCATCTTCGGTTGCCGTAATAAAACCTGTAAACGATTTAACTTGTTGAATTAGAACGTCCTGTGATACGTCCCTATAACTATATGGAATATCGTCTATAACATATACCGCTAATCCGGCTACGTCATTGTCTTTACGAATTATAAATACATTATCTTTTACACTAATGTTTTCATCGCCAAGATTAAGTTTTGAGAAAAGTCCCACCCTATCTTTAAGTTTCGGAAGAACCACCAAGAAAGTTAGCGAAGAAAATGTTATGAAACTTACTAATGCTAGGTAGTAGCGAACATCTACTACATCTTTAATAAAGACATACGTTAGAGCACTTAATCCAAGAAGTATTATAATTAGCGGTATTTTGTCATTAACTTCCACTTCTTTACCCCCTCATAACGTTTCTATAGTAAAACACAATGACTATAGCCGGAAAAATCAACGTTGATGTTAAAAGAGCTATTACGCTATTGCTAAGTTTAATGTTACTACTTAAGAACACATAGATTATGAAAGCTACGTTTAGGAAATACATTATTATTAATGATTTAAAACTGCAGGGATTCATAACTTACACCTAAACATAGTCCCTTATTGGTATTCTTAACTTTCTACCTCCAAGCACATAAGCAAATGAGTAGGTTATTGAGATAAGTATTGTCAAATACGTTATTGGGAGAATTATCCATTGGAAGAAAACCTTACCTATAGCTTTACCTAGGGATTCTACATCAAAACCTTGGCTTAATGTTGTAGTAATATCGCTAAAGTAACCTTCATCCTTAAGCATGACTTTAAAACTATTTTTGCTATTCATACTGGAGAACTTCACTTTAACCATTGACCTACCTTTAGAAATCTTGAATTCTACAGTAGACACTTTTACATTATTCCATAGGTATTCATTACTTGTTAAATTAGTGTCTCCATTGCTTACTTTAACAACATCTATGCTTACAACTTCGGGAACATATAGTACTTTAACATAACCTTCAGACAAACTTTCAAAAGAAATTATTGCCTCATATTGATCTATTCTTACATCATCTATTTTGCAAACTTTTCCTACTATTAGTAAAACTGTGTTACCTAAGTAGACGGTGTTGTTTAGGGTGAAATCATATATGTAGTCTGAATTAGGGTCTAAATACGGGTTATACTTAAAATCTTTTGGTGAAACATTAGTTTCACCAAGTTCTGTTCCGAAATAACGAAATACTACGTGAAGTTCATCAACGTTTAACGGCAAACCTCCTGTGGGTCTTCCAGCATCATAGTATCCTTCAATATTGGTATAATATGTCGCTATCCTCCATGGTCCATTATAGTTAATATACCAATCGGATTCAACATATGGTATTGGTGTATCACGGGAATCCACAATTCTACCTTTTGCAAAAAATACTCCAAGCTCATTTCTTAAGTTGCTTATGGCATAAGTGTTCTTGAAGTTAACGTTTTCTAAGGGATTTTCTTCACCTATGCTCATTGTTGCTACGAATGATGGAAGAAAAGGTAAAGCTATTGTGAATACTATAGAAAGCGCTATTAGCGATGCTCCAGCACTTCTAGCGATTCTAAAAGGAATAGCGTACAGCAATATTCCTAATGCGAGTATTTTTGCGAAATACTCCTTGAAGACCAACCCTAATATGAGAAAGAATTCCATAATAATAAGCGTGTATGTAGCAATACTTGTTATAGGCCCCAAAAATGAAGACACTAAAGCTTTTCCCCCAGCATAAGATACTGCTAAGGACACTCCTATGAGAAAAGATATGAATGAGCCTAAAGTTAATGTTCTATTAATTAGCCAGTTAAAGTAAGCATCCCAACTTACACCAAATATGTTTCCGAAGTGTGAAATAAACTCAATAATAGATGTAAAGAGTAGTACAAGAATTGTTACGGCGAATGAATCATAAATTAATGTTGGAGCCCATTTCTTAATACTCCAAAGCGGTATAGGAAGTAAATAAATTAAGGCACCTAAGTAATAGGTGAGTATCGCGAGCGAGTACGCTAATACTAAAAAATCATTTATCATCTAAATGTTTCCCTCTTCGCTAAGTTGATGAGGCGAGATACTTAATTAGTGCGAAAATACTTGTACCTACAGCTAACCAGAAAGCACCAAGAATTGCATCTTCAACAACGTCTTGTCCGAATCTTTTAACCCTGTATATGGGAATAGGTGAGCCTTTAAGAAGCCATCCTATAGCCCATGAAAGCATGAAGAGAGCCCAAGCTGCAACAACAACTCTATTGGTTAAATCATTAATTAGAGCCTCTATATTCACAGCTATCCCCCAAAAGTAATGGAGGTTTTAAAAGGTTTTTTTGAGCTTTTAAAAAGCAATTGTTTTAGATAATTCTCAAAATACTTTTATAGTTGGTACTACGGTATTACTTTTGGGTGATAATTCTTTTGAGCATACTATGTCTTAACGATACCGTTGTTGTAACATTTAAAGTACGTCGCGAACTTCTAGACAGACTTGATGAACTTGTAAGGAATGGTCACTTTTCGAGCAGAAGTGAAGCTATAAGAATGGCAATAATAATGTTAATTAATACGTACAATAAAGAAGAAGGTGACGGAAAGGTATTAAGTAAAGAGAATTTAAAAGAAATTTTCGAACCAAGAATTACCGTTTTAAGCTAATTAGCTTTCCTCGAAAGCTAACCTTAATTCTATCTAATGTAGGCCTTTCTAATCTGACATTACACTTAGGACAAACTCCGCTATACCAATTCATTATCTCACTTGGTGTAGGTAATCCATAATAGTCTTGTCCAACACGTTCAAAAGTATAAAGTTCGAAACCACAATTCTTGCATACATAAATAACGGGCACATTATCCACCTTAGGTAATACTGACGATACCGCTCACTACTATGTAGAAAAGAATATTTACTAGCTTCTCCTAAGTAATACCAAACAAGTTCTTTAAACAAACAGATAAATTTTAATTCATTATCTTTCCTGGCAAGTTTATCTGTTTGTTTAAGTAATACCGACGGTTAAAGATAAATACCTTTTTTCAACGTCACAGAGCTTCTAGTTATAGCGAACGAATAAATCATTAAATAGATTGTTTAGAAAAATAACGCATTCGAAGTGTCATAGGAATGTATGTTTCATCTAAGGCTAAAATTTCGAAGGATGTTGTTATTGAAGGGGAAACCGTAATTTTAGGAAACACTATCATAGGTTCTGAGAGCATCATAGGCCACAACACTATAATAGGCTATCCAATACGGAACAAAATACTTCAACTTATAGCAATAAGAGAACCCTCTAACTACATAGCTTATGATAGCATAAGTTCTGGAAGCTTCATTGGAACACGATGTATTATTAGAGCAGGAAGCATAATTTACGAAAATGTTCGCTTAGGGGACTTTGTTGAAACGGGACATAATGTAGTTATTAGAGAAAACACTAGAATCGGTAACGGTAGTAGGATCGGCACAGGCACTATAATCGATGGGAATGTTGAAATAGGGGAGAACGTAAACATTCAATCATCAGTTTATATTCCTCCAGAAACGAGGATAGGTAATAACGTATTTCTCGGACCAAGAGTTGTAATAACCAATGACAAGTATCCTCCAAGTAAACGTTTCTTAGGCGTAATAATAGAGGATAATGTTGTTGTAGGAGCAAATTCGACATTAATAGCTGGCATTAGAGTAGGAAAGAACTCCGTTGTAGCAGCAGGCGCTGTTGTTACAAAGGATGTTCCCCCTAAAAGTGTAGTTGCTGGAGTACCAGCAAAAATTATAGGTAGCTACGAAGATTACGTGATGAAGAAAGAGAAGTATGAGAAAGGGGAATATGTTAAGAAAACATTGGCCTAAAATTGCGAAAGTTTACTGGTGCCCTAATTGCAACATTCCATTAGTTAGTAGTAAATGTTCAAAATGTGGCGGAGTGGGAGTAGAGGTTAAGCTTAGAGAGCCTGCTGATGCCAGATTAGCTTTTAAAAGAGATATAGAAATAGCTTTAGAGGCATCTGAAGAAAAATTCGGCACAGAAAAGGTCTTTAAGTCAGTTATGGGAGAATCTGAAATAATACTGTTAAATAAGACCACACATATTGATGATGCAAAAGAGTTAGTAATAAACGGAAATTATGCAGGCATTCTACTTTTCAACCCATTTACGTTAAAATGGGAATTTAGACCTTCATACTACGGTGCTCTTAGAATTTTAAACGATAAAGTTGCGGAAACAATTATTATAAAGGATAAGGTTAAGGAAAACGAAATAATCCCGTTTAAAGGAGAAAGTATTGATGAAGGCAAATACGTTATACTAGCAGATCCCAGCGATAATCCTTTAGGTTTAGGATTAGTTCTGAAGAATGGAAAAATACGTGTGATAAAGAGATACAGGTACAGATTCGTTTACGAAATTCCTAATGTTAGAGCGACATTGGATGACGTATTGAAGGGTAATATTGAAAAACTTGAAAAACAAGTGGAAGAAGCAACAGCTTTCATAGAGAAAATAAGTAGCAAAGTAGGAAAGCCGGTTATAGTTTCTTTCTCAGGAGGCAAAGACAGCCTTGTATCTCTACATTTAACCCTTAGAAGTATAGGTGAACCTTTACTCCTCTTCAACAATACAGGGATAGAATTATCTGAAACGGTAGAAACTGTAATGAAGATTTCTGAAAAATATGGTTTAAAACTTAAAGTAGCTGATGCAGGTAATGCCTTCTGGGATTCTGTGGAAATCTTCGGACCACCGGCAAGAGATTATAGATGGTGCTGCAAGGTCGCTAAATTAGTTCCCCTAGCTAAGAAGATGCTTAAAGAATGGCCTATGGGCGCACTAAATATTGTAGGTCAAAGAGCCTATGAGTCTCTTGAGAGAGCAAAAAGTACAAGAATTTGGCGTAATAAATGGGTACCTTTGGTTATAAATGCTTCACCAATACAGTACTGGAGCCAACTTTCAATATGGCTTTACATATTTAAAGAAAAATTACTCGATAATGTTAATCCGCTATACTTCAAAGGTTTCGATAGAATAGGTTGTTTTATGTGTCCTGCTAGTAGATTAGCTGAGTTCGAAGAAGTAAAGAAAACCCATCCTAAGCTATGGAGTAAATGGGAGAGTTTCCTTTGCAAATGGGCTAGAAAAATAGGGGCCCCTAGAGAATGGATAACTCTAGGTCTTTGGAGATGGCTGGGACCAGTAGCTCCCAAGAAGGTATTGTCAAAGAAAACTACATTTAACGCCCATGAATGGTATAGCTCATATAGCAAGTGGATAGACTTAAAACCTGTAGAATTTAACGAAGATAAGATATCATTTAGGTTAAGATTTAACAAGCAACTTAATTTAGAAGCGATCTCATCAATCGCAGTAATACTAGGTAAGACAGTAAAGTTCACAAATAGTGATGTAATTGAGGTTTCCGCAGACACTTTAAAATATGTTTTCAGGGGAGAAGGCAAAGTTGAAGTGGCTACGTATAAACCTCAGGAGAAAATAATAGAGGAATTCCTAGATGCAGTGAAGATAGTGTATAGAGCATATTATTGCGTAGATTGTGGCTCATGTGTAACGCTATGTCCAGCTAATGCAATAAACATAGTTAATAAGAAGCCTATAGTTAGTAAGGCTAAATGTCTTAATTGTAGAGCATGTAATGATGTATGCCCCATTTCAGAAGTTATTGTTGAGAAGCTCATTGCCGCTTTAATATTTAAAAAATATGATGCTTGGAGGAGGAGAACTAAGAGAAGCAGGTATGAAACGGCACAGCTTCTTGCCGAGCTTATGAGAAAGATTAAATTATCATCTCCCCCAATAACGTCTGGTTCTAATAAATAGTATTTGTTGCTTGATAAGCTCTTTATAAAATTCATCACGATCCTCAAAGTACTTGCCTACAATTTTAGCAGCATTGCGATAACCTATACCGAATGTTGAAAGTGCTATAATAGCGGCTTTACCAAACCTTAAAACTAAATCCGCTTTAAGTTTCTCCTCTTTCAATACAGCTTTTTCGGGAGAACTTAACTTCATATTTCTCCTTAGTTTTCGGATAATGCTTTCAATAACTTCATCTGTTGGCGAAAAAACTGTTAAGAAACCAGAACCACAAGTGTTACATTTCGGATATTCAGGAATTTCCGATATTTTAAACCTTCCAATAATGCTTCCACACATTAGACATGCCAATTTAACTTCTTTTTCCCCAATTTTCCTCTTAAAAATCTCTACTATTCTAGTGTATGGTGAAGACTCAACCGCTACATCATAGTATGTAAGTGCTGAAAGGGTTTGAGAGGTTAGAAGTGAAAAATCGTTTGAATAAATCACTGTAACATCTATTTTCCCCTTTCTTAAAAGCCTTATAAAATCTCTTAAGGCTTTGACATCTACTTTCTCAACTAAAACTTCGTTGATTGCCTCATTTCCTATAGGCGTATCTATGTAATGAGAAAGAATCTTAGAAACATTCCTTATGCTTACATCTCGTCTTATAGCGCCAAAACGTTTAGCGACATTGTAAATTTTCCATTTGAAAATATTGCTTTTCTTGATGTTTTCAATAAGAATGTGTTCTAAATGTTCTTCACATATGTTTTTTAGCTCATCAATTACATACTTAGCGTCAATATTTATATTACTTTGCAACACTATCTTGTATGGATCGCTTTTACTTATTATCTCAGCTCCAGTTTTTCTAAGAATGTATGATAGTATGAGCATAAGACCAAAGTTTCCTTTACTTCCCAAATGTGAATGTATTATTGCCGTTTTACCTCTAACAACTTCTACCACAACGTTTCTATCTGATGGTAGCCACTTCTTCTTCGAGTAATGCTCTACAATTTTCTCAAGTACAAAATTTAGTGTTGATTGCGAGCAAGGATAGTCAGTTAACGCTCTTACACCTTCACTAATTATTCTACGTTTTAGCGCACCAACTTCTCTAGAAACCTTATAGTCTACGGGTATTAGTTCACCTTCCCATCTCGGAATAGCTCCTAATGCTTCCTTAGCAGGTTTAACGTAAACATATTTCTCATCATAATCTAAAACCTCCCATACACTTCCTGAAAGTAAGAATTTAACGCCAACATCTAACGATGTTATTACAAAGTCCTCATCTAACTGACCTATAATGGTGTTATCGATAACGTTTTTTACTAAATAATGCCTTACATCAGGTATCATTGAAACCTCATAATAGTACATCCTTGTTTTACGTGTTTTCCTTACCCTTTCCCCATTAAACGATATTACACCTAGTGATGATGCAAAACTTAGTGTTTCAATTAATGATTCATAACTTAAGCTTCTATAGTAGAATGATTTTCTAAGGACATTGTAGATTTCATAGACACTAAGCTCTTCATATTCTAACAACATACCAGCTACTTCATATATGAGAATATCCAAAGGAGCATTGTAGATTGTTTCCTTTTCAAGGTTCCTATGGAGCATTCTTCTAGCTATAACTAGAGACTCTAGTGCATCATCAATATTAGTTAATGTTATAATGTAACCTAAGGATTCTGCCCCTTCCCTATGACCCGAACGACCTATTCTCTGCATGAGTTTTATAGCTTGTCTTGGAGAACCATACTGAACTACAATGTCCACTCT
>Ga0105154_1000923_pt1 | contig 12318 bp, 12 predicted proteins | sample SSWtaG_FD_89672 | JGI IMG/M metagenome (GOLD analysis project Ga0105154, IMG submission 89672) | Hot spring microbial communities from Sandy's Spring West, USA to study Microbial Dark Matter (Phase II) - SSWsed_matched | ecosystem: Environmental > Aquatic > Thermal springs > Hot (42-90C) >... | reverse complement strand
GAGCGAGAGCGATGCCCGATAAGAATCTCGGAGTTGATATCCGCGCTTAGAAGGGGACATAGAGGCTCTGCGCACCTGCCTGCCAAGCTAAGCACTAAAGCTCAGCGCTATGCTGTATGAGGGCTTGATGGTTTAGCCGTGGGCTTGAGCGCTCCACCTCAGAAGGGCAACGTTTAGCCGGCAGGATCTAACGAAGGTGCTGGGGCTTTAAGATGTCATCAATGCTTCAGCTCTCTGAGCATCGCTTCCAACGTAATCGCCTCGGTGGGCAGGCTGGGCAGGGTGGTGATACCCCTCTTGTCGGTGAGGGTCGTCAGGCGCGTGGACGAGACGAAGAGGCCCCTCATGATAGCGGGGTGCACTTGCCAGGCCTCTACTTAGGGATCTCCGCGATTGAGGGCTTAGAGAGGGGTCAGGGTCATGGCCATGAGGCTTAGCGACTTGGCCCTCCTCAAGCTCCAAGACGGCTCTAGGTACTTGTTATCTCCCAAGGACCCCGGGAGACTCGTGCAAGCCGCCACGAGGTCTATGGGCTCCGGGCCTCCGAGCCGCGTGGGGGGCAGAGAGCGTCGACGCTAAGGCGCTGGCGTTCTTGGCCGCCTTCTCCTCGGCGCTCCTCTACGTCCACGGCCTATTGCCGGAGGTCGTGCCCTTACACTACGGGCCCGGTTGGGTCCCGGACAGGTGGGGACCAAGGGCGAGCTGATGACGTTGCAAATCGTCTTCTTGGCCGTGGGGAGTGCATTCCTAGTGACCTTTGCGATAATGCACTCGAATGAGAGAGCTAGTGGGCATATCGCTCCCAATAGTCCCAGTGATAGCGGGCCTCGGCTGTATAAGGCTTGCCGTCGAGCTCATGGCCCTCTTCACCTAGGTGTGGATCATGAGCTTAGGCGACGGTCAACGCCCTTAGCCCTTGAGGCCGAGGCCTCGCCCGCTTAAGTCCTCAAGCACGTCACAGAGGACAGAGAGCGAGTCGTGTTGGGATTTGGAGTTGAAGCTAGAGGGACTACATCAGAGCCTTCATCAACTCATTGATGACGAACGAGCTAGCGTAGACGCCGTTCCCATGTTTATTAGTAACATGGAAAGGTAATAGAGTATGACGTACCTCGACCTAGGTTTGTCGAGTAAAAGGCGGGCATGTTGATCATCGTCATCATCAACAAGACTATGTTCGAGACTATTGAGACGTTTGCATACGATACGTTGAAGAAGCCCAGTATGCCCGCTTACTCGTAGGAGATATTCTGAGCGAATCTCGCTATGATTATTTCAGAAAAGCAGAGGAGATGTACGGTAAAGTGGCCACGCCCATCAGCGCTAGCTCAACACCTATCACGTCGGTGATCACGAGCCCTTTCTCAATCGACTCCTTCACCTCACTCCCTCAGCAATATACACGTGAGCGAGGCGTTCTCCTTCGGCGACCGCTCGGCGGTGTTGATGGTCATCCTCAGCACGCCCATCTCATTGCTCGATGTGATCTTCAGCCATTCTGCTAGCAGGGATCATCAACAAAGAGCAACAGATATCTATGTCTGAAAGCCTTCTTATGCGCCTTTTGCTCGCTCCAATATCAAAATTGACGCTATGATCGCCATCCCATCGCCTATTTTGGACTACAACAGCCAAGGAAGCCAGCAACGGCTTCATAGCTTCTCAAGGTCGTGCAAAGTCCTGAGGCGACGGAAGAGGCGCTACCTAGCGTTTAAAGTGTCAAGGCCTTAAGTCCTCAAGCAGATGGCTTCGCGTTACCTAAAAGGGGTTAGGGCTAGAGTCGCTTCTTGGCGAGGAGCTTCCTTATGAGACCTACGACGTCGGCATCTTCGATACTCATCAGATCAACTTCAAACATAGCGCAGAGCTTCTCCCTGATCCTCTTCTCAATGACTTGGGCTCCGGCCTTGAACATGTCCCTGAGGAAGTCAATGAAGGTCTCGGGCCTCTTTACTATGTCCTTCACTTGCAGGCCGGTACGCATCTGGAAGTAGTAGTACACGGACTTAGTACAGGCCTCTCCTAAGACCTCCTTGAGGCCTTTGTCGATGGCTCTCAATATCCTTGACTCGAGTTCCTCGCCCGCCCTCACTTCGAGATAGGACTTCACTACGTAACCCTCACGTTTAAAGCGTTGGTGTAATCTTGCGCTCGACGGCCTAGTACCTTCACCTCTAGTTGAAGACCGACTTTAAGCTTCAAAACCTCGAAGAGCACTCCACCACACATGGTACAGTTCTATAAACAATATTGTCTATATAGTTAAAAAGTTTGCGTTTTAAGCAAAGGGTTTGTGAGGTTCTTTCCCTGGGTTCCACGGCTTTTTCCAATCTTAAGAGGCCTTTGACCACTTTGATCGCCATAAGTAGTGCCATAGTTGCGTGCAGGCCCCTCTTCGGCTTAGGAGCCTAACCTCTCGTCCCATTTTGGGGCCTTCATCCCCACGACTTAGAGGTAGAAGAAGTTTTATATATTGTATATTTTGTGCATATTATATTGTAATATAAAATGTTTTAAAACATTATTTACGAGGGGTTCTTGTGTGGGATTTGATCACTTGTCCACTAGCCCTCCAAGTCGCTCAGAGAGGAAGCTCTATAGATGCGTCAGCAAGTGCGAGGAGTTGTTGAGAAACTTGTCTAATGAGGAGATCGAGGAAATCGTGCTGAGGAGCGTGGGCTCTAAGAACATGTCCAAACTGACCAAGATGATTAGGTTCTTGGAACTGAAGGAAGGGAATAGCATTGCCGAGAGGTTCACCAAAAACATAGTGTTGCTCTCCCTATTATATGGGGCTAGAAGAAGTTCGAAGAGTCTGACATTCACTGACCTGGTCTTCCAAGCACTCTACGCTGCCCTCTCGACGTCAGGAAGTAGATCGAAGAAGCTACTTTAGGCTTGTCGTGCTCCTCTCTCCTTTTTCTTACCCTCGCTACCAAGCCTTCTATAGGCCTCCGTGGCCTCAACTAGCCCCAGCAACTCGTCTCTATCGATCAACCTCTTGCTCAGCGCCAGCTTCACAGTCTCTATGGCCATCCTCAACTTCTCCTCGATTCTCTTCTTCGCAATGCTGACCGTGGGTTGCGACTTGCCTAGCTCTTTAGCTACATCGCTGACTTTATCACGCTTCAAGAGCGCATCTAGGATCTTGACCTCCTCCTCAGTCAGTAGCGTCCCCCCGTACCTCTTCTTCTTCAAGACCTTCCACCACTCGCAACAACCTGTAACTTGCACCGAAATTGTAAACTTTGGTAAAACATACTATACGCACTATATAAGCCTATTCATCGCGCGTTGGCTCATTCTCGATGACTTTGACCTCTTTCACAAGGCCTCTTCCGACAATCCTTGGGCTGGTATACTACGCACTCCTCCACTTCATCACCTCTCCCTCGAAAGAGCGTAGATCGCATTTGTTCTCTCGCTTAAGGCATAGATCGAAGCAAAGCTTATTAGTATATTTTGCAATATTATAAATATAATAAAACAAAAAGCTCAAGAGCTAGGAGGGCTTGCATGGAAGGGCGTGCGCAAGGCCTTGGACGTACGCGTGGCAGAGCCAAGGAGTTCGTGATGGGGTATTTGAAGGATCCCATAGACATTGAGTTCATTGACTTTGCGGGTGTGGGGCGTTTTTTAAGACGTAGGGATAGGCTCTCGGTCTACGTCAGCATCCTCGAGGCCCTCGATGGCATGAGGTACACGAAGATAACCCACGTCATGTACAGGTCGAACCTCTCGGCCGTAAGGCTCAGGGAGAGGTTGTTAGAGCTATCATACTTGGGCTTGATAGAGTGGAATGAGCAGGGGGTCAGGCTTACGGAGAAGGGCGCAGAGTTCCTAGAAGACGTCAAGAGGCTCCTCGAGAAGCTGGAGAAGTACGGAATAAAGCTCTAGGGTCGAGGACGGGTCACGGAGAGGCTTAAGGCAACGGCCCTTGGTGGTGTCTGTCTCGGTACAACCTGCCGTCCTTCCCCGTGGAAGGCCTTGAGCTCTGCGGCCTCAAGAGAGGGCCGTAGGAGCGACGATGGGCTATCGCCTATCGGTGACGCCTTTTGACGGGCCCTTCCTAGCAGAACTCTGTTCTGACCAGCGTTCAGAACTACTTTACACAACCGATATAAAGAGTCTCTGAAATCGATTTCACGAGGTGAACGCATGAAGAGCGCGAGGAGTATGAGGAGGACGTCGAAGAGGAAGGGAATTGTGGGCATCGAGGCGGCCATAGTGATGATAGCCTTCGTGGTCGTCGCAGCCGCCTTCGCCTTCATGGTCGTCAACATGGGCTTGACCTCGACGCAGAGAAGCCAAGAAGCAATAGTGCAGGGACTAAAGGAGGCGAGCTGCCCATTGACCATAGATGGTAGCATACTACTCAGGTCAGACCAAAGTTATCCTAACAACGTGTCCGTCATAATAATACCGCTCAAGACCATGGGAGTCAAGTATGTACCCATGTGGACTGACGAAACTGTTGTAAGCTTAAAAATAGGTACGAGAGTGGCCCTAGCCAACATCTATGCAGGCATAAACCATACAGTCGATCCAACCGCGATGACCTTCGACCGAATAATAGGATTCATAACACAGGGACATATAGTTCCATGGATTAATGAGATTAATCAAAACCTCCAGTATCCAAGTAACGCTTCAGGAGCAGTCCTAATCATAGAGAACGATAATGGGGATGATTCGCTCGACTTCTTTGAGAAGGGCTACCTAATCATAGTCCTCGGTGTGGAGCATAGGGCCTTTCCAAGGGATAACGTACTGGTGGAAATTAGACCCGAGAAGAGCTCTCCCCTGACCATATCTTTCACGGTTCCAGAGGCCATACCGCCAAACGCATACGTGACGCTAGAGTGATCCGGGGCGTGCAGTGACGGTGGTGGCCAGCAGAGGCTCGAGGCGCAGGAGAGGCACGTTTAGTGTCGAATCGGCAATTATACTAATATCTTTTGTTGTCATAGCTTCGGCCCTAGCATTCGTAGTAATGAACATGGGCTTCCACGCAGCTCAGAAGACCAAGGAGACCATGGAGAGGGGCATACTGGAGGCAACAAGCGCGCTCGAGCTCGACGGGAGCATACTGGCGTACGTAGATAACGGTGCCGTTAAGTACTTGGTGATCCCCGTCAAAACGTGCGTCGCCAAGTCGCCAGTCGACATGTCCAATGAGTCCTTCGTGGTCACCATCTCGCTCAAGAGCGCAACGCTCCTAAACGTATACAACGGGACGAGGAAATTGGATGACCTGAAGCTCGATGAAACGTCTTTAGAGGAGCTCTTTGGAAGTGCGGTCGATATGAACAGTAGCGCCGTAGCCTGCATCATTACGGGCGATGGAGATGACGTGCTGGAGCTCAACGAGAAGGCGTTCATCATCGTGCACTTGGAGTCAAGCATAAGGCCGATGTCTTACGACGTCATAAAGATCGAGCTCAAGAGCTCCGAGGGCGCCACCGTGATCATATCGAGGCAGATACCGCCGCTGGGCCTTCCAGAAAAGGGCTTCGTGGACCTAGGCTGAGCACCAACTTTTTTCTTTTTTTTTCTTTTACGGCAGGAGGATTGGTCGGTGAGCGGGAGCGGTAAGACGCCTGTTGAGGGACCCGACGAGAGGATCGAGGCGATAGAAAAGGAGGTCAAGGAGCTTAAGGAGTCAATACCGAGGACCATGGACAACCTGAAGGAGGTCGTGGAGTCGCTAAGAGAGGCCGTAGTCGAGATAAAGAGCGCGGTCAGCGAGCTCGAGAACCCGTTTAACTTGTTGAGAGTGCTGACGAGCGAGGAGGAGCTAAGGAGGATGGCAGAAGCGAGGAGTAGGGCTAGGACCGAGGTAGAGGCCCGACCCTCAGGGCCAAAGCCCCCAGAGCCAAAGGTCGAAGAACTTCAGAAGAAGGGGGTCGAGGTCAAGGAGAGGGTCAAGGTGGAGGAGAGGGCCGAGGTGCCGACCCCCCCACTGCCCTTGCTTCCCCTCCCGAGCGGCTTCGAAGAGGGCGTCCTCCTGATCAAGTGGGTCTGGACCCTCCTCGACGCCGGCATGGACAGAGAGGACGTCATCGACATAACCAAGTTCTGCGAGTTCTTGGGACTGCTCCCCTCGAGGTCGGGCGAGCACGTCTCTTACCTCATAAACACCATGATTAAGGCCCGCGCGGGAGGCCTCACCCTAGACGAGTTCCTGCTCATAATATACAGCGCGGCCAGGGCGGCCGGGATAAAGCTCGAGATGAGGGAGCTCGAGGAGACAGCCTTCAGGCTCTTGAGGAGGATCCTCAAGAAGATGACCCTCGAAGAGGGAGGGTAGCTTGGGCTTCTCCCTCACGATTAGCGAGATGATAATGTTGACGGCCTCCATAGTCCTCGCAGCGGCCATATCCTCGTACATGGTGTACACTGGCAACTTGATGGCGAGCGATATAATGCAAAACGTGAGGGACATGACCAGAGGCTTACACGTCAAGTTGAAGGTAGTCTACGCGACCGTCGAGGACGGCAACTTCGTGGTATACGTTAAGAACGTGGGCGACCTTCCTATATACGACTTCTCGATGATCGACGTCTATATCGGGGAGTACGGGAGGGCGAGGCTCTATACTTACAACGCCGCTCTACTTGTAGGGACCTTCAACGTAACCCTCACGGGCGACGGCGACGGCGTGTGGGACCCGGGCGAGACAGCCAAGATAACGGCGAGGCCCGAGGCCATCCCCTCGGGGATAACGGTCTTTGAGGTCAAGGTAGTGCCGCTGAGAGGCATCGGCGACTTTTACCTGTTCCCACCACCTCCCTCATGAAGGTGGTGGGGCATGGGTTTTTCAGCGCCAATAGCTTCGGGCGTGGTCTTAATAGCCTTCACCATAGCCGTTGCTACGCTCTTCCAAGCATTAGTCGTGGAAGTCCAGACGCTCTATCAATTGATTAATGAGAAGATAGCCCAGGAGATCGATGGGCTCGGCGTGGCCTTTCAGCTCAGCAATATATCGATAGACGTCGCGGGCGGCAAGCTGAACTTCACCATTAAGAACACGGGGTCCAAGGAGATATTCTTGAAAAATCAGGGGTCCTTGCGTAACGACGTGATAATAGCGTACAATACCGCTGATGGCGCTTGGAGGTCTCAGGTTGTCGAATACGAGGTCCTCGAAGTCAGAATTACTGGTACCGAAAAAGTTTTCGATCCCGCATCGCACCTCTACTTGGCTCCGGGCGAAGAGGTCGTCATCGGCGTTGAGGTCGGCTACCTCGAGCCAGGTTCTGTACTGATAATAGTCTTCGCTTCTCACTACGGCGTAACGGCGAGTGTCAGATGGGTGGTACCTCAATGATCATTATCAAGCTCGGCATAGAGGAGCTCGATAGGGGGATAGGGGGCGGGCTACCACATCCAAGCCTGATCTCCATAGAAGGAGAGCACGGTAGCGGCAAGACCGTCATATCACAGTACGCTGTGCACGCATTTCTAAAGAGCGGCCTCAGGGCTCTGGTGATCACGAGCGAGGCGACCGTAAAGGAGTACTTGATGATGATGAAGTCCATAGGCCTCGATGTGGTCAATCACTATGTGGCTGGGAAGCTGTCGATATACCCCCTCCACGTGGAGGGAGGCAAGTGGAGCGAGGCCTACGCCCCGCTTTTCCTCAAAGCCGCTGGAAACTTCTTAGAGATTAAGAAGAAGGCTTTTGATCTGGCCGTGATAGACAGCCTCAGCGCGCTTACGACAAACGTTAAAGAACACGACATATTGACGTTCATAACCAGGATAAAGAACTTGGTCTCAGACGGCAAGACCGTGATCCTAACGTTCCACCCCGATTTTCTGGAGCGGAGCTCGATGACCAAGCTGAGGGCCTCTAGCGACGTGTACTTCGTAGCCAAGAAGGTCAAGTTCATGGGCATGCACATAAAGTCTTTGGAGGTGGTCAAGCTGTGGGGCAGTAAGGGCGAGAGGAAGAGCTCCCTCTATTTCGACGTCGATCCGCAACTCGGGCTTAGAATATTGCCCTTAGGAGGGGTTGCCGTATGAGTTTTTTGAAGCTCAGAGAGTTCTCGAAGCTCAAGCTACGCTTCCCCCTCTTCCAGAGAGGCGGCGATGAAGACTACATAACTCTGGGAGAACTTCCTAAGCCGAAGACCCTTGAAGAAGCAGTCGCTCGATACCCCTACTTAAAGTCGTACTTAGAGTCTCTTGAGAGACCTCCGAGATACGTCGAAAGCCCTGATTATGAGGTGGACGTCGAAGGCGAGGTCAATATAATCTATTCTGTCGGCCAAGGAGTCTTCATTCATGTTCGCAAGAGCGGGCACGTCAATGAGTACATAGTCGTAGAGCCTCCACACCCAAGCCAAGAGCTACTAGAAGAGCTGGACGTGCAGATCGCCCGCCTCATAGACGAGAAGACGGAAATCGGAGAAAACAACAAAGAAGTGCTTGAGCGGCTTTTCAACAAGGCCATCAAGAAAATCAAAAAGAAGCTCTCCTTCGAAGAGAAGTGGTTGTTGCTCTACTATTTCTTGAGGGAAAGGCTGGGTTACAGCTTTCTGGACGGGATGCTGTTGGACGACTGGCTCGAAGACATAGGAGTGCCGGGAGCAGGAAGGGTCTTCGTCTATCACAAGATTTTCGGACCCCTAGAGACGAACGTGGAGATCAAGGAAGAGTGCTTAGATGACTTCCTTAGGAGGATAGCTGAAAGGCATGGCAAGATGCTGTCGTTTGAGAACCCCATAATAGACATACACTTGGCGGACGGCTCAAGGCTTAACGTGGTCTTCGGCAAGGACGTTAGCTTAAAGGGTAGCAACTTTACCATCAGGAAGTTCAGCAAAGAGCCGATATCGATAGCCCACCTCATAAGGTGGAAGACCATATCGGCTGAAACGGCTGCCTACCTGTGGCTCCTCCTCGAAACGGGCGTGTCGGCCTTCGTCTGCGGCGAAACGGCTTCAGGTAAGACCACAACCCTAAACGCCATCATGGTTTTCATCCCGCCAGACGCTAAAATAGTGAGCATCGAAGAGGCGCCAGAAGTGAACTTGTTCCACAAGAACTGGGTGAGGGAGGTCACGAGGCTTCACACAGGCGCCACTGTAACGATGTTCGACCTCGTCAAAGCGGCTATGAGGCAACGTCCAGACTACATAATAATCGGCGAGATAAGAGGCGAAGAAGGGCGCATAGCCTTTCAAGCAGTTGAGACGGGGCATCCGATTTTGTCCACCATGCATGCCGGTAACATGGCTCAACTCTTTCAGCGATTGACGTCTCATCCGATTAACGTGCCGAAGACCCATTTAGACAGCTTAAACCTAGTGGTCTTCCAAGCCAGGATTGAGAAGAGCGGGAGGCTCATAAGGAGGGTGACTTCGGTCAATGAAGTACTCGGTTACGACGCCGAGGAGGGCAAGGTCAACTTCATGCCCTCCTTCGTCTATGACTATGATAAGGATGAGCACGTGTTCACGGGGACAAGCTTCCTCTTAGAGACCAAGGTTCTTCCAGCGAGGGGCTGGGGGAAGGACAAGCTCCCAAAGCTCTACGAGGAGATGAGAAAAAGGGCCGAGATACTGAGGTACCTAGCCCAGAACTACCCCAAGTACGAGTACGTGTTCAGTACGGTTGCTGAGGTCACTAGGAGGGGCGTGGACTACGTCTATGAAAGGGTCTTGAGGGATGAAAAGCCATGGAGCGCCTAGAGAGAAAGGTGCTAAGCACTCGCCTTCGAGATCCTCTTAACCTAGCGCCAATGGCGTGCACGGTCCTCGGCATAGCCATAGCTCTATATCTGGTCCTAGTAAATGAGCCAGTTCAATCATTGATCGTGGCCTCCCTATCTGTAATCCCCATCGTCGTTGCGACATTCATTAGGAGGAGACGTGTCGTAGGAGCTAGGTTAGACCTAACGCTTCTCATCGCGATCACGCACATGTACTGCCTCTCGCTCGGACATGTTGGATCTCGAGAGCTGGTAGGCGCCATAGCCGAGGACAAGGAGTACGGGGTTTACAGCAAAGTTTTCAGGCGCATAGCAGACCTGGCGTTCAAGCTCGGATATGGCCTTACGAGGGCTATGGAAGTGCTCGCCAAGACCGTCAAGCCACCCCTCAAAGACGTTTTGATGAGGCTCTCAATGGCCATGTCTTCGAAGGTACCTCAAGAACACTTAGGCCTCGAAGCGACGACGATGACCGAAGAATACCTAGGCGAGTACGAGCGTAGAGTCGAGTCACTGAGAACCATGGGTGGAGTCTACGCGACCATAGTGAGCGTCTCAGTGCTCGCGATAATGGTTTCCTCCCTCCTCACAATTTTTTTCGAAAATCCCACGATTCCTGCCTTCACTTACCTCTTAGCCGTGATGCTTCTGATGACCGTGTCGATGGCTCTTAAAGGCATAGCACCAGCGGAGAGACTGGTATACATAGGCGCTAGTCCGCCCAGAGCTTACATTCTTTTCAGGTCGTCCTTGCTGTTGGCTTTGCTCATGTTGCCCTTCGCGATGCTCGTGGTTATTGCAAGAGAAGATGGGGGGTTGCCGTATGCTCTCATAGGGATTGGCACCTTCATGCTGATCCCGGGCCTCTTGGCCTACAAACTCGAATTGTATGTGAAATCGATAGACAGGTTCTATCCAACCTTCATAAAGGTTTTAGGCGAAAACCTCACATCGACGTCGGACTTCAGATCCGCTCTAAGCTACGTGCTTTACATGGAGCTGGGCCCATTCAAAGAGCATGTCAAAAGAGCGCTCAACAGGATTAAGGCCGGGGTAGCAGTTGAGAAGGCCTTGCAACTGACAGCTTCCGAGGCAGCTTCGTATCAAGTACACGTCCTCAACAACATCTTCGTGAAGTCCTTCAAGGCTGGCAGCAGGCCACTTGACGTAGGCAGAGTCCTGAGCACCCTAGCCATAAGGCTTCTTGAGCTTAGAAACAGGAGGTGGGTCGTTTCGAGGACCTTCGAATTCGTCTTGATGATGCTTCAACCAATAGTCGTGGCACTGTTGATAATCTTGACGTCGCTCGCCTCCTTTTTCTCTCGAACTATAACTTCGCTACCGTACTTCGAGCTAGGAGTGATACCCGTATCTCTCGTGAAGTATGGCGTGGCAGCGGTCATAGTGGCCATGGCGGTGCTCAACTCGCTGGCTATAAGTTACGTGAGAGGGGGCTTCGGAGGGACGAGCCTGCTGTACATCGGGTTGCTGTTATTGGAGAGCGGGGCTACGTGGATTGGAGCTTCTAAACTGATAGATGCGCTACTCGGTCAATTTGTTAGCGGGCCAACGCTACCTTAGCGAGCGCTTGTAGCTCATTGTTTTCGTGTAACGGAGTTACAAGCCTAAGGACCGAGCCTTATTTCTCGATACCTTCTCTTTCTCTTTTCTAAAGCCCTGTAAGCAACCGAAGTGAAAGGTGTCAAAGCGCATAGAGCGTCAGAGGTCCGCAAACGACGTGCTCGTGCTTTACGCAATAGGCCTTCTCTACTTGGCCAGGTAGAGGACCATCACGAGCTGGTTCGTAGTCCTAGAGAGGTCTATCGTGCTGTCGAGGCCCTTTAAGAGCGGGAGCTTAGCAGGGACACTTCATAGTTAAATTCAAAGCCAAGAGCGGAAATCTGCCCTGAAACCTTTTTATAGTTTTTAATCTTTTTGAAGCCTCTTCTGAAGTAAAAGAAACGAACGTGAAGGCGGCTCGTCGCTACCCGTGCAGCACAATCGCAGGCGACGCTCTTCGCGGCCCTTGCGCGAGCATTTGGGCTTTAACGCCACAGGTTCGACTCAGCGTTGCTTTGTCAACCCCCAACGCCCGACTCGATCAAGAGTCCCTCGTTTAGACGCTTCGACATGTAGCGTCTATCGGGCCCTCGCAAGTTTGAGGGGCCTTCGTCGAGGTCTCCACAAGCCCTCGCAAACGTTCCTTGCGAGAGCTACTTTTAATTAGGACATTTTTGTGACCAAAAAGATTCAGCACGCCCAACTAATGATTAGAGAAGATGATAGTTATTGGCCTTCATCTTGTCGAGTCTCTTTACGGATACGAAAATGTCCGAAAACAAAATATAGATGTGTCCTTGTTGTAGCCGTGGTGATTTTCATGAAGGGATGGGCGGCGCTATTAATGGTAGTCATATGCGTTGCGGTGGCGCTGGCAGCTTACCTCGTACCCCAACCCCCGACGAAGATTCGAGTAGGTTGTCAGCCTGGCTGGCACCACACCGCCCTCTTCATAATGTTGGAGAAGGGCTGGGCTCAGAGGGTCCTAGGAGTGGAGCTAGACGTGCGCGTCTTCTCGACAGGGCCTGAGGAGATGGAG
>Ga0105154_1000922_pt1 | contig 12325 bp, 16 predicted proteins | sample SSWtaG_FD_89672 | JGI IMG/M metagenome (GOLD analysis project Ga0105154, IMG submission 89672) | Hot spring microbial communities from Sandy's Spring West, USA to study Microbial Dark Matter (Phase II) - SSWsed_matched | ecosystem: Environmental > Aquatic > Thermal springs > Hot (42-90C) >... | reverse complement strand
TGCTTCTCTGGCTTTGGCGAGTCCAAGCTCACTTCAACGTAGCGGACCCCTGCTTCCTTTAGCTTCTTGGCTAGGTCCCTCGTTATCACGGTCCCGTTGGTGGAGACATGCACCGTGAAACAAAGGAGGGGCGCTGGTGAAAACCTCATCAGTTAATGTGTTTAGTGCCCCGGCCGGGATTTGAACCCGGGTCGCCGGCTCGAAAGGCCGGAATACTTAACCGGGCTGTACTACCGGGGCTTCTCGCCGAGTGTTGCAGCTTTTACTTAAGTTTTTACTTGGGTGTTTAAAGAGGGCTTGACTTAGCTAAGCTTCAAGGAGCGCGTAGCCCCTTGAAGGCGATTACACGGTATTCCCTAGATATTGCTAGAGTATGCTTGATGTATGCTACATTAGGTCAAGGGATCAAGATAAGTCTAGCCTTACCGCTTAGGTAAGCTGGTTAGATGGCGCTTATAGTGATGTGTTCTAGGTGCGGCTTCATACTGAAGAGGGTTGAGGCAGAAGGCTCCCCCCTCTCAGCTAGGGTGCCCATGCTCACCGAGGTGTCCAGACACTACGGTAGCAAGTGCCCTAGGTGCTTAAAGCTATTGAGTCTAAAGCCTGAGGCAATCATGGTTCAGCCAGCTGGCTCTCAGCTCCCAAGGCCCGGCAGGGTGAAGGCGGGAGAGGTTGACTGGCCCCTCAAGCCCAGGAAGGGGGCCAGGATCCTACCCTTAATGAGGCTTAGTTAGCTTCGCTCTGCCGAGCGGCTAGCATAGGAGCTACGTAAAGCGTCGAGTAGGCGTCCGCGTCGTCTACGTCCAGCCTTAACGGCCTCGAAGAGGCTGAGTTAAGCCTACAACGCATAGCTGGACGGGAGGCACAATGCGGCCGCCGGGATTTGAACCCGGGTAACAGGCGTGGAAGGCCTGTGTCCTAGACCAGGCTAGACCACGGCCGCGTGGAGGCTCGTAGCTAATGATCTAATAAGCTTTGCCTCGCAGCTCAGCCAGCGCCCTTCATCAGCCCCTCGCCAAGCTACGCGATGTTGCGATGCTGAGTCTAAGAGGCTGTTGGTGACCTAGTGGAGAAGGCGGTTAATGAGGAACCTCAAAGACCTTGGGATGACAACTCAAGAGGCTTGGCCGGCCGCTAAAGGCTGAGGTATGGCGACGCCTCAAAGTAGCGAGGTGGATCAAAGGCTAAAATAGCCCTCCTCGCCTACCTTCAGAGTTGGGTTGGCCCCAGACGTAGTGGACATTGATGCTGAAAACTGGGAGGAGGAAGTTTTACGTTCCGACGTATTAACCGTTGTAAAGTTCTGGCATGAGAACTGCCCCCTGTGCAACATGCTTAATCCGGTATTCGAGGAGGTCGCTGAAGAGTATGGGGGTAAAGTCAAATTCGTGAAGGTCAACGTCTTAAGGAGCCCAAAGAACATGCAGATAGCGTTGAAGAACGGTGTTAGGGGCACGCCGACGATAGCTTTCTACATTAGCGGCAGGTGCTTAGGTCTAATAACCGGCTTCGTTTCGAGAGAGCCCCTAAGAAACATCATTGAAAACGTGATAAGAAATGAGCAAGGAGCAAGCTGAAGGGCTTCAATTTTTGTACGCTTCATCCAGAAGGGATGAAGTATAACCGCAAGGTGCGAGGAAACGCTTTAACTCGCTGCTTGCCGCAAGCACGCCTGTCGCTTTCCTAAACGCAGCCAACCCTAGGCGACTCTATTGCTCGACTCTCCCCTTTTCTAAAGTAAGAACGGCGTATTCTAGGTTTTTCTAGGTTTGGGCTGCAGCACGGTATGCACAAGAGGCAGCGTTAGATTCTCTCGGTAGGAGTAGCTGCACAACCCTTTATGCTGGAGTGCATCCAGCCTTCCATAAACGTATAAGCCGTCATACTCCACTAGCCGCCCGCTCATGGCCTCAACCTCTCCTTTTAGGCTTAGGAGCATTTCGTCAAAAATGCGCGGGAGACGTACTATAACCGCTGGTAGATTAGTGCGGGGGGTGGGATTTGAACCCACGAAGGCCTACGCCACAGGATGTCTCATCTAGGCCTCAGCCTTAAGGATCTTAAGTCCTGCCCCTTTGTCCTGGCTCGGGAACCCCCGCGCCGCTCATGGATAGCCTGGTGAAGCTGAAATACTTTTCCACGCCTTTATAGGGCGATTCTCTAGGGTGGAGCCGCGTAGGTGTAGGGGGGTGGCTACGCGGATGGAGGTCCGAACCATATGGTGGGAGGATGGCACGGTCTACTTGATCGATCAAAATAGGCTGCCTAGGGAGCTATCGTTTAAGGTTTGTCGAAGCGTAGAGGAGGTCGCTCAAGCGATAAGGGACATGACGGTTAGAGGGGCCCCAGCCATAGGTGTGGCGGCGGCCATGGGCCTAGCTCTAGCCGCCTACCACAGCCCACCCTCTGAGGTGAGGAGGAGGGTGGAGGAGGCCGCTAAGCTGCTCCTAAGCACGAGGCCTACCGCTAGGAACCTCCTATGGGCCGTGGAGAGGGTCCTAGCGGCCCTATACTCGCCAGGCGCGGATGACGAGGTTAGAGATAGGGTCGTGCAGGAGGCCTTGAGGGTGGCGGAGGAGGACGTAAGGGTTAACGAAGCCATCGGTAGGGTCGGAGTCGAGCTGCTCAGGGATGGAGACGTGGTGTTGACCCACTGCAACGCAGGCTCGCTAGCTACGGTGCGCTATGGAACTGCGCTAGCCCCCGTTAGGGAGGCGGTCAAGCGTGGGATGAGGGTGAGCGTGATAGCTACCGAGACTAGGCCTAAGCTTCAAGGAGCTAGGCTAACAGCCTTCGAGCTGAAGGTAGAGGGGATCCAAGTCAAGGTGATAACGGACGGCATGGTAGGCTACGTCATGAAGGAGGGGCTCGTCAACAAGGTCTTGGTTGGGGCGGACCGCGTGCTTAGTGATGGGACCGTGGTGAATAAGGTGGGGACGCTGACGATAGCCATCGTGGCCAACTTCTTCAAGGTCCCCTTCTACGTGGCGGCCCCCACCTCGACCTTCGACCTACGTAGTGGGCCGGACGAAGTTTTCATCGAGCATAGGGGGAGGGAGGAGGTAGCCTACGTGGCTGGCCAACCCATACTTCCAAGCGGAGTTGAGGTGCTCAACCCCTCTTTCGACGTCACTCCACCTAGCTTGGTGAGCGGCTACATAACCGAGCGAGGGGTCTTAAGCCCCCCCTTCAGCCTATAGCGGCCAGCCATCAACCCTGGCGACCTCCCTGCAGTCCTCGCTTAGCTTAAGCTGCCCCACCTGGATTAAGCTGACGGCCTCCTCGACTGGCGTCAAGATGCTGATGGTCCTCTCCCTATAGTCCAGCTCCCTTATCAAGCCTAGCCCCAGCATGTTATGATCTTGGTCCATGAGGCCGACTATCAACCCTTGCTCCGCTCCGCTGTACGTTATCAATACTTCCTCTTTATTGAAGCGCTGTTTGAGCGCAACGGCCGCCTCCTCCATGGATGGAGGCGGCTCCTCAACCACCACGAACAACGAGTCGGGCGCCTCCTCTCCATACACCACCCTTCGCCCCACCACCTTCTCTACTTCCATCATCCTCTCCACGCTCATCCTAAACCCCGTGCCGAAGAGGGTGTACATCAACCCCACGGTGTCGAGCGAGAACTTCCTGACCTTAGCTTTCGCGAAGTAGCCCCTGAAGGCTAGCTCCCGCCTAACCCTCCTATCTTCCCTGCTCCTTGACCTAACGAGGGGGGAGGCCGGCACCCTCATCCCCCCCTTATGTAAGTAAGGCTTGACGAGGTGCTCAACCTCCACGCCACGCTGGATCAGTACTACGTGGCTCGGCTTCACTAGGTTTAGTAGGCCCCATCCTAGCGCCCTAGCCCCCCTGCCGAGGACCCAGCCGCTGGTGTTTACGATCAACGCCTCTACCCCCAGCTTCAGCGCCCTCTCCATCAGGGACGCCACCCCAGTTAACATCCTATCTACAAGCCCTGAGGGAGACGTAGACCCTATGAAGTAGGAGGCAAGTAGGGAGGCCTCGTCGATCCCGGTCACCAATCCTTTAGCGAGCCCTAACGCTATGGTGGTGGGCACGAACACCTCCGCTTGGCCAGGGTCGCAATCTAAGATGCCTACCTTAAGCCCGGCCTCAACTAGCCTATTGACCAGGAAGGCGCAGAAGAGGGCTTTACCGCTGTCCACATCGCCAAGCACCAATACCTTGACGGGCCTGCCAGCCTCCAATATCCCTTCGGCGGCTGATATCCATTCACGCGGGATCGGCGGGGATGAGAGAGGCTCGAAGCTCGCTTCAGGCCCCAGCTTAACCTCGACGGTGGAGTCCTCCACCACCTCGACGGGGATGGACTTAGACCTAGGAACCATGAAGGCTTCCTTGGGCTTAATGGGCTTACCCAGCACCTTGAGTAGCCCCCCTACCATCTTGATTGAGGCGGGCCCCTCGAGCCTATAGCATGAACCCTTAGCTAGCTGCAGCCTACCTGACATGCGCCTCGCCTCAAACGGCAAGCCCCTTCCTCAAAGCTATGCGGACGGCTGAAGCAGCATCCTTGGGTAGGCTCTCGGCCAGCTGGAGGCATTTGAGGGTGGGGGCCTCGTCCACAACCTCAAGCCGTACCCCCCTCAACCCCTCCTTAAGCATAGCCAAAACCCTATCCCTATGTTCAGGCGACCCTCCACCCACCCTAACCACGACCCTCTCTGAGAGCCCAGCTTCGACTACCTCTTTAACCGACTTCAATATCTCCTCAGCCTCGCGGTATACACCGAAGCCTATGAGGATGGAGTCTGCCACGAAGGCTAAGCCGTAGCTGCATCCAGGGTCGATGCCCACTACGAGCTCGCCGAACTTGGGCTTCCCATGGAGGGCTAAGGCGGCCTTAGCCACTATTAAGGCCTCCTGCTCGCTCACCTCCACCCCCACCACCTTGACCCCCTCCAATCCCTGCAGCTTCTCTAGGTCCTCCTTGGAGGTCATCACGACGCCCACCTCGCGTGGAGGCGGCTTGGAGGGATCCAGTATGGTGAAGTCCATCGATGCCTTGGTCAACGCTCTAGAGATGGCCTGATAGTCCCTTGCCCTTGAAGCGTACACCGCTAGCCGCTTACGCATCTTCATCGCTGTAAGGCTGAGGCTAGCCTCAACGCGTAAAGATATAAAGGCGTTACGCCGACCTATTGTGTGCTACGTGGGTGGCTTAATAGCCGAACTTTGAGTAAGGGCTTGCTTCTAATCTACGGCGAAGGGGGGGCGGGGAAGACCGCGCTGATCTTCAGTTTGGTCAAGCACTGGGCTGAACAGGGGCGCCCATGCCTCTACGCCTTCACAGGTGGGCTACATCCAAGGCTCGTAGAGGAGCTGAAGCCCTTTGAGGACGAAGTTACCTTAGTCAAGCTGAAGGACTTCAAGGGTCAAGGCCTACTGGTTAGAGGCCTGCATCAATGCGGAGGGGCTGGCTACGGGCTTGTGGCCTTCGATACCTTCACCGAGCTCTATAGGCTTTTCACCGCTGAGACCTCAAATCCAATCAAGGCCTGCAAGCTCCTTAACCAGCAGCTAGCTATGCTATCGGAGCTTGCGGACAAGGGCACGCTGGTTGTCCTAGCCAGCAGGGCTAGGAGGCTGGCTGACGACCTAGAGCCTGAAGCCTCCAGCCTCCTTGAGTATTGGTCGAACTTGATCCTGAAGGTCGAGAGGCTCGGCAAGCCCAAGTGGAGGAGGCTCATCTTTGAGAAGGGGCCTGCGGGCCTCGAGGGCTCTAGGGTGGAGCTGCCGCTCTGGGATGGCGAAGTTTTGTAAGCTGCCGCGTTGACTTGAACGCTCCACCCTCAGCGTGGAGCTCGGCCTCGGGGGTCGAGGCTAGTATGCCCAAGGTGACGAGGTCTGGGGAAGTAGGCTAGAACAGCGCGTGGGCGCGCGGGGACCACGATCTTAAATAGCCGCAGCGGACCAGCGATGGTAGATGGTGGGGGCTACGGAGGTCGCTGAGGCGGTGGTGAGGGTCCTCATCTTCATAGCCCCCGCCTATGTAGCTAACGCGGCCCCTCTAGCCTTCGCGCCGCTGTTCAAAACCAGGCATCCGGTGGACTTCGGCTTGCTCATGCCTGATGGAGCTAGGCTGCTGGGAGACGCTAAGAGCTGGGAGGGCTTGTTGATGGGAGTGGCTACGGGATTCCTTACGGGCATGGCCTTGGCAAGCCCCTTGAGGGGGCTAGTGTTGAGCGTCGGAGCGATGCTCGGCGATCTAGCCGGGTCCTTCACCAAGCGGAGGCTGAAGCTAGCCCCAGGCCAACCGCTACCATTGGTGGATCAGCTTGACTTCCTAGCTGGAGCTTTGCTTTTAGGGGCTGCCTTCAACTATACCTTAAGCCCGCCGGAGTTAGCCATCTTAGTGCTCATCACCCCGCCCATCCACTTAGCTACGAACGCCGCAGCCTACCTCTTGAGGCTTAAGGACAGGCCCTATTGAGTGAGGATGCGGAAGGCTAACCACCACCAGCCTGAAAGGCCCATGATTAAGAGCATGAAGCCTATCAGGAGCAGCATTAATGCCTCCCTAGCTTCACGGGGCTTGGCTGCCCCATCATACACCAGCGCTAAGCCCCCCACGGTTAGCAGGAGGATCAAGGTGACGAAGAAAGCTTCGCTTAGCGTCTGCCCGGAGAGGGGGTGTACCCCCACCTCGAAGGCGAAGGTCCTTCCTGCACGCGCCGTTAGCTCAGACACCCTAGCGACATCCCCCCAGTTAAAGATGCAGAAGAGCGCACCTCCGAACATGGCCGCACAAGCTAAGACCAATAGAGCGGCTAAAAGCTGTTGGGAGGGCTTGACCCTTCCAAGCTTTGGCATCGAGGCTGCAACACGGCTGGCCTTATTAAGGCTACGCTGGCTAGCTGCACGCGGCGGCCAAGCCCACCTTCAGGAGGGCTTGCCAAGAGTGAGGTGAGCGCGCAAAATTCTCTCCGTTGAGCGCCGCCTACTGATCATCGCTCCCCCAACCCTCCACAAGCTATACGGCGCGCCAAGTCGGCGTTAAATTAACTAACCCCTCAGCCTAAGGGCGCAGGGGGTCGCGGTTGGAGATTGTATTGTGTAGCAGCTGCGGCTACGTCCTTCACAAAGGCGATGAGCTCGTAACACCTAAGGACGTGATCAAGAAGTATAATGGACGTTGCCCCAATTGTTCGAGGCAGCTAAACACTAAGGGGGCTAAGATGGAGGTGCTCATTAGGGGAGAGCGTAGGTACGGCTAAACAAGCTCTACCTCTATACGTATGGTGTCTGGCATCCTGATCCTCATTAGGGACCTCAGCGTCCTCTCCTCAGCATCTATGTCTATGATCCTTTTATGAATCCTCAGCTCATAGTGGTCGAAGGTGTGGGTACCTTCACCTGAGGGAGCCTTCCTAACGGGAACCACAAGCCGCTTGGTTGGAAGCATGATGGGGCCCCTAACCGAGACCCCCGTCTTCTTAGCCATGCTGATTATCTCGTTGCACACGTCCTGCAGGTCCTTGAGATTGGGGCTTGAGAGCCTTATCCGCGCCCTTCGTGCCATCTCCCAGCTGGCCTCGTGAGGCCTGCCTTTAAGGCAGCCTATAAGAAACTAGGGCCCCTTCCCTACCCCTCTATCTTGGCTGGCGTCACATCGATCACTACGCCCGCTGCAATGGTCCTACCCATGTCCCTTATCGCAAACCTCCCTAGGGGTGGGAACTCAGCGTACTTTTCCACGACCACCGGCCTGATGGGCTTGAACCTCACTATGGCGCTGTCGCCCTGCTTGATGAAGCTCGGCTTCTCCTCGATGACGCTACCGGTCCTGGGGTCTATCTTCTGAAGGATCTCGTCGAACCTGCAGGCTACCGTGGCGGTGTGGATGTGGAGCACTGGCGTGTAGCCAGCAGCGATGGAGGTTGGATGGTATAGCACGAAGATCCTGCCTATGAACTCTTGAGCCACCGTTGGAGGCTTGTCAGGCTGGCCCGCCACGTCACCCCTCCTGATGTCCGTCCTAGCCAGCCCTCGGACGTTGAAGCCGATGTTATCGCCAGGCTCGGCCCTCTCTATCCTAGTGTGGTGGGTTTCAATCGACTTTACCTCGCCCTTCTTGTTGGAGGGCATGAAGAGCACGGTATCGCCTACCTTAAGCACGCCCGTCTCAACTCTACCCACAGGTACGGTGCCCACGCCGGTAATTGAGTACACGTCCTGTACCGGCAGCCTCAGCGGCTTCTCTATAGGCTTAGGTGGCGGCTGGAACTCGTCGAGGGCCTCGACTACCGTAGGCCCCTTGTACCAGGGGGTGTTCTTGCTCCGTTCAACTAGGTTGTCGCCGTGCCACGCTGACACCGGGATGACGTTGACCTTCGATACGTCGTAGCCTATCATCCTTAGGAGCTTCAACGTACCCTCCTTAACCTCCTTAAACCTCTCCTCGCTCCAGTTGACCGTTGGGTCGTCCATCTTGTTCACAGCTACAGCTATTTGGTTGATGCCCATCGTCTTAGCGAGGAACGCGTGTTCGCGCGTCTGCCCGGCGGGCCCTATCCCTGCTTCATACTCGCCCCGCTTAGCGGAGATGACTAGGAGGGCGCAGTCCGCCTGCGAGGCGCCCGTGACCATGTTCTTAACGAAGTCCCTATGGCCTGGGCAGTCGATCAACGTGAAGAAGTTCTTCTTGGTCTCAAACTTGAAGAACGAGAGGTCGATGGTCATGTCTCGCTCCCGCTCCTCCTTGTAGGTGTCAAGGATCCACGCGAACTTAGCGAACTCCTTCCCACTCTTCTTGGCTATCTCCTCGAGTTCCTTCAGCTTCCTCTCATCGACGTGCCCGCTTAAGAGTAGCAGGTGCCCCGTGAGAGTTGATTTGCCGTGGTCTACGTGCCCTATCACCACCAAGTTCAGGTGGGGCTTTGCCGACAGGTCGATGCACCTCTTGCCGCTCAGCTCCCCTGAGCCGCTTATTAAGCTTCACGCCCTCCAAGGGGCGCATCTAGCTGCGCGAACATTGCCACGCTCAACCCCTTGGAGCCTCCCGGCTTAAAGCCCAAGGTGGTTTTGGGTATTGATCCTCGAAGTTAACGTGATGCCATGGCGATCCTCTCCATCTCGTCCTTGCGGCTGATGGCATAGCTCTTCGGATCGCCCTCCGCAGCTAGGATTATCTCCTCGGCCAAGCACTCCTCGATGCTCTTGGGGCTCCTGAAGGCTGCCATCCTCGCCCCTTCAGTCAGCCACCTTAGAGCTAAGTCCACTCGGCGCTGGGGCGCGACGTCGACCGACTGATGATACACTATGCCGCCGTAGGCTATGCGCGTAGTCTCCTCCCTAGGGGCCGCGTTCTCAATGGCGTCTACGAGGACCTGCAGGGGGTTCCGCTTAGTCCTCAAGCTTATGATCTCAAGGGCGTTCCTCACTATACTTAGCGCCATCAGCTTCTTGCCTTGGTTCTTGCCCACCTTCATGAGGTGGTTTACTAGCCTCTCGACTATGGGGACCTCAGCCTTCCCGAGCCTCTTATGCTCGTGCCTCCCCTCTCCGTGGGGTAGGAACACCGGCTTAAGGCATATGTACGCTTTGAGGCCTGGGTCCTTCACTTCGACGCCATCCATTGACCATTTATTGAAAAGCCTTACCTCGGTGCCAGCCACGGAAGCTACCTCGTAGGTTTGGCCTTCTTCCCCAGCATGATGGCCTTCAAGGACACGCCGTTGACCTTCACCACCTTAAACCTCACGCCGGGTAGGTCTCCATAGGCCTTGCCCTGGGGCCCCCCAATGCGCTCTATGATGACTTCGTCGTGTTCGTCGATGAAGTTGAGGGCTCCATCTCCTGGGACGAAGGCGGTTACCTGCTTGCCGTTCTTGATCAGCTGCACTCTAACGCACTTCCTGACGGCCGAGTTAGGCTGACGGCTCTCAATGCCGACCTTCTCGAGGACCAGGCCCCTAGCCATGGGGGCCCCCTCAAGGGGGTCCGCCTTGACGTCCAGCTCAAGCATCCTACGCTTGTATTCCCTCTGGCTCCACCTAAACTTCTTACGCTTGGCTACAAGCTTCCTCGCTGCGAAGAGGCCTCTAGGAGATTTACCCATATCGCCCGCCTCCCTCCCACCCCGGGCTTAAGGATAAAGCTTTTTACCTTCAGCTAATGATCACGTTGTCTATGTCGAAGTACCTCTTAGCTAGTATCCTAGCCCTCATGATTTTATTGCCATCCTTACCTATGGCTATGCTCTTCTCGCTCGGGTCCACGGTCACGAACGCCTTGGTCTTACCGTCAAGGGACTTGACTATTTTAACTGCACACACCTTCGCTGGGAGCAAGCTGTTCCTGATTAGGTCCTCCGGCTTGTCGGCATGCTCCACGACCTCTACGTTCCTACCTAGAAGCTTAACCAACCTCTTGATGTTGCTGCCGTTCTTACCTATGGCAAGCCCCATCTTCTCCTCCTTGACTACAAAGAGCACCCTGTTCCTCTTTTCGTCTATGACGCAGTCTTCAGCCTGAGCCCCCGTTATGGTTTCGAAGAGGCTTAAGTACTGAAGCTCATCGTTGGACAGCCTCATCTGCGGTATTGACCTTCACCCCCTTCAGCCACCCTCATTATATCCGAGTCTCCCTCATCTATGATGGTCAGCGCGGCAACCATGAAGTCCTTGCCGCACGCCACCCCCAGCTCCCTGCTGCTAAGCGTGGAGGTGTGCGTTGGGATATTTGAGAGTTTCGCGTAGTGCATTATGAGCCTCTTTAAACGTTCCGGGCAGTTGCTAGCTAGGATTATTAGCTTTCCCCTTCCACGCGCTGCGGCCTTCAGCGTCGCCTTGCTTCCCAGCGCTACCTTGCCGGTCTTCATGGCCACCCTCAGCTCGCCCTCTAGGTCGATGGCGGCTCGCCCTCCTCTAGGTGCCTCATGCGTAAATCGATCATCCCGCTACCCAGCGGTATTATCTGACCGACCACGACGTTTTCGGTAACTCCCTTCAGCTCGTCCACCTCACCCTTGACTCCAGCCTCCAGCAGCTGCTTGGTGGTGACCTCGAAGGCGGCCCTAGCTAAGACGCTGTCCTTCTCGCCGCTTACGCCGTGGCGGCCTATCTGCCTGACCCTGCCGGTGGCCGTCATTAGGTCGGCTACGAGCATCACGTGCCTGACGTCGACGTCCAGCCCCTGCTCCTCCAAGACCTTCATGGTCTCGTTGATTATAACGTTCCTAGCGGCCTCGATGCCCAGCACCGCAGCCACTTCGTGGATGTTGTTGGTAAACACCTTGGTGGGGTCGATCTCAGGCACCTCGTCAGCTTTATTCAAAACGCCCGCCAGGTTAGACCCCTCGAAGTAGAGGACCCATTCATCGCCCTCCTTCTTCACGACGGGCCTCCTTAGCCCCCTGACCCCCTTCAACGTGATGTTCAAGATCCTCTGCCTAAGCTTGTTGAACCTATTTAGGTCGAGGAAGCCCGTTGGCCTTACGATTATGGTGTCCTCCTCCGCCTCGACCATGCCCACTCTGTGCTTTTCGAGGGCCTTGGCTACCTGCTCAGGCGTCAGCTGCCTATCTTGAAGCATGTAGGGGTCCAGCTTAATGGTTATGGTCTGCGAGATTAGGTCGAAGTCGATCGACCTAGTGACGTTCTCGACGGTGGTTTCAGCTAGCTTGGCGGCTACCTCGCTGGCTTTCTCCTTATCATACTTGGCGTCCCCCCTTAAGCGGATGGTCATGATCGGCGTCGATGGGTTGCGCCTAGCGTCGAGGATCTCTATGAGCCTCGGAAGGCCTAGAGTAACGTTGAGCTCCCTCACGCCTGCGTAATGAAAGGTCCTCAAGGTCATCTGGGTTCCAGGCTCTCCAATGGACTGCGCGCTCACGGCCCCTACGGCTTCGCCAGGCTCAACGAGGGAGTCTTCATAAGTCTTCACCACTTCATCGAGCACCAACTCAAGCTCTTCACGCGTCAGCTCGTAGGCCTTAAGCTTCACCTTTAGTTCATCGACCAGTGAAGGAGGGAGGGTGCCAGCCTCCCTTAGCTCCTCGAGCTTAGCCTCGACCTCCTCCCATGTAAGCCTCCTTCCTTCATCGCTCACAGCCTAACCACCGCCCTTGGGCCTAGGACCCTCTCGATAACCTTATCGACGTTGACGGCCTTTCCATGGTCGCTCTTAGATGGATCCACGCCGTCCTCGCCGTACTTAAATTGTACGATCCTGCCGCTAGCCTCCCGTACCCTCAGCTCGTAGTCCACGTATAGGTCAAGGAGGGCGTTGATGAGCCTGCGCTGCATGTAGCCGCTCTGAGACGTACGCACGGCTGTGTCGACGAGGCCCTCCC
>Ga0105154_1000921_pt1 | contig 12328 bp, 12 predicted proteins | sample SSWtaG_FD_89672 | JGI IMG/M metagenome (GOLD analysis project Ga0105154, IMG submission 89672) | Hot spring microbial communities from Sandy's Spring West, USA to study Microbial Dark Matter (Phase II) - SSWsed_matched | ecosystem: Environmental > Aquatic > Thermal springs > Hot (42-90C) >... | reverse complement strand
TCCTCACTTATTGCCTGCGCTGACTCAACGCTTACCTCTTTGCTAGCGACTTCCTCGAGCCCGCCGCTCACGTAGTATATCTTCTGATCCTGGAACTTCATCACAACTACTTGAGGCTCTCTTATAATTAATTCTTTATCAGCGAACTCGATGGTGATTGACTTAACCTCTTTTAGTTCCTCGACATCAATTCCTAACTGCTTCATTCTCCTCTTCAATTCTCTAGGATTGGTTGGGAACATCCTGAACACACTCCCAAATATTAATTACTTAATCAATCCCTTATATAGGGTTTGAAGTGCTTAGAGTTAGGGTATTAGGCGGGGGTCGTGAGGTAGGTAGGGCGGCTGTTGCCGTTAGTTTAGGTGATGGCAGGCAGTCGCTACTGCTAGATTACGGCGTGAATTTCGATGAGGAAGACAAGCCCAGGTTTCCTGAACACGTGAAGCCTTCAGAGGTTGCGGGGCTCGTGCTAACGCACGCTCACCTAGATCACGTGGGGGCCGCGCCGATGTTGCACGTGACTTCTAAGGTATCCACAGTAGCTACCGCGTTGACTAAGAGGTTATGCGAGATAATGATTAAAGACTTCATAAAAATCTCGGGTTATTACCTGCCCTACGAGGAAGTAGATCTCTACAACATGATTGACAGCATCCAGGACTACTCATACGAGAACGAGGTTCAGTTAGGTGATTACAGAGTCAAACTCCTTAACGCTGGGCACATACCGGGTAGTTCAATGGCTTACGTTGAGGTAGGGGAGTATAGTGTTGTTTACACGGGCGACGTAAACACCATAGATACTAGGCTAGTCTCAAGAGCTAGTGCTTCGGGGGTTAAGGCTGACGTAGTGATTATTGAGGGGACCTACGGCTGGATAAGACACCCACCCAGAGAATTAGTTGAGAGGGAATTTTTGGAAGCCGTTGAGGAAGTCACTGATAGGGGAGGTAACGTGCTCATCCCAGCGTTTAGTCTCGGGAGAGCGCAGGAAATACTGACGTTACTCTATGAAAGGTTTGAAGGCGACGTTTTTTACGATGGCATGATAAGGCAGATTTACGAGGTCTTCATAAGCTATCCCGAGTACATAAATAAGTATGAGGAACTCTTGAGGTCTAAAGAGGAGTTTAAGCCGGTGGTAAGACCCTCACAGAGGAGGAAGATAGTTGATGGGAGAGGCAATGTCATAGTAGCGTCGGCAGGGATGCTTAAGGGAGGTCCAGCAGTCTACTACCTCAAGAAACTAGCTGGGGACCCCCTCAACGCGGTCTTCATGGTTTCTTACCAAGCTCCGGGAACTCCCGGCAGGCACCTCTTAGAGGATGGGATCCCCTCAGAGGATGTAGGGCCTGTTAAAGCTAGGGTTCAGTGGTTTGATTTCTCAAGTCATGCAGGGGTTGACGGCCTCCTAGAACTCCTCAAAAGCTTTAGTAACGTCGAGCACGTCGTAGTAGTACACACGAGCGAGAAAGCAGGGAAGTACTTCACTGAGAAGATCAGAGAGACCATGAAAGATGTCTCAGTATACCTACCACACAATAATGAGGAAATAATGATTGAGTGATTATTTTGATGAGAGCGGATTTACTCAGCAATGTAATAAGATTCCTCTGCTCTTCGAAAGTCTTAACATTACAGGACTTGATGAAAGAGTTCAAACTAACTGAGGTAGAGGCAGAGACTCTGCTCTCAGCCCTACTAGGTGAGGGTTTCTTAATCAAGGTTGAGTCAGGGACTCTCAGCTCTTGCATTGGATGCCCCCTGAGCACGGTATGCAGAATCAAAACAACTAATTACGAAAACATAACCACCTACTATAAACTAAGTAACTCAGGCCTCAAATTCTGCGAAAAACTTAAAACTCAACCTCTTTAACCACATTACTAACTAGTTCTTGGGATCTTCTAACGCTTTATATTAAGTGTTTAAATGAGTAAGAGCTTACTATACGAGGGGTGAGTTTTGAACCGTAAAGCACGTCTAGCTCTCTTGTTTTTTGGTAGAGAAGGAACTCCTTTAATGGCTTGGCCACTGTATAATTACGATGTAGAAAGGCATATTAACGAGTTAATTAATGAATGCAGTACTTGGTGTGTAGATAAATGTGAATTCATTATTAAGAAATGGATTAAATCAAGAGAGGATTTGAATGAGATTTTATCAAGGTCTTCTGAGATTGACGGCATAGTTATTTACATCCTTACAACAAGCATTAACTATGGTTTATTCTATGATGCAGTCAGGGTATCAGGTAAGCCCACCTTGGTCTTAACCGAGCCTTATCACTCTCTTGCATGGCCTGAGATTGCGGAGCTCGTGAGAGAGGGTTATCCAGTGGTTGGTGTGTCTTCTAGTAGTAGGGAAGACAGGGTTAAGGGGGTTAGGGTATTATACACTTATATTATGTTAGAACGGAAAGTAAAGGTTCTCGTAGTCACGGTGCCTGAGGAGACATCTCTGGAATCGCTACATAAACACGAAATATACTCTGGTGACAGAGTATATTCAGAGAATTACTACACAAGACTGAGAGAATTCATGGACTTGAGTTTCGTGGATTATACGGAGTTAATGAATACCTATCTTAACGTGGGGGAAGAAGACGCTGAAGAGATTGTTGATAAAATCCTTAAGAATAGTTACTGGGTTAAGGAGGGGATTAAGCTAGAGGACCTAATCAAGGCTGCTAAGATCTACATAGCACTTAAGAAGCTACTGAATAAATACGGTGCTGACGCACTGGCCGTGAACTGCTTTACTATAATGCTTAAAGACTTAAACGCGTTACCTACAACGCCTTGTGTTGCGATCTCTCTCCTAAACGATGATGGAATTCCAGCTGCCTGTGAGGCCGACTTAAGTTCCTTGCTTCTTCAAGTCATTTTCAAGTATCTGGCAGGAAAGCCTGCGTGGATATCTGATCCAGTAATAGATTTCAGTGACGGCTCAGTAACTTACGCACATTGCACCGCACCGACCAAAATGAAGGGATTTACTGAGGAATCAGAACCTTACGCTATCGACACACATGACGAGAGTGGAAAGCCTGCTGTTATCAGAACTAAAATGAGTTTAGGGCAAGTAATCACGGTAACTCAAATCTCGCCAGATTTCAGTAAGCTCTACCTACACGTCAATAAGATAGCTGACACGCCTATAGTAGATCTAGCGTGCAGGACTAAAGTAAAGACCTTCGTAAGAAACGTTAGAGAGTGGTTATGGACTTATAAACAACCACTTCACAGAGTGATCGTCTACGGTGACTGGAGTTACGAACTCTCCATGTTGTCTAAGCTGATGAAGATGGAGATTCTGTATGAGCCTGATTAACGCCCTAACACATGAGATCTCTAACCACCAGCACCTACCTCAAACAGCGTTATTTTCACACTATCAACTACCTCAATCTTCTCGTCAAAGTTGTACTTTACTTGCCCGTTAACGGCCACGAAAACGATGTCTTTCATCTTATCAAGCACTACCTTAATACCAGGTATTTGAGTAGATATGAAGTTAATCATGTCATTTAATGTGTACGTACCTGGCTCGATCGTTATGCTTGTATCGCTGCATTGGAGGAGTTTCGCTAACCTGTCTGATAAGACGTGAACCCGTATCACAGGCATTAACGATATCCCCCTCATTATGTAGTGTAGTCTTGCTTATATTTTCCAGTCACCAGTGTCTACAAGCGCTTTAGTGCTTCCTCTATAGCGAACTCAAGTCTTAGCTCTCTGAGTTTGTTAGGGGTCGGTATCCCCCTCATTATGTCCCAGCCGCGTATCTCGAAATACCTATCTAGCATGAAGCTAAGAGTAGTCTCCGTTAGTGTGTACGTCTTCCCCTCTCTAGTAGTGATTTCTTCGTTTAGAATTCTCCAAGGCAACGTGTCATCCTTCCTTGAACGTCCTTCCCTAACCTGAATCATTCTCTCAAGAGTTATTATCCTCTCACCAGACCTCATTATCTTCTCAGGGGTTGACTCAATTCCTGTAGCGCTCTCAAATAACTCACTCAGCATTAACTCATCTATCGCGAATCCCGCGGTGTCTATGAAGGCACATAAGCCGACGCTGTCCGTGACTGCGTAGATATCTTCGTGCCACGCCACGATCTCAGGTCTCCCAGCGTCTTTCCCTACCCCAGCGTTCTCCTCACTACCTGTAAGCCTCTTTATGAGTTTTCTAGCGTCTTCAGTGAACCCGAACTCAGCGAATGTTTCGGTGTGTAGGTGGTCAGGTCCTCTCGGATTCAGGGCAAAGGCTAATGCGTAAGCTCTAGCTATTCTAGTCTCTACCCGGGAATGCTCTAAGCCTCTTGACTGAATAGCCCACTTACAGGTCTCTGGGTCTACCTCCTTACAAGCGATGGCTAAGCCCTCAGCTAATAAGTTACCTGTCCCCCTCCTGTACGTGATATCCTCCACTAGCTTGATAGCGGCGTCCACATTACCCCATAAAGGCTCGACACCTAGCTCATCCTTAAGATTCTTTAAGTACCCTCTTTCATAGGATTCCATAACCCATGCTATGACACCACCTAAGGATATCGTGTCTAAGCCGTATATATTAGCCAAGTCATTTAACTTAATGAGCACGTCAGTGTCTGAGTTCCCTATATTACCTCCTAAGGCGTTCGAGGTCTCATATTCAGGACCTACGGTGTCAACACCGCCGTATTTCGCTGTCTTAGTATGACGGTGGCAACTCACAATACACTGTGCACAACCAACCCTACCAACTAGGTAACCGGCCTCAACGTAGTACTCACCAGCATTCCTATAAGCGTTCTCCCAGAAAGACTTCTTAAAGTTGTAGCAGGGTAGTGTGCTTGTTCTATCTAAGCCCATAGTAGCGCTCGCGGTGCCGAACTTAGCAGTAGCTATCAAGGCATCATCCTTCATTATATTGAAGAGAGCTTTCAAAGATTTCTCGTAAAATCTCCTCGGATCATAAAGTATTATGGATCTTTCCCCCTTCCCAACCACTATCCCTTTAAGTTTTTTGTAGCCTAAGACAGCCCCGCCACCTCCTCGAGCAGCCACGTTATAAACTGAGCAGTTTATTGACGCATACTTAACCAGGTTCTCACCGGCAGGTCCTATGAGTAGTGTGTCAACCCCTAAGCCGTGCTTCCTAACTAGTTCCACGTGAGTAGTTCTGACGTCGAGACCCCAGTATTTCTCAGCCGGTAACACGTCTACGTAGTCGTTCTCAATGTACACATAAACAGGATTTTCTGAAGCGCCGTGAACGGCTACTATGTCATAGCCGTTAAGCTTTAGCTTGAGACCGAAATCACCGCCCACGCTAGCTTTAAAATACATGTTGGTAGCTGGGCTCTTAAATGTGACTGTCGTCCTTCCCGAGCTAGGGAGGGGGGTCCCGGTAAAGGTGCCTGAACCTACGAATAGCACGTTATCGCTACTTAAGGCCCTCGCTTCAGGTTTCACGAGATCCCAGTAAAGCTTGGCCTGAATACCTCTGGAACCTACGAATAACTCTAGTAAGTCATTACCGTATTTCTCCACCCAGATTTTATTGTTAGTTAAGTCGATGTGGAGTATCCTCCCATTAACCGAGTAAATCACGTCGCTCACCTCACGTATTTACTTATCATCCCAGTGATTATTGAGCGCGCCTCCGCAGCCCCCCTAAACTTCTCCGATAGTGTCGTGGCTTTGGTTAAGGCGCCTGGCCAGCAAACCTTAACGCATTGAGGGTCTCCACCACATAAGTCACAGATCAACGGGTAAGCATACACGGAGGGTGTGAAACGTATCGCCATGTAAGGGCACGCTTTAACGCATTCTCCACATGAAGAACATTTCTCTACCAGGACCTCAGGCATTCCGGTCTGCTTATTCTCTATTATAGCTCCTGTAGGGCATGCTCTAGCACAAGGCATTCCGGGGCAGGAGACGCATAACATGGGTGTGAACCTGGCACTTGCTTTATCTTTATAGACTATGACTCTCGAGAGCTCAACTGAGGACTTATTAAAATGATACGTACTACATACTAACTCACAAAGGTGGCAGCCCGTGCATAAACTTGAGTTAACAGAGATTCCAAGACTCAATCTCATCACCTTTCTGGAGAACTCTTCAAGGAATTTTAGCATTAAATTAAACGTGTTTTATTGCGTATTTAATTTACGTGGTTTCATGGTTGTTAGGGACCTTACGTGATGAGAACAATACTTAAATACGCTCATGTAGACTTAACTCACGAGAGATACGTGTTAAGGGAGTATGAAGGTTTCTTAGGACCTGTTGATTTGGGGATTCACTTACATTTAAATGTTTACGAGAGCTATAGACATGACGTCTTCAGCGAGGACAACGTTGTTATCATGGGTAAGGGCTTCTTCGCTAATGAAGCAATTTTCGGTAGTCATAGGCTTGTGTTTGTTTTCAGGAGCCCCATATCCAGGGGTCTTCACGTATCCGCTCTCGGGGGAGGAGCTTACAGATTTATTAAGACAGGCCTTGACGGGATAGTGTTCGAGGGTAAGGCGTCAAGACCTACTATAGTGTTGGTTGAGGGTCTGAAAGATGAGGCGAGAGTAGGGTTTGATCACCTGAGTGAGAGAGAAATGCTCGAAATATACCGTGGGTATGACGGTCAACGAGGTGTTAGGGGATTAACTAAGTACCTAATAAACAGATACTCAGGTTTCCTGAAGCAGTATGAGGGTAGAATGATTCTCGTGGGGCCGGCGTCCTACAACACACGCATGGGCGGTATATGCTCACCAACAATAGATTACGTGACTATGAGCGTGAGGGTAGAAGACTGGGCCGCGAGAGGGGGTGGCGGTAGCGTCCTAGCTAGGGCACATAACGTTCTAGCAGTAATTTTCGGCGGTAATAAAACATTGAATGACCTGAGGGGGAGGTTTGAATTCATAAATTCTTTAGTATCAACTCAATTAAGGAAGCCCTTCGTTAGAAGCGTCATTGAAGGAACTTCTAAATATAGTTATGACTTAGAAACAAGGACTGGCGGAACCTTTGGTAGCAACATAATGATTTACCGCGAGAAAATACCCACACATAATTGGAACTCCATAACGTCTAGTAAGGATGTGAGGGAATCAATTTACGAGGTTTTAGTAGAGAAATATCTAAAACCGTTTAATGAGAAAATAATCAGTACCGGAATATGGCGTACTTGTGACGAGCCATGCCCGGTCAGGTGTAAGAAAACCATAGATAACAAACACGTCGATTATGAACCGTTGAACGCCGTAGGCCCTATGGTTGGCGTCATAGATTTCGATGAAGCATTAGAAATCCTGGATTTAGTTGACGAGTTAGGTCTAGACGCTATTGAGGTAGGTAACGTCCTCGGCTGGTTGATGGAATCCGTTGAAAAAGGTCTTTTAAAACCTGAGGAGTTAGGACTGGATACCGCGCCTGTAATTAGCCCGAGCAGGTGGAGCGGGGATTGCTCCAGAAGGAATAAGGTCGTAGCTATGAAGCTTATTGAGGGTCTAGTATCCTCCGATAACAAGCTACTCAGGCTGGTAGCTGAGGAGGGTTTAAGAGAAGCGTGTAAGAAGCTTGATGAACTATTCCATGACAGAGTACGCAAGGAAGGAATAAGATTCGAGGATTTAGCTGTTTACGTTCCTTTCGGTTCAAGTGGGTACATAACGCCTAATTTTTATTGGTCGCCAGGCGTTTTCGTCCCGTTACCAATCCTCGGTAAGTACTGGACTTACTACACGCCAACATTCTCAGAACCTGAGGAATTCGCTAACATAGCGGTTAATAGAGCATTAATGGAATACTTGGTTGAGAACGCTGGTTGGTGCAGGTTCCACAGGTCTTGGGTCGAGAGAATACTGCCTGAACTCTATAAGATACTCCTCGGTTATGAGGGCAATTTATTGAGTCACGCGAGAAAGTTTTATAAGATGATTCGAGAATATCAGGCGAGGGCAGGGGCTGAAAACGTCTTTTGGGAAAGCAACAAGGTTTTAAGTATTTTAAGGAACGCTGCTTGTGAATTCGGTTCTACTGAGTGGTGCTCGAAAATAAGTTCTAATTTGAGTGAGGGCCTTAAAGAGTGGTGGGTTAGATTTTACGAACATCTAACAAAACTTCTTGAGGGTGCGTGAAACATGGTGTTAGGGGTTAAGATACTCGGGATTTCCGGGAGCATAAGACATGGGAATAGTGAGTATTTGTTACTGAAACCTCTTGAATCGGCTAAGAAGGTAGCCCCCGATCTCATAATTACAGAGTTTGTTTCTACTGCCGGCTTAATTATTAATCCATGCATTCATTGCTTAGCTTGCGTGGATCATAGGAGATGCATTATTAAAGATGATTTCGAGGACTTATTTAATAAGTGGCTTGAGGCAGACGCCGTGATATACTCTATCCCGGTCTTTCATCTGGGAATACCGGCTCATTTCAAGGCTTTCATAGATAGGTTAGGGCAGACGTTATTCGCTAAGTACTTAGATAAGCCGCCGAAACTACTTAAAGTAATTGGTGTGATAACTCAAGGCACTGATTTAGGGGGCGGTGAAGAATTAACAGCTATTCAGATAATCTCGCACGCCTTAGTAATGGGTTGTATACCTGTGGCAGGTGATCCTCCCGAATCATACATAGGCGCCATAGGATGGACCAGGAGGTCACCGCTTCCTGACGCTATAGAGAGGTTAGCCACGGAAAGAGACCCTGACGCTAACACCACGATAAAAGCCGCTGAATCGCTAGGTCGTAGGGTAGCTTACACTACACTAATAATTAAAAACGGTGTAGGGGTTCTCGCAGACTTGCTAAGTAAAGATCCGTGGTATTCCCTATACCTCTCTAAGATAGCGAATCAGCCTTGATTAACCCTGTACTCGCTTAGCGTGTGTAACTTACCCCTGTAAAATGAGATAGGTTCTTCCCCACCCCCTCTATACGCTAATACGGGGTCACATACCACTAAGTAATGATCTCCTATCTCGAAATACTTAAGTAATCTGCACTCTATGATGACCGGCGCGTCAAGCAATACAGGGACTTTAACGCTCTTGCCATAACCGATACGTGTGTTATATTTCTTGCTAGCTACCTCGAACTTATCTACCCTACTACTACTTAACGAACCGAAAACCTCGAGAGCGACCTTAGATAGCGATGGGGACACGTAATTTATGGCAAACTCTCCGCTTTCTAGAATGACCTTAAGAGTGGTCCATTTATTGTAAATAGCTACTGCCACGTATGAGGGCTTCCACGAGACTTGCGTAACCCACGCAGCCGTCATTCCAGCTCTCCTACCATCTCTGCTCTCAGTAGTTACGATAACTAAGGGTAAAGGCATCAGAGCTAGCGCTTCATTGACTGAGAGATCCCCCACCTAAGCTCACCTACCCTCAGACGTTAAGAAATCATTTATTCTCTTAACTCCCTCCACTATATTATTGGTTGACGTAGCGAAAGATATCCTTATGTAGCCCTCGCTACCGGGTCCGAAAGCTATGCCGGGTGCTACGGCTACGCGATTCTGATGAAGAAGTTTTTTCGCGAATGTTCGGGAATCCTCGGTGTATTTACTTACGTTAACTAGCATGTAGAAAGTTCCTTTAGGAACAACAAATGACACATCTTTAATTTGGGAGAGTTCAGAGACTAGGACATCACGTCTCCTCTTATATTCTCTAATCATCGGAGGCACTAACTCGTGAAACATGCTTAAAGCCTTAATAGCTCCTACCTGGATGGGCGTGGGAGCGCAAGCAATCAAGCCTTCCTGCATCCGCGTCATTATCTCAACCAACCTTTTATTCCTGCTTATTACGAAACCTATTCTCAAACCTGTCATAGCGAACGTCTTCGACAAACTATTAACTATTATGACATTATCATAGGCCGCTAGTACTGAGAGGCTTGTGAAAGAGGCTTCATCATAGACTATGTTTTCATAAACTTCGTCAGATATCACTACCATACCTTTACTGTACGCGTACTCTACTATCTCCTCCAATCTATTAACCGGGGTAACGCTACCAGCTGGATTATGGGGGTTATTTATGATTATCACTTTAGTTTTAGGAGTTACCCTAGACAATACCTCACCCGGATCTATCTCGAAGTTTTTCTCCTCATAAACCCTATACCGCGATACCTTACCCCGAGAACACATAATCATTGGTATGTAAGATGGGTATCCGGGATCAGGTATTAAAACCTCGTCCCCCGGATTTAAAGTGGCTAGTAAACTAAGAGATAATCCCTCACTACTTCCCGCGCTCACGACCACGTTATCTTCGGGGTTTAGCGTAACACCGTATTTCCGCGCGTAGTATTCTGAAATACTCTCACGTAACTCAATTAACCCTGCATTATGTGTGTAGTGAGTATACCCTTCTAACATTGCTTTATAAATGGTTTCGGCGATAACTTCAGGCATGTTGAAGTCTGGATCACCTATCTCTAAATGTATCACGTCCTTCAGCTTAAGTGACTCATGAAATATTTCCCTAATACCTGATTGCGGAATACCTGAAACCCATTTAGACACGTAGGACACCATAACGCCTATCCCAGAAGCTAATCACGCATTACTCATTAAGTTTATAATAAAACGGGTTTTATTTAAAACGTTTAAAGATGCTTAATCAATTTTTATTGAAGGGTGACCAATCTATTGAGTAGCGAGTCTTCTAAAGAGAAGAAGGGTTTCTTGTATGATTGGGAAACAGAGCGAGTCCCTGAGACTATGACGAGACCTTGGTGGAACTTAGCATATATTGAGATGGGATTATTCGCCTCCGGTTTCGGAATAATGATGGGAGGATTATTCGCCGGTAGTAATTGGCCTTGGTACTCTATACTCTCGTGGTTAATAATAGGGAACTTAATACTGCTAGTATTCTACATTTTGATAGGATCTATAGGAGCTAAAGAGAGGGTGGCAACACCCTATATCGCGGAAAAGATTTTCGGTCCTTACGGTGCTAAAGTATTTAACGTGTTACTACTAATAGGTATTCTAGCTTGGTCAGCACTAGGAGTTCATCAAATAGCACTCGCAATCACGACCTTCACTGGAATAGACCCAAACATAACTCCGGTGATAGCGATAATTCTCGTGTTACTCAGCTCAATAGCTGGCTATAAAACTATAGCGATCCTATCCGAAATAGCAATACCATTCTTCTATATCTTAGTCTTAATGTGGGCTATATACTTTGGGTTCAAAGTAAACTGGAACGCGTGGGGATTGAATCAGCCTTGGGGAGGGTACTGGCCAACTTTCTGGAGCGGGGTCACGTTCGTCGTAGGATTAAATATCATGGCGTCCTTCCTTTGCCCTAACTGGTCAAGATACGCTAAATCTACTAAAGACGTGGTCAAAGCGTCAACAACAGCCATATTTACTGGCATGGTGCTTCTATCATTTATGATGTCTACTTTTGCAGCATACGCTTTAACACCGCAAGACACATTCGCAGATCCTTCAGTCATTCTCACTAGATGTTTAGGTCCCTTAGTTGGTGGAATCGGTATAGTGTTACTTATCTGGACAACAGCAGATAATGACTTCTGGTACTTATCACTCTCAGCTGTCCAATTATATCCTAAAATAGCTAGATGGATTTATAACATAGTCTTGCTATTAGGTAGTCTAATAATAATCTACGCTGGCGTGCTCTATAGGTATATAGACTTCGCGTCAATGCTGGTTGTTATTTGGTCAGCTATTCCTGGGATGTTAATAGCTCATTATTATGTCTTACCTAGGATGGGGGTGCACGTAGATGTTCTCAAGATGAGAAATATTAAATTCAATGTAATACCATTCGTTCCATGGGCGATAGCAACAGTCATCGCTTACTACATGAGTCGGGAAGGCCTACCCTTTCCAGAACTAGCAGCCTCAATGACAGCATTAATACTATATTCATGAATGATGCTTGTCTATAGAGAGAAGAGGTGATCGGCATGGGTAAGAAAGCACAGAGATTAAAGATGATAAGAAGAGCCGGTGTAATATTGATGTTTCTAGGCTTCTTGATCGGAGGATTACTGATATTCACTACTGAACCTGGAACCACCCTGTTCGTAGTGTATAGTGGGGTAGGTACCTTAGTATTCAGTCTCGGCGCGCTGATGACGTTTGGTTATGAAGTGTTCGTAAGTGAATTCTGGAAAGGAACTTGGGTTCCTGGACCAGGACACGAGTACCCTGACGACCCGTAATGATGGTTTAGTTGTTTAAGTGAATAAACATGTTTTATTTTTTCCTTAAAAGCTGGAAAACATTCCATTATCCGGTGATCTCATACGCCAAGAGTTTTAAGCTTT
>Ga0105154_1000918_pt1 | contig 12359 bp, 14 predicted proteins | sample SSWtaG_FD_89672 | JGI IMG/M metagenome (GOLD analysis project Ga0105154, IMG submission 89672) | Hot spring microbial communities from Sandy's Spring West, USA to study Microbial Dark Matter (Phase II) - SSWsed_matched | ecosystem: Environmental > Aquatic > Thermal springs > Hot (42-90C) >... | reverse complement strand
TCGCCCTCACCCCGTATATCTGCTCTATGTTTTCCTCGGTGATGACCTCCTCCGGCCTCACGCACGCACACACTCGCCCCTGCTTCAGCGCGACCACCTTGTCCGCGTACCTGTATGCGTGAGTGGGGGCGTGCATGCTCGATATCACGGTCATGCCGCTTGCAGAGAGCTTCTTGAGCATCTATGATCTCCACCTGGTACCCGGGCGCGCGAAGGAGATGTGGGGCCTCCTCTCGCGGGGACGAAGTCTAGAACACGCGCCGAAGCTCTAGGGAAGGTTTATCAGCGAGGGCGCCGCCTAGCTCCCGGCTGACCTGGAGCTCGGTGGGGGCGATGGTCTCTAGGTTTGCTGACTGGCTCAGGCAGGCGAGGAGGAACCTCGCTTCCGCGGACGTCAATTTCAGGGAGGGGCTCTACGAGGAGGCTTGCTTCGAGGCGCACCAAGCTGGGGAGAAGGCGCTGAAGGGGCTGCTGAACTTTTTCCATAAGGAGAGGAGGGGTCACTCCCTCCTATTCCTGCTCTCCGAGCTGGGGTTGGAGCCTCCCCCAGAGGTCAAGGACTGCGCGCTGACGCTGGATAAGCACTACATCCCGACCAGGTACCCTGATGCCTTCGACGAGGGGGCGCCAATGGACTACTATACTTCCAAGGACGCGGAGAGCTGTATAAATTGCGCGAAGAGGATCCTGGAGTGGGTTGAGGGGGTTGCTCGAAGAGCTCAGGAAGCTGGCTGAGAAGCTGGAGGGTTACGGGGTCAGGCTGGTGGTGCTCTTCGGCTCAGCCGCTAGGGGCGACTACACCGACGAGAGCGATGTGGACGTTCTCGTGGTTGCTGACCGCTTGCCCAGCGACCCGAGAGAGGCCTACGAGGTCGTCAAGAGAGTGGTGGGCGGGAGGGTGCAGCCGACGTGCTTCACGACGAGCTCCTTCCTGAGGAAGCTGAGAGGCGAGAGCACGTTCATCATGGAGGTGCTCGAGGACGGGAAGATCGCCTACGCAGACGCGGAGTTCCTCAGGGAGGCGCTGGCGGTCTACCGGGAGGTTAGGGCGAGGTGGGTCAGGAGGGGCAGAACCTGGGAGAGATCCCCTGCGGCTGGCGCGCCGGCTACCTGAGCTCCTTGTGCATGTGGAAGGAGCCGGGTAGCACCTCGTAGCTCAGCTTCCTCTCTGGCTCAACGCGCACCGCCAGAGACCAGCTCTCCCCCTCCCTATTTCCTACTCCCGGCGCGCGGACACTGTTTATTAGCCTGCAGCTCAGCCAGCAGGACAATGGTGCAGGTGCAGCTAGCAATCCCGGAGGCCGTGTACAAGGAGCTATTGAGGAGGGCGGGCGAGAGGGGTATGAGCCCCAGCGAGTACCTGGTCGAGCTGGTCACAGCGGATCTTGACCCTCAAGAGGCCGCCCTGAGCTACCTTGAGGGTGCTAGAGGGCTTCTGGAGCAGGCTCGCGAGGAGGTTGAGCGCGGCGACCTGAGGCAGGCCTCGGAGAAGGTATGGGGGGCCTGCGCGCTCGCGATAAAGGCCCACGCGCTTCTGAGGATGGGGCGGAGGCTCGAGTGCCACGCGGAGCTGTGGGTGTACAAGAACGAGGTGGCCAGGGAGCTGGGGGACTGGGTGAGAGCTGTGTTCAGGCAGGCGGACTCCACGCACAAGAACTTCTACGAGAACATGGCCACTAGGGTGGACGTGGAGGACGCGCTGAAGGAGGTTGAGAAGCTGGTCGAAGCTGTCGAAAGGGTTGCGGGGCGTGCGCCCAGGCTAGCCTAGGCCGTGGGGGCGCGGGGTGCTCGCAGAGGATGCGCGCTGACGAGATGAGCGCAGCTACCACGAGGAGGATGCACGCAACGAGCATGAGCGGGGATGCTGAGAAGAGCGTACTCATCCCAGCTGTGGCTCGCACCTCTCCCTCGGGACACGCTGTCTCGGCGGGCATACATACCCAGAAGCTTCTTTGACCTGAGGTTCAGCTGCGGGTGCTACCTGAGCTCCTTGTGCATGTAGAAGGAGCCGGGTAGCACCTCGTAGCCCAGCTTCCTGTAGTACTCCCTGGTCCCCACCGCGGAGATCACAAGCATCCTCCTGGCGCCGTACTCCCCCACTGCAACCTCCTCAGCCGCCCTCACCAGCCTCCTGCCGAGCCCCATGTGCTGCCACCAAGCACCCTCCTCACCCACAGGCGTCTCGGGACCGTAGACGTGGAGCTCCCTGATGAACGCGGTGCGCCCGTCCACCTCCCACCTGTGGGCCTGCTCGCTAGGAATGCGCAGCCTGGCGAAGCCGAAGAGGGCGTCCCGGGCTGGGTCCTCGAAGGAGATGAACTCCTCGACGCCCCCGCTCGCCTCGTACCGCCTCCTCACCAGCTTCGCCTCCTCCACGCTGGGCCGCTCACCCGTCCAGAGAGCGAACCTCCCGACCTCCCTGCACCTGATACACCTGCACCTCAGCCCGCGGACCCTCATGTACTCCCATACCACCTCCCTCAGGTTGCCAACTGGCGGTCCAGCGGCAACCTCACCTAGCGGGATGTCGCGCTGCACTCTGACAATCCTCACCCAGGGCGGGGTGGCAGCCTTGATCCTCGCTACCAGCTCGACCAGCGTGTCCATGTCGTAGGGCTGGTACTCGCCCCTCCTCCAGAGCTCGTAGAGGTCGGAGCTGGGGACGACGACCGTCGGGTAGATCTTCACAGCGTCGGGCATGAAGTCCGGGTTGCTGTAGATCTCCCTGAAGGCCTCGAAGTCCCTGTCGGGGTCGGAGCCCGGCAGGCCCAGCATCATGTGGTACGTCACCTTGTAGCCAGCGTCCTTGAGGCAGCGTGTCGCGTGGATGGAGTCCCTCACGCTGTGCCCCCTGCGGACGCGCTCCAGCACGTCGTCGTAGATGGTCTGGACGCCCAGCTCGACGCGCGTCGCGCCCAGGTGGAGGAACCAGTCCACGTGCTCCTCTCTGCTCCAGTCGGGTCGCGTCTCCAGCGTCAGCCCCACGCACCTGATGGCGGCCGTCTCGTTCCTCTTCATCGCCTCCTCCAGGCTCACAGCCCTTGGGGGGTCCCCGGGGAACCTGTTCAGGGCCTCGAGCGCCTGGGCCACGAACCACTCCTGGTAGCTGCGCGGCATTGCCGGGAAGGTCCCGCCCATCACAATGAGCTCCACCTTGCTGGGCCTGTGCCCCATCGCCAGGTACTGCCTCAGCCTGAGCCGCACCTGCTCGTAGGGGTGGTAGCCCACGCTGATAGCCCTGGCGACAGCGGGGGAGCCCCGCACGTAGCTCTGCGGCGTACCCGCCTGGGGGCCTCCGGGGCAGTAGAGGCAGCGACCGTGCGGGCAGGGGTGGGGCTGCGCCATCACAGCGACGACGGTGACCCCGGAGAGCGTTCTCGTCGGCTTCTTGACCCCCTGGAAGAGCCTCAGCCCCTTAGGCCTTGCGGGCAAGGTACTCCACCACGATGTTCCTCTTCAGCAGCGACGGCTTGTAGTCCCAGAGGTAGGCTTTAAACTCCTCGTAGCCCGCGGCGCGCAGGTCCCCTGCGAGCTCGCGCAGCGTGTACAGGTGGTAGTACCTCTCTCCCTTGCCGCCCCATCGGACGAGCACGTCCCTGGAGCGGGAGAGAAGCACCCTCAGCAGGTTGGAGGGGTGCAGCGCGTTCCAGACTGTGATCAGCGCGAAGCCCCTGCACACCCTCTTGATCTCGCGCAGCGCAGCCACTCTCCGCCCCCTCCCGTACACGTGGTGCACGACGGCAGCCGCGAGGACCGTCTCGAAGGCGTGGCTCCTGAAGGGTAGCGCGGCCGCAGAGCCCTGGACGAAGCTAACCGCCGCGTCCACGCGCCACCTGCGCGCACGCCGCCACGCAGCCCTCAGCATGCCCTCGCTCAGGTCCAGGCAGACCACGCTTCCCAAGCCCTGCTGCGCGAGGCGGCACGCAACGTAGCCTGTCCCGCAGCCCACGTCCAGCAGCGGCTCCTGAACCCTCCCGCCGAGCAGGCTCAGGACGCCCTTGTACCAGCCGAGCCTGCCCCTGTCGTAGGTCTGCGCAGCCCTGTCGAAGGGCTCGGCCACGTACCTCGTCTCGAACTCCGCCTGCAAGCACCCCCCTAAGGTACCGTGGAGAGATGCGCCTTAAACCCTCCCGCCTGGCCCCCCTACCGGCAGCTCGCGCACAACCCTCTGAGCCGCTCCACGAAGGACAGGAGGTCGCGGTACGCCAGCACCCTCGCCTTCTGCTTGGTGCCCAGGGGTCCCGGCCTCTTCATGTAGAAGAGGTTGGCCTCGGGCACAGTTCCGTAGACTCCTGCCTTCAGCGACGCGTAGGCTAGGCGCGCGAGGTCTACGAGAAGGCCTGCCAGCGCTGGGCTGTCGTTGATGCGCATGTTCACCACGAGCTCGTCCACAAAGCCCCCGAAGGAAAGCCACTGAATGTGCATCGCCACGAACTTCTTGTCGCCGAGCGGCTCCAGGTAGCCACTGGGCCTGATGAAGTGGGGTGGCTCGTAGCCGAGCACGTCCTCCAAGAAGCTGCTCTTCGTCTCCTCCTTCGCCAGGTTCCGCTCAGGCTCGGTGAGCGAGAGGAAGTCCGCGTTCCCACCTATGTTGAACTGAGCAATGGAGAGCACCCTCCTGTTCCTCTCGGCGAGGTGCTCAGCGATGTCCACGGTGAGGGGAGTCGCGCCCGTGGCGCCGTCGTCGCCGAGGACGAGCGAGCCCACCCTCGCGGCGCGCTCCACGAAGGCTGGGCTGCATGCCACGTAGGCAGGCTGAGCGTTAACGTACGCGACTCCCCGCCTCTCCAGCACCAGGTACGCGTAAACCTGGGGGTGGGGGAGAGAGCCTTCGGCAACCCCCCTCTCCACCTCCTCCCACGTGAGCAGCGGCTTGCTCCTCGCGGTGGTCGTGACGTCGATGACCACGTCTGGCTCTACATCGTCGAGAAGCTCTCTGAGCTTCCCGAGAGCATCACCCAGCGGGCGGTCGTCGTCGAGCGCAGCAGTCTTGATGAAGGACGGTGTGCTCCTGAGTTTCAAGCCCGGGCTGACAACGACCTCCCTGAGCTCAGGCTCCGGCTCGAGCCCGTAGCTGCGAGCAATCTCGTACAGGGTTCGGCCCACCTTCGAGGCATCCACGTCGAAGCTCGCCACAACCTCCAGTCTCTCTACGGGGATCCCGAAGTCCACCTGCGCCAGGGGCACGCCCCAAGGCTCCACCAAGCCCTTCTTCAGCCTCGCCAACCCCCACGCGAAGACTGTGGCAGCGTACCCCTGCCCGAGGATGGCGACCCTGATCATGCTATCTAATGAGCGTGAACTATCTAATGGTTATAAACTTTCTGCGCTCACCCCCCGAGGCGGGCACCGAGCTTTTCAGCGAGGCTCCGGAGGTAGGCCACCCCCTCCCTCAGGAGCCACCGGCCCCGCTCGGTGATCCTGTAGTACCTCCTGCGCTCGCGGACGTAGCTCTCGACGAAGCCCTCGGCCTCGAGCTTACTGAGCACAACGTAGGGGAGCACCTTGCCTGTTTTCACGCCGAAGTCCCTCTCAACCGCCTTGACCAGCTCGTAGGGGTAGCTGTCGCCCTGCGCGAGCTCCGCGAGGATGTACAGCCAGAGGTTCTCGACCCCGACCTTCCTGGCGAGCCTGGCTAGAGGCTTCGGAGTGCTCACAGCCGGGCACCACTCCCCCAGCTATTATTGCTAGCGCGCCGCGCTAGAGCTCTGTCAGCACTTTCAGCCCGAAGCTCTCAAACCTTCTGAAGTGCTCGACGTCCCTTGTGAGCAGGGGTGCGCCCAGCACCAGGGCTGTAGCCGCTATCAGGATGTCCGCCTGCGGGACCCTCTGCCCCCTCTTCGCCAGCTCCACGTCGATCTCAGCCGCCCTCACGAGCACGTCCTGGTCCGGGTACACCACGGTGAACAGCTTCTCGACGAGCTGCTTCTCCCTGCTGTGGTCGCGGCCCAGGTAGATGTAGCCCCACAGGTACTCGTAGAGGGCGACGTAGGGCACGTAGCCCTCGACCTGGGCGAGCTTGAGAAGCAGCTTCTCGTCCCCCCTCTCGAGCGCTTCGACGAGGATGCTCGTGTCGACTACGACCTTCTCAGCCACGCCCCCTCCCTCCTCAACTGCTCCCTGAGCTGGGCGAGCAGCTCCGCCTCCTCCCTGGACAGCTGCTTGCTCCTCACGTGCTCCAGCACCTCCAGCGCTACCGCCCTGGCGGACAGCTCCGCGAGCCTCCTGATGGTTTCGTCGAGCGTCCTGCAGCCCATCCTCCTCTTGAGGGCCACCAGCGTGCGGTATGTGCCCTCAGACACAGCGATAGTCCTCCTAACCATAGCCCTCAGCAATACAGCAGTGCACTGGTATATCAGTGTAGCAGTGTGCTCGCGGGGGAGCTGTGCGCCCCACGCGCCTCGCTCTCCACTGCCTGCTGGCTTCAGCCGCTGAGCAGGTGCTTGAGCTTGCCCACGAGCTTCTTCACGTCCTCGAAGCCTCTCTCGACCATCTCCGGCGGGAGCCAGTTCTCGTAGAAGTTCTGGTGAAGGGATACTGCGGAATGCCAGAGGAGCCTGACCTCATCGTCCCCGGTCTCTTCGACGACCCTCATGACTTCCCTGTGCAGCTCCCCGTGGCTCCTCAGCGCAACCCCCCTCCTTGCAGCTAGCGCTTTAACGGCCTGAGCCGCGGCACCCCAGGCTTTCTCAGAGGCTTGAGCGTAGTCTCCTCTGGCTAGGAGCTCCTCGGCCTCCCTCATGTACTTCTCCGACAGCTTCAGGTGGACCTCTGCTCTCGCCTCGGGGTCGAGGGGCTCGCCGAGGAACCTCGACAAAGCTTCCACCACGAGCTCCTCCTCCGGGACCCCCGTCCTCTCGGACTCCTCACGCAGCCTGGCCTCGATCCTCTTGGGCAGCACGTGAGAATCTGCCAAGGCGCACTCCCGGCATCCCACGGAGGAGAGCCGCCTATAAGCGTTGCGAGAGCCCTCGCGCCGCGAGCGTATAGTGATGTGGGCGCCTACACTCCGCACACGCAGTACTGCCGTATGATGAGGCCGAAACACTCCTCTACCGGATTGGGCCACAAGTTCACGAGCAAGCCAAGTGGCGCGCGAGGCTCGCAAGAAATATGGCGGGGGTGCGCAGGGTGTCGGGAGTGGTGGAGGGATGATCCTGGTCAGAGCGGGGGTTAGGCTGTCCGGTGCGAGAGAGTGGCTACTCTGCGGTTGCCCTCGTTGACACGGGCGCCAGGACGACCCTGATCGACAGGCTTCTCGCGGAGCGCGCAGGCGTTGAGTACACTGGGAGAGAGCTCAGCTTCGTTTCGATCTCAGGCCATGTCGTGAAAGCCCTGGAGGCTGTGGTCCCCGAGCTTGAGGTGGAGGGCGAGGCACTGAGGTACGAGGCTGTAGTGGTCGCAGAGATCCCGGGGAGAGTCAAGGAGGCTCTAAGAGGGAGCGGGGTTGACGAGAGCGTGGTCGTCGGGATCCTGACCCTTGAGAGAGCGAGCATAGTGCCGGACGCAGCGACAGGCACTCTGAGAGGGGTGGAGAGCTTCATACTCTAGCGGCTTAGCGGGGAGGTCGGAGGCCCCGCACTGGGTGTTTCTGGTTCTCGGGTACGCATGAGCGGTGCAGAGGTCTTCACAGGTCCCTGGTTAGCAAAACATACGGCGGGAAAGATATAAGAGAAATTTGGAATTCCAGGTTGGAGCCGCCGGAGGTGTTGCCATGGAGTTTGACCTGGTGGTCGCGGGAGGAGGGCCTGCGGGAGCTGCAACCGCGCTCGCTGCCGCTAGCAAGGGGCTCTCTGTGCTCGTTCTCGAGAAGGCGGGGAAGGGTAGGGACAAGTTCTGCGGTGGCGGGGTCACAGTCCTCGCGAGGAAGCACCTGGCGGAGCTTGGAGCGAAGGAGGTTGAGGAGGCTTTCGACCTCTGGTGCGAGGGGCACGTGCTAGTGCTCCCGGGTGAGCGGGTGCTCGTTGACGCGGTGAGGGGTCTGAGCTACGCGATGGTGAGGCGCAGGGTTTTCGACGCTAAACTCCTCGAGATCGCCGAGGCTGCTGGTGCCCGGGTTGTGGAGGGTGCTAGGGTCGAGCAGGTCGGCGTGGGGCCCGATGGAGTCAGCGTCGTGGACTCGAAGGGTGGGCGCTACACAGGCAGGTACCTGGTGGTGGCGACGGGGGCTGGCGACAAGCTCCCCGAGCGCGTCGGCTTCCCGAGCTGGAGGGCCAGCGACCTGGGCCACTGCTGGGGCGCCGAGGCGCCCTACGACTCGGAGAGCCAGGTGGCTGCGTGGCGTAGCTCCTACGGCTTCACCCCTATCTTCCTCATGTTCGGCTTCGTGACGTACGGATACTTCTGGGTCTTCCCGAAGAAGGGGCACATGAACGTCGGCATGGGCACCACGCTCACCGAGTCCATGAAGCTGCGCGCCAAGCACTCCGAGGCTTACCGCGCCGGCCTGGAGCTCGCCAGGAAGCTGCGCGTGCTGGACCGCGTGGAGCCCTTCAAGGTCGAGAAGTCCGCGTTGATACCTGGCCGCCCGCGGGGCTGGTCGAAGGACAGGCCCCGCGGCACCACCTGGAGCGCCGAGAAGAGGGCTCTGCTCGTCGGCGACGCGGCGGGATTCGTCCACCCGCTCACGGGGGAGGGTCTCTCTGGCGCGCTGGGCAGCGGGCGCTTGGCAGCCGAGGCTGTGAAGCAGGCCTTGGATGCCGGTGACCCGTCCAGGCTCGCGGCCTACGAGGAGGCTTGGTGGAGGGAGTTCGGCAGGGACATGTTCGAGTATGGCTTGAGGCTGGCCAGGCTCCTTTACTCCTCCCCCACCGTCCAGAGGCTCGGCTTGCTCGCTCTGATGGCCGACGAGAAGGCTGTGAAGCTGCTCTCCAGGCTCCTCTACCGGGCTGACGCCAGGTGCAGCGAGGAGCTCTACAACTACGTGGTCAAGAGGCTGCCGCTACTCCTCCTCAAAGCCCCGCTCGCCGGGGAGAAGCGCAGCTACTCCGAGCTCTAGCGCGCAGCCAAGGGAGAAGTTTTTCCTCGGGTGGACCAGCGTGAGCTAGCGCCCTCTTTCATGGTCTCGTGGACCAAGGGGGTGAGCACTGCGGCGACCGCTGCTATGGTTGCGAAGAGCAAGAGAGCGTGCAGGGGGCTCGGCAGCACGTAGGTTGCCACCTGGTATAGGGCTACGCCAGCGAAGGTGATGCCGTTCACAAAGGAGAGTGTTGTCCCCGAGAACTCAGGCCGGTAGAACTCCCTCGCCATCGGCGATATCACGGAGTGCGTCGCGGCCACCACGCCGAGCAGGACGGAGTACGCGGGGAGGAGCTCCCACCTGGCGGTGCAAGCCAGGAGCACAGCGGCAAGCCACGCCGCCGAGTGCAGAGCGCAGCTCACCACGAGCACGGGCTTCCTCCTGCCTGAGGCATCGCTCGCGTAGCCGACGAGCGGCACCACCAGCGTGAAGGAGAGCGATGTGAGGAGGAGCAGGCCGGCTGCACGATCCCTCGGGAGGCCCGCGCAGCCGCTGAGGTAGAGGGGCGCCCAGAACGACATGTACGCCAGGAAGGCCGCGTAGGTCCCTAGGCCTGCTGCAGACAGCGCGAGGGAGTGCGAGTTCTTGGAAACGACGCGAAGCTGCCTCAGCGTGGCAATCAGCCCCTCCCTGATGCTACCCAGCCCCAGCCCCTCGTCGTCGACCAGGTGCATGATCGCCGCCGAGGCTGCGAGCGTGGCCAGCCCCGCCACTAGGAAGAGCCCGCTGGTGCCGAGCGCTTCCACCAGGAGGTGAGCGGGCAGAGTCGCGAACACGTTGCCCAGCCCACCCACCATGAGGCCCAGCCCTGTCAGCAGGCCTCCCCCAACCTTGCCGACTTTCACCCCGATGAGCCTCTGCATCGACACCCAGATGGCAGCCGCGCCCACGCCCACCATGAGCCGCCCAGCGATGATCAGCAGTGGCGAGCCGAGCGCCGAGAGGACGGAGCCCAGCCCCATGAGCGCGGTGCTCAAGGCGGCGTACCTCCTCGTGCCCAGCGCGTCGGCGAGTATCCCTGCGGGTATCTGCATGGCTGCGTACGTGTAGAAGTACGCAGACGAGACAGCGACTGCGAAGAACCTGGGGTCCCACCCCGCCTCCTCTGCGATCGCGGAGAGCTCTTGCTGCAGCACGCCTGTCACAGTCCTGTGGAAGAAGGAGAAGAAGTACGCTGTGTAGAGAGCAGCTATGCCTGCCGCGACACCGCTGCCCGCGGAGCGAGAGCTCCTACTGGTCTGCGAGCCAGCGTCTAGCACCCTAGCCACACGCCCGCTGTTAAAAAATGTTTAATTAAGGTAGCGGGGGGCAGTCTCTCCCACCCCGCCTGACAACCCCGTGGGAGGGTGGTGGTCTCTCTGAGAAAGCCCCTCGACCTCCTCCTGCCGGCAGGTTTTCGTGCTTTCACAGCAACCCTGCTGTCACCTTTCATTCCATCACTGTGGAGCCGCAGTTGAGTAAAGTTTTTACACGGGACTCCCGCGTTGGTAACATGGGCAGGTTCAAGGGTAAAGTGGCTATCGTCACAGGCGCGGCCAGGGGTATAGGCGCGGCTATCGCTCACAGGCTGGGCTCGGAGGGAGCCCGGGTCTTGGTCTTCGACATAGACGCCGAAGCCGGGCGGGAGAGGCTCAGAATGCTGCGTGAGCAAGGCGTGGAGGCGGATTTCGTGCAGGGGGACGTAGCCAGGGAGGAGGACGTGGCGCGCTGCGTCTCCCTAGCTCAGAGGGGCTTCGGAAGGGTCGATGTGCTGGTGAACAACGCGGGCATCGGGGCTCCCGCCAAGCCTCTCTTCGAGCAGACCCTCGAGGACTGGCTGAGGGTGATATCCGTGAACCTGACAGGGCCCTACCTCTTCGCGAAGCACGCAGCACGCGCAATGGCGCAGGGTGGCGGGGGAGTCATAGTCAACATCGCGAGCACGCGGGCCTTGCAGTCCGAGCCCAACACGGAGCCCTACTCGGCCTCGAAGGGCGGCCTGCTAGCCCTCACCCACGCCCTCGCAGTCAGCCTAGCTCCCTACAGGATCAGGGTCGTCGCGGTGTCCCCAGGCTGGATAGACACTAGCGAGTGGCAGGTGCCGCCGAGGAAGCCTCAGCTGACCAGGCTGGACCACGAGCAGCACCCAGCGGGGAGAGTGGGCAGGCCCGAGGACGTGGCAGCGCTCGTAGCCTTCCTCGCCTCGGACGAGGCCGGCTTCATCACGGGTGTCAACTTCGTCGTAGACGGCGGGATGACTGCGAAGATGGTCTACCTCGACGAAGCTGTCGTCGCGGACGCTCTCTGCACGCTCACTGGAGACAGGGAGTTCGCGGAGCTGGTCAGGAGGGCCGCCCTCTCCGGCTCCCTGGAGAGAGTGAAGGAGGCTCTGAGGAACGTGCTCCAGCAGGGCTAGGGGCCCGTGAGCCCCCACCGCCATCTTTTTCAGCTAGAGGAGCGCAGCTGCCTCTGGCGTGATGAGAGGTCGGTGACCAGAGGCCTGCGCCCGTGAGGAGCGCGGCAAAAGCTGACCCTCCCTAGCCTCTGGCTGCGAGCTTGGCGAAGTAGTCGAAGACCCACTGCGTGTCGTTGGGCCCCGGGGAGCCCTCGGGGTGGAACTGGACGCAGAGTATTTTCTTCTCCTCGCTTCTCACACCCTCCACTGTCCCGTCGTCTGCGTTAACAAACCAGAGCTCCAGCCCCGTGCCCCTCAAGCTCTCAAGGTCCACAGCGTACCCGTGGTTCTGCGAGGTCACGTAGCAGCGGCCAGTGCGCACGTCCACCACGGGCTTGTTCGCGCCGCGGTGGCCGTACGGGAGCTTGTACGTCCTCGCACCAAGGGCTAGGGAGATCACCTGGTGCCCCAGGCAGATGCCCAGCATCGGGACGCTGTACTCCGCGAGAGCCCTCGCGCAGCTGATAACCTCTGTGCAGAGCTCGGGGTTCCCGGGTCCGTTACTGAGGACCACGGCCGCCGGGTCCAAGTCCACTACGCGCTCCGCGGGCGTCCCGTAGGGGAGGATGGCGACGTCAAACCCCCTCCTGAGGATGGCTCTGACTATGCTTGCCTTCACGCCGCAGTCGAGCACAGCCACCAGCCCCCTCCCGCCCCCTGAGCTCAAGAGCACGGGCTCCCTGGCAGAGACCTCCCGGGCGAGGTTCCGGCCCCCGTAGTCGAAGCTCCTGGCCAGCTGCAGGAGCTCGCCGAGGTTCGGCTCCTCCCCCTCCTCGTAGACGGTCAGGGCGCCGGCCATTGCTCCTCTCTCCCTGAGCCTCTGCACCAGGTACCTCGTGTCCACACCCCAGATCCCAGGCACTCCTTCCTCCCGCAGCCACTCGTCGAGAGTCTTCACCGAGGCCC
>Ga0105154_1000917_pt1 | contig 12360 bp, 9 predicted proteins | sample SSWtaG_FD_89672 | JGI IMG/M metagenome (GOLD analysis project Ga0105154, IMG submission 89672) | Hot spring microbial communities from Sandy's Spring West, USA to study Microbial Dark Matter (Phase II) - SSWsed_matched | ecosystem: Environmental > Aquatic > Thermal springs > Hot (42-90C) >... | reverse complement strand
TTCTTGTTTTCTCGGTTATTAAGTCCTCCAGTTGGTCGTATCTCAAGTAACCATCTTTCGTAATGTCAACGTACTTAACATTAGCACGCTTTAACTGCCCTATTAACCTCCACGGCAACATATTGCTATGGTGATCCATTATAGTCACAACTATTTCGTCTCCTTCCTTGAGATGCCAAAGCCCCCAACCATAGGCAACCGTGTTTATGGCCTCTGTAGTGTTAGATACAAATATTACTTCACGCCAAGAGTATGCATTAATAAACTTGGCAACGACTTCATGGGCTTCTTCGTACATTTGACTAGCCTCTTGGCTAAGCGTGTGTAAACCTCTATGGACATTCGCGTAGCGGTTTTTAATGAACTCTTCCATGACCCTAATTACTTGTATTGGTTTTTGCGTCGATGCCGCGTTATCAAAGTAAACTAGTTTCCTTCCATTAATAGTTCTATTCAGTATTGGAAAATCCTTCCTAATCTCTTCTGGGTCGAGCATTTACAGACGCCTAAAAGGCCTTTCCAATGAAAAATTGCATATATACGTTATTTTATTTATTTCTTCTCTCCTACGGGCCTATAACCCCGGGAACCCTGGGATGTGGTGTCGCATATGCAACGTGCTCTAAGTCATGTATGTACTTTACAAGCCTTTCTACTCCTACACCCCATCCGCAAGTAGGCCTTATTAGTCCGGCTTCGAGAAGCTCTAAGAACCACTTGTATTTGTCTAGCTTCTCTCTATGCCTTTTAACCAGCCTTTTAACCACGTACTCATACCTGTATTCTCTACAACCCCCATCTAGCACTTCTCAGTGCCCAGGTAGTAGTAGGTTATAGTCAACATTGTAACCTGGCTTTTCCGGGTCCTCTATGAGGTAAAATCCCCTGGACTCGCTTGGAAAACCTTCAACCCACACTGGCGTTCCGTACTTCCTGGGTATTGCTGACTCTGCTTCAAAGCTCAGTTCCTGGCCGTATTTAACATCTATACCTAAGGCCCATGCCTCTTTAACAGCTTCTTCATACGTTAACCTTGGATACGGTGGCTTTACAATTTCTCGTTCAAGCCTTTCAATATGCTTACTATCCAGTAACTCTTGGTGTTCATTCATGAGACGTCTAATGGCGCTATAGAGGACCTTTTCGCCCAGCTTCATGAGGTCTTCGTTAGACGAGTCAGCACATTCTACATCTACTTGCGTGAACTCCACTAAGTGTCTACCTGTTAGCGCGTTTTCCTCTGGTTCAAGCCTAATGTTCCTAGCCACGTAGTATATCCTGTCGAAGATACTCGCATACAGTTGTTTATACATGATCAAGCTACTTTGTAGCTCAAAAGACCCACCATACAGCGTTACCGAGACTTTCAATGCCCCGCGCAGTCCCGGGTCGCTCGTGTGTCCAATTATCACCGTTGGGAGCTCTAAGAATCCTGCTTCGTCGAGGAACGATCTCATGTATTTGACGATAAATGAATAGGTTTTCACAGTTCTCGTAATTTCCGGGCTCCGCGCAAATATGTGATACTTCAGCGCATACTCCAATGGATCTCGTAGTACTTTGTCAATGCAAGCCAGCTCTTCACGGCGAGGTTTATGAACTACTTTAATGGACTCAACGCACACATATTGTTCATTTAAATATCCTTCAAGCACTACGAGACTACCACATGGAAGCGAGGTAAGGTCATATGCCTTGCAACTTAGATTAACTTTGATCGAGCCGGTGGTATCCCACAGGATGGCAGTGGTATCATTGAGGGGCTTCACCCACGCCTTTACTTTTATTTTTGCTTTGCTTAGACCACGCAGTTGAGCTACCGCCTTTTCCTCAGAAGTTAAATAACATCAACCAACCCCTGGCTTAAGAGTACTGTAGGTGAGGGGTTAATATACATATATTGTCCAATTTAGCGGGAACCCCAAGGACACTTTCATCGAGAAGAGCGTTAGAAGTATTCTGGGTTGTCTTGAGGCTTAAAGCTTATTTATGCTGACTGACTTTACCTGGTCATCGAGTTCCACTATGGCGTAGTAACCCCTCATCAGCGGTCCTGGATGAACTACCGTCGTCCTGCCTATCACGCTCCATCCGCTGTTTTCATGTACATGCCCAGTAATCCATAACAGGGGCTGTTTTTCTCGTAAAAATGCCGAGAAGACTTTTGAACCCACTCTCTCGCCGCTCTTAACCTTATCAAAGAGGCCGTATATTGGCTGATGCGTTACGAGAAGCAGCCTCGAAGGGTCTGTGCCTCTAATAGGGTCTATGAATTTCTCGAACTGCTCTTCAGCAAATTCTATTAGGGTATTAAAGGGGCTTAAGCCGCCTCCTCCAATCCCATAGAATACGTACCCCGAGATCTCAACGACGCGCGCGTGTAAGTTAAGTATATCCTGGCCAACTCGCTCAATTCCGAGGAGCTCTGGCGGGTCGCAATTACCAGGTATAAACAACACAAGTGTACACAGCAACCTATTTATCTCGTTCAAAATGCTAATGACTACATTAACCCCTTTAAAATACGTTATATCACCGGCAACGACAACGAGATCGGGGTTTTGCGAGCTTTTACGTAGCCTGGTGCTTAGTTCTCTGAGCAAGCTAACTCGTTCATGTATATCGCTAATTGCAAGTATCCTCAACGCGCTGACACCACTGACCATTAGTAAGTATTGGGGTATAGGTACATTACCTTTAATAAAACTTGCCCGTAATAGCAGTACTTGTAGGTGTAATAGTGTGGTAAAGTGTCATCGGTGCGGTAAGCCAGCTGTTTACACTAATAGGATCAGCGGGATCTCCCTGTGTAAACAACATTTCATCGAGTATTTTGAGCGCAAAGTCAGAAAGACTATTAGAAAGTACAACATGATCGACCCTGACGATAGTGTATTGGTGGGTGTTAGCGGAGGTAAAGACTCCATGGCCCTTTTACACTTCTTGTTAAAGTTAAGGAAGAAAATGCCTAGACTTATAATTGTAGCTGTCTCAGTAGACGAAGGTATAAGTGGGTACAGGGAAAAAACAATTCTTAACTTAGTAAACTACGCTAGGGTTCACAATGTGGAGTACATCGTAGCGAGCTTTAGAGACTACATTGGAGCAACGCTTGATGAAGTAGTTAAAGTGAGCTCCGAGAAAGGCTTACCGTACTTACCCTGTAGCTATTGTGGAGTGTTTAGAAGGCATGTGCTAAATATTGTTGCACGGAAAATCGGGGCGACTGTAATAGCTACTGCACACAACGCAGATGACGTAGTTCAAACATACCTGATGAACTTGGTGAACAACAGCTGGGACAGAATATTCTCGCTGAGCCCTGTTAGAACCTCTAGCGAGGAGTTCGTTGTGAAGAGAGTGAAGCCCTTCTACAAAACCTTAGAAAAAGAAAGCGCCCTTTACGCCATTCTCAATGGTTTAGTGCAACTAGAGTATATTCAATGTCCCTACGCTAAGTACAACGTGAGGTTTACTATTAGGAAAATGCTGAACGAGCTTGAAGACAAATATCCGGGCTCAAAATACGGTCTACTACAAAGCCTCCTCGAAATCATTCGCCTGCGAGGTTCGCAAATAACGAAGAAGTATACTAAGTGTATAGTCTGCGGCAACCCATCTTCGCACTCGGTATGTAAAGCGTGTTTGTTCAGGGCATTGCTGGGTCTATTAAGCCCTGAAGAGGAAAAAACCGTGCTTGAAGCGGCAAAGACTGATCCAGCAGTTTCTCGGGCATTAAGTGTTAAATTGGTCCAGAAGCATTAGCACCCACAGCCCTAACGCGTACTACGTCTAGTTACATGGATTTTAATCATTACATAGGGGCTGGGTACATGGATATAGGCTCCTTGGCGGGTTTCGGCTATTTTGGCCTATTCTTGCTAGCCTTGGTATCTAATGCGATACCCTACTCTACTATCCCATACCTAATATTCCTAGTACCTATACTCTCCAGGCTTAACGCTCCGGAGCTTCTAAATGCTATAGTAGTCCTAGCAACTGGAGCCACAGCGGGAAAGCTAATAGTTTACGTCATTGGAAGGTCTATTTCAAGGGTTAAAGCCGTTAGTACCCTTACAAGCGGTTTAATAGCATTCGCAAAGAGGCATAAACTGATGCTATTTACCATAATCTTCGCCATCGCCGCCCTCCCAATACCTGACGATATATTTTACATACCAATAGGCGCGTCTAGATACGACCCAGTCTTGTTCTCAATAGCGCTATTCGCCGGCAAATTTGTCATTACAGTCTTAGTAGCCCTATATGGGCTAGCCTTGAAAGGTCTTGTAGAAGGCTATATTGGGCTACCGCCCCAAGTCTCTATCCCCATCATGGTACTGGTTACCGCCTTACTAATGGTAGGGGTCGGTGGAATCGACTGGGAGGACGTTGAGAGAGCGTACTTAGAAAGAGGTGTCGTGGCGGCTTCAGCTACAGTGTTAAGACACTTTGTAAAAGCAACCTTCAAGAAGCCGCTGAATAAGCTTAAATCACTCGTTCACAATATTAGAAGCGGAGATGAGGAAGAACCCGGGAGATCGAGATCTTAGTCGATGAATGTAATGTAGCGATAGCGGGCACCGATCCCCTTAATGTCTTAATAGTAACGAGCTGAGTAAGAACATAATAATGTTCATGGCCACGATACATTCGTAGCCGCCTACAGAATATACGAGTCCTGAAGCCAAAGTGCAGATAAATCCTGCCATTTCGCCTACAACTAAATACCTAGTTGCTTCGGCCCGGCCCAACGAGTCTGTGTACATCGAGTAAAGCGCTACGTCTACTTTGCTATTTATGTACAGTATTGCACCCAGTACTAGTGCGGCCACGACGTTCATTGGTGCTAAGCCATGGGTAGCTAGTAGGAGTACGGGCAGTAAGCCGCGTGTAATCATAGCCACGCTAACCCTCCCGGAAATAGTCAGTGGAGCGAAGAAGTCAATTAATAAAAACAACCTCGCTAAGCCGTAAACAGTAAAAAGCTCTTCGCTTGAGAGAACCATAGCAGTACGTAAGTAAACCGGGAATTGTACTAGAATTAAGGCATTAGCAGCCCTGAAAAGAGCTAGTGACAGAAGAATTCTCCTCACGCTAACATACTTGTACTCACTAGCGTACAGTAGTAACGGGTAAGAGTTTGTTCGCCTCAGACCCCCTCGCTCTGTTAGTAGTGCAAATACCACTAAATTCCCGGTTATTAATCTCTCAACACGCCTCAAGCCGGAGTCTATGACGTAGAGTGTTCTTTCGATTTTCAGTGGCGGGTCTTTAACGATTAATAAGGCTGTAAAAGCTAGTATTGCGAGCAATAACGCAAAATATTTTAAGGAGCTGATCAGGGCCTTCAACCCGATAAGCGACACTAATATAAAAGAAAAGGCTTCAAAGGCAACCGTCGTTACGATCCTGCGGTTTAACATGCTTTTCCAATAAGTGCTGGAATACGCTTCGTGAATATACGCAATTGCGGAGGTTCTAGCAAGCGCCTGCGCAATACTGTAAAACACGTATAGCGTAATTAGCGCAACGCCACTTAAGCCTTGATTAGTGTTAAGTATCCATAGTAGAGCTCCGTATACCAATAGACAGATAAACACCAGCACTGTTTGGCTCCTTATAGTACCCCTATCGGACAACTTACCGCCAAGGTACATTGCAAGAATAAATAAGAGGTATGCAACTCCATTAAGCAAACCCAGCTGAAGAGCGCTCATGCCAGCCACAGTAATGGCGAATATATCCGTAAATACGTCTAAGAAATTAGCAATAGCAACCACTAATGAAAGCATTATTATAGCTATCACGCTGAATACCCCGTAGGCTAGTTATTGAAAATTAATGGGTTTTAAGGAAAGGCGTCAAGGCCCTTGGCGGGCTCCGCGCGAACTGTTAGTTATAGTTAGTCACGAGCGCGTAGTAAATACAGCTATTCTCAAGCACCTGGTAAGGTCTGTTCCACGGGCCTTAGACAAGAAGAATAGCCCCAGGCCTTTCTACTACGAAGCCCTAATTACCGCTTTAAATGTTTTGTGTCCATGCCTTAAACTGGTCGTACCTTTTAACAGGGATTTTCTCCCCATTGAAATAGAGGCCGGGCGGAGAGCTAGACACTTCGCCTACCACAGCAAATGGTATATTAAAGTATTCCAATTCACTCGCGATCGCCTTAAACCATCCCTGTTTAACGCCGAGCACGGCCCCGTATTCTTCACCACCTACGAGAGCGTATTTCAGTAAACACCGCGTCTCGGCCCTGCATATTTCTACCAACTGCTCGGGTGTCCTTGGGGCTTCTTTGATAATGATCCCGCGCCCACTCAGGTTACTCATTGTGTATAGTGTATAGCCTAGACCATCGCTGACATCCATACTAGCATCTATTGCTTTGTAATAGTTCTCAACAATATAACTTATTTCAGTGCGCGTTTTAGGCCTCTTGGTGTACTCTATAACCCACTTTTCTTGAACAGCTCTTTCAAAGCCGTGTTCAACTGCATACCCCATTGCACCGTAAGTACCGGTTACTATAACCACGTCACCGGGGCGCATACCACCCCTACTTGGAGGAACTCTCGCCGTTGTGAATCCTACTACTGATATAGCGATCCACGCCTCAGAGCTCTTATTAGTATCACCACCTAGGACGCGCACATCATAGTATTTCGCGGCATCACTTATTCCGTCTACTAGCTCCTCTAAGTGGCTTAACTCCATGCTAGGAGGTACGCCTAGAGCTATTAAACATCCATGGGGTACACCCCCCTTAACTACTACGTCGCTTACAGCTCCCGTTAGAGCAGACCAACCCACATCCGATAGTGTTCTCCAAGGTAGCATCAGCGAATTAACGGTATAGGCGTCCATTGATACCACTATGCGGGGGGCTCTTGGTAATAAGTCTCGTGCGTCGTCTGGATAAGTTAAGTGCTCCCCCAACGCAACTCTAGATACTAGCTTCTTAGCTATAATTGAGACTATTTCATCTTCTGTTAAATTCCCAACTAGCAACTTTAGCACCCGTATCTACTCGTACATGTATACCTTAACCCGGGTGTTTTCTTCAAACCCCTCAACGTCCTCCGGAATTATAACGTACCCATTTGTCCTGAGCAGGCTCGATATAACTCCACTACCTCTCAACATATACGGTTCTGCGTAGAATTCACCACCGTGTTCAAACACAGCAACTCTTACAATAGATTTATAGCCGACGACATTAGGTACCCTCCTAGACAGCCTCGCGTATATGCTCAAACGATCTAGCCCACGTATACCCAACCACTCAATAACCGCCATCCTAAATAGAACCTCGTACCCTGCCCACGCGGCAACGGGAAAACCTGAGAAGTGTATTAGTAAGTACTTGTGGTCTAAAACAGAGCTACTAGTAGGCCTACCAGGCCTCATTCTCACCCCTCTAAATATGAATTTACCACGCTTTTCGACGAAATCGGCAATTATATCGGACTCGCTTATACCAGTTCCGCCCGTTGTTACCACTACGTCTACTCCCCGTTCGAATTCCCTTAGTACAGCGTCTTCGAGCTCGTTAACGTCATCCCGCACGATGTTAGGGTACTTTACGTTGAAAACTCCATCCTTTTGCATCATTGAGAAAACTATATAGGAGGAGGAGTCGTATACTTTGCCCGGAGCCTTTTCCTTACCGGGTTCTACTAGCTCGTCTCCTATGGCTATTATTGATATGTTAATTTTCCTGTAAACCTTAACCTTATCAATGCCGCTGGCCGCTAGAGCGGCTATGAGAGGTGGTTTAATTACTGTCCCTCTAGTCGCCAACAACTCCCCTCGTTTAAAGTCCTCGCCCCGGTAGATCACATTAGTCCCTGCGGCTACGGGTCGGTGTACTGTGATAAACCCGTTTTTTACCTCAACGTCTTCGCTCATTACGACGGCATTGGCATTACACGGTAATGGCCAACCAGTATGTACTTTAATCGCCGTGCCTGGTTCAACACATAGGTTGCCTTGTTTTTTCAACGGGTCGTAGACCACTTTTACAGCTAATCTAACTGGATTATAGTAGGATGCACCCGTGGTATCTAGGCTGTTTACAGCGTAACCGTCTACCGCGCTAATGTCCTCTTCTGGCCTATCTATTGAAGCGTAAACATCCTCTGCTAAAACTCTGCCAACGGCATCTAGTACATTCACTGTTTCCACGTCTAATATTACCAGCTCCTTGAGGTAGTTAGCTAGCAGCTTTATGGCATTATCAACCGTAATTAGCGTTGAAAGAGCTTTCACGGCGGTCGCCTTCCAAAGCGATTGATATCGTTATAAGTATCTTTTTAAGTATCTTTAAGGTTACTCTTTTGATCCTGGGAAATCTTGACTATTTAATCGCAGTGAGACGAGTTCGGCACCCTAAGAATAGCAATATTGTTACATCTTCCTTAATTTCGGCATACCCATGATATCCATTAACTCTGACAGCACTATTAGCACCAACGTAGTTAATGCTATTCGTGCACTCCTTTTAGTAATGTCGCGCTCACCTATAATTGAATACTTCTCGTAGAACTTGTTGAACTCTAAGGCTAAGTTAACCGCGTATTCTAGTAGTTTATTAGGCTTCATCTCTCGGTAGGCTTCTACTAGCACATTTTTAAACCTAGTTAATGCCTCCAAGACCCTCTTCTCCTCGGGAGATAAGCTCGCATTTTCGAGGAATTGCCTTAAGCTAAGCATTTTTTCTTGCGCAGAACCCGGGTCGTCCAAGAACTCTATGCCCCAGAGATTCCTTATTATTCCCTGCGCCCTGACAAAGGCATATTCAATTGTAGTTCCGTACTCGACTTCACCGATCTTACTGGGGTCGAAAACCATCACCTTACCGGGGTCTACCGATAGTAACAGCGCCCGAATATTCGCTACTGCGAGTTTGCTGGCTATATCGGCGAGTTCAGAGGCCTTAATAGCGCTTTCTTTTTCTAAGAGCTTTCGCATAATACTTAGCTTACTGTCCGTGAACAGTTCGTCCATCGAGTAGTATATACCGCGCCTACCACTCATTCTCATGCCCTTCAAATGCACCATTTCATAGGCAAAGTGGTAAAGGTTCTCGGCCTCGCTAACGTAGCCGAGGATGTATAGCGCGGCCTTTAATTGCTTTTGCTCGCGGGATTGCTCGACTGCGATTACATTATAAACTCTCCTCGCACCAAGTACCTTGAATTTGTAAATAGTGTACGCTATGTCCCTCGTGACATAGAGGGTTGTTCCATCACTTCTTTGCACTATGAACCTACCAGCTTGATCGGGATAGAACAGGTTCTTAACGTATTCGTGGTCTTTGGCCGCCACATTTAGATCGATCTCGACCGCGCCTCCCCCCACGACCCTGGCATACCCTGTCTTAATGAGTTCTTTAACAATATCACGTGCCGTTCCGAGGATTTCGTTATTAGACTCGTAATCAAATCCATCGAACTTAATGTTTATTTTTCCAAGTGTTTCCTTAAATCCTTCAACAACGCTCTCAGCGGTCTTCTTGAAAACTTCGAGAGTTTCCCTATCGCAGTTCTCGGCGAATTGCATTAATTTCCTAATAGCGCTCTCGGCCTCTACATGGTCCTTAATGCCTGACTTGAGCGCATTGTACAGCTCTGGGTATTGTACTGAAAGTCTCCTCTCAACTATTGAGAGCTTTCTATACTCTTTAGCCAATTCCAATAATTCTTTGAGTATATTACTAATTCCGCCCAGTGTTGGGTTATTCTCAACGGCTCGTTTCTTAATTAAGTCGTAGAGCTTGTTGATGTGCTTTAATGACTCGAATTTAAGGCTACTCTTCCAGGTTAATTCGCACAGCGCGAAACCAAGTTCTACTGGGATATTACTCGCTTCCCCGTTCTCGGCGAATTCCCTACACGCTATATCTGCCTGCTTAACTAAGTCGTCAATCTTCTTCTTAAGCTCTAACCGCAGCCTACTGAGGTCTATGAGCGTATTCGTTAAGGCGTATATTATTCCGAGCCAGTGATCGGGCTTTAAATGACCCGGCCTCTCAATTCCACTAGATTTAACTATTGAAACCCCGTAAACCAGGGTAGCCATTTGCCTACCCAAATCGTTAACGTAGAACCTAGTCTGCACTTCGAACCCTAGTTTTTTCAGTAATCGAGCATAAGTATCTCCGAGCACGCTGTTTCTGCCACTACCAATGTGTAGCGGGTGCACGGGGTTTGCGCTAGTGTGCTCTACAATTACCCGTAAACCAGCACCTATTTTTGCTAGCTCATTGAAGACCTTGCCCGCTCCAAGTTCCTCGACGAGCTGCGATAATACCTTCGAGTAGTTGATCGTCACGTTTATGTACCCGTCAACGAACGACACTTGTTCTACCCAGCAACGCTCTCGTATTGAGGAATAGAGTTCCATGGCTATGGTGTTTCCAACTTCATTCCATTTGTCACGCTCAACGTCCTTTAACACAGTGTGCAAAGATATTCCGTAGTCACCTAGCTTAGGGTCTGGAGTTATTGCTGCCTTTAATTTCCCCGAGTTTATTAACTCAATAACCCGGTCTTCACTCACTCCAAGCACTTTACTTAATACCTCTGGTAGAGAGTTAACAATGCACTCTATGATTCCGTGCATGTAGTACTCCTTCGCATTTTTCACTTCTACCTACTTATTCTAGGAGTAATAAATAATAGAGCGGCGGCGAGGACTCACGGCGCTGTGAATCCGGCGCTTATCCCACTTAATTAATGCGTGTTTTTAAATCTCAGTTTCATAGTCATCCGTGGAACTCGTGGGGTAAGAGTTGATTAGTAGAAAGTATGTTACCTTAATAGGCGTAGTAGTGCTAGTGGCTATAGTGAGCTTCATTTTATTGAGCACTCAACAAGCACCTCCAGAGTACCCCACGACGCCTACTCAGCCTAGGCAAAAGATTGTTGTTTACGCTTATAATGACAGAATCACAGGGATAGATCCTAGTGTGGAAGACGACACGGGTTTAGTGGTAATAGGAGTTGTATATGAAACCCTTACGTACTATGATTACGAGACGGGTGAAGTTAAACCCCGCTTAGCCATTAACTGGACATCAAATGAAGATGGCACCGAGTGGGTTTTCTACCTACGCAGGGGCGTAGTATTCCACGATGGAACGCCATTAAACGCCACTGCCGTGAAGATCAGTATTGAACGGGCGCGCGATATCTATAGGGAGACTGGAAGGGGTGCCGGTTACATATGGGACGCGGTTGAGGAAATAGAGGTAGTGAACGAGTATGCCATTAAATTCAAACTAAATTATCCACAGAGACTAGATCTCTTGGCTTCTGCAGCTTATGCAGCATACGTGTTCTCGCCGAGCGTCTTAGAGAAAAGCAATGCCGAGGGCCTTATGGATAAAAAGCTCGAAGACTGGTTTAACTCAGGCAATGCCATTGGAACAGGCCCTTATAAGCTGGTGTACTATGACCCCACTAAGGAGGTTCGCTTGGAGAAGTTCAATGAGTGGTGGGGCTGGGATCTCGTTGACAACAAAGATGCCCCGGACGTAGTAGTAATAAAAATAGTACTTGAGCCCGCGTCTCAGTATACCGGTCTATTAGCTGGTCAAACGGACATCGCGTGTAGCGTACCTAGGGAAAACATCGAAGAGCTGCGGGAACGGGGCTTCGGGGTAATTAAGTTACCAACATACCACAATTTCATAATGTTTTTTAACACTAAGAGATACCCAACAAACACAACAGAGTTCCGTCTAGCAATAGTGCACGCGTTAAACTTGACGAGGGCTGTAAGTGACGCTCTCTTAGGTTATGGAGAAGTCGCGAGCGGGGTAATACCGCGCGGCTTCCCCGGTCATGTCGAAGGCCTAGTCTACGAGTACGACTTGCTTAAGGCGCGGAGGTACCTCGAGGAGTCGGGAGTTAAATTACCCTTAACAATTGAGCTCATGTACCAAGTAGACTACGAAGAGACAAATAGGTTCGCCGCTATATTCGCATCTCAAATGAGAGAACTGGGTATAGACGTAAAGTTGAACCCGCAAGACTGGGCTAGGCTAAAGGACATCGCTAAGGGCGTGTGGAGAGACCCCGAAAACACGCCCCACATTATTATCGCTGACTGGTGGCCTACAATACCCTCTCCATATGATTACCTATATACAATGTTTCACAGCGAGTCGAAGGAGTGGAATTTTGCAGGATACGAAAACACAGAATTTGACGAATTAGTGGACGCGGCGTGGGAATTAGAGGGCTTAAATTACGTAGAAGCACTAGAGCTCTACAAGCGGGCCCAGGAATTGCTATTTAGAGATGCAATTGCCTTAGGTTTATGGGATGAAATAAGGGCATTCATATACTC
>Ga0105154_1000916_pt1 | contig 12362 bp, 23 predicted proteins | sample SSWtaG_FD_89672 | JGI IMG/M metagenome (GOLD analysis project Ga0105154, IMG submission 89672) | Hot spring microbial communities from Sandy's Spring West, USA to study Microbial Dark Matter (Phase II) - SSWsed_matched | ecosystem: Environmental > Aquatic > Thermal springs > Hot (42-90C) >... | reverse complement strand
GAATATGGTTTTGAATATGAATTTGAGTTAATGAACTTAATGATTTATGAAAATAGGATTCACATCTCAATAGGATATGTAAATAAAATCTTTGAAATATCCGAATATATTTCTAGTGTTGTAGAACAAAGTGATTGTAATGCAAATACTGATGAGTGTGAAAAATTGTTTGAAAAACTATATGATGAGCAATTAAATGAAATTAATGAGGATTATGCAATAAATATCTTTGGTGAACTGAGATTTAATGATATAGTGATAGAATTTCACAGATTACCATGTGATGGTGATTACTGTAACGTAGGGCTTATAGTAGACATATTAATGCCTTTATATGATGTTGAAACAATAGTTTCAGTAGTTCAACGTGTTCTCACAATAATGTGGCAAATAATACTATTATATGATGTAACATTACCATAAATTTTTTAACGTTTATTAAAATCAATTCTTTTTTTAAATTTCTTTTTCAGTTCTTTATTCAATTCTTTGTTAAATATAAAAAAATAAAAAATGTTGAATTCTTTATTCAATTCTTTGCTAAATTTTTATTTTGATTAAAGTTTAAATTCTGAGAGAAATACAGAGAGAATTGTGGTGAGAAAATGGACTTTAAAATTGAAAAAATGTTAGAGAACATGATATTCGGACTTGATAAAGGTAAGATGTATAGAATGCCATTAGTGAAGCTACTAACAAGAGCTGTGCTTGAAAGCCACATGAAAAAAATTAAAGAATTGCAATGTCCATACTGTGATAGAAGTTTCAAAGCTGTTCACCGTCTCAAGCTTCATATATTTGGACGTCACTATCAAATGTTTAGACGTGATATTAATTTCGTGATAAACTTGTACAGGTACATTAAGTTGAACATGATAAAAAAGCGAAAGTATGCATATTTATGTCTACCGTCTGTATCTGAATGCAAAGAAAAGTATAGATTTGATAACATTGAGCATTTGGTGTGGTGGCTACAGGAAAACCCAAATCTACTTAACTATGTCATTAGCATTGCATCATCTTCATTTCAAAAACTATAACATTTTTTTCAATTCTTTTAGCTACTTTTTCTTTAACCTCTGTACTTATAAGCTCTCTGAGAGAAATAGTAGGATTTGGGTGAGAAAAATGAATGAGATAAATGTAACACAGAGAACAAGATTAAGTGAAAAGCTAAAGCAATATGTTGGTAAAAGAGTTATAGTAAATAATCAGTATGAGGGAGTGCTAGAAGATGTCTATGGAGAAATGATATTCCTGAAACTTGATGATGGCACAACGTTAGCAATAACAAGACGTAGCATATCCACTATCAAGGTGATTGAACAATGAGCTTGCAAGAACTTGAAAAGCTTACAATTAAGCTTGCAAGTGAGATTAAAGAAGATAGAATCATGTGTCTGGTAGAAGATGTAAGATACAAACGTGATAAATACTTACGTCCAGTAGTTCAATTATTTGTACATTGTAGTGGTTACGGTAAAGTAGTACTAAACTATAGTCCACAAAAAACACGGTTATTGATTGAAACATTCAAAAGACTTGGGATAGAAGATGTGATAGTTGGAAGGTGCTTTGAGTTTGAAAAAACAAAAGTAGAAAGAATGCGTGAAGACTATACAGAACCCTATCCAGCTTGGCTACCAACCAGAAAAATAGACTGTAACTATATAATATAACTTCAAAAAAACATATTTACTTTTTTTCTAAAAAGTAAAAATTGTTTTGGGTTAGTTCATATGAGTTTAAAAGACATTGAACACTTTATTGAACAAGAGAGTAAGAAAGGTGAAGAAAAGGTAGAAGTTATTGACAATGTAAGTGTTTTAGAAAAATGTATAACGTTTGTTGATTATACAGTTTGCGAAGGTGACAAAGTAAGAGTGTTGCTGGGGAGATACTGGGTAGAGGGTGCAGTAATAAGAGCATCAAAGTTTGGCATAGTTGTTAAGAACCCTGTGAAAGAGCACATTATACGTCTAGGAAAGATAACAATGATTGTAATTGTGGAGAGAGGGGATATTTACAAGAAATTCGTTGAGCTGAACAAGTAGCTGTAAAAAACTTATAAATTTTTTTTCTCAAAGTTTTTCTCTCAGGTGTGTAAGTGTGAGTTATAGAAGCTTGTCATTCATAGATGCAAAAACAGGGGAGTGGATTAACTGCTTTGCAGTAGGGGGTAGGGTAAGGTGCTTTGTGAGGGATATAGAAACAGGAAGATTTAAAAGATTTGTTAGAAAGCTGTACATTGTATATTCAGCTTCTTGGGTTTACTGCAGAAGGAGAACACCTAGCTCCAACATGGTTTACTTTATATCAGTTGTTGTAGGCTATGATTGGAAAGATATAGCATTGAATAGAACAATTAGTGAATTTGATGACACATTGATTAGGTTAGACAATATAGTTAAAGAGTTCATAAAGTTTAGGTGCTTTACTATGACGCTTGGCACAGTAGAGTATGAATACATTGGGGTTGAGCTCACAACTGTGAAGCTAGAGAGTACCGAGGCAATCTGCAGATGCCCAGAAGAAGGCACAGAAGGATTTTACTACACGTACAAAGAAATTGAAAAGCTTACACAGGGTAAAATAGTACCATTATTAAGATGCAGACTTTATGGTACGTTTTGCAGGGCTTTGAAAGCACTAAATTCAACAATAAGACCAATTTTGGGAGCTTACTCAGAGGTCGTGTTTCCTACATGGTGTGGACAACATGTATAACGTCATTGACCTAGATATTGACCTAGAAATTGAGAACTTTAGAAGGCTTGAATCATGGTTCATGGAAAGATTTAATGTGTGTGCTAAAGCGTATAACGTTGAGATAAACACAGTTGTTTGCAAAGAGTCACACAGTTCAAATGTTCATTGCTACATAAAGTTAAAAGAACATGTAGACTTGAGGAAATGGCTTGGGCTTCAATTTTGTATGGGAGAAGATTATACAAGATTTATATTAACATTAGAAAGACTGCAAATATATGGATACCCCCAGAGGTTTATGTTTACCTACAAGGTTTTTGAAAATGAGATTGTAAGGCTTAGAAGGAATAAGCGAGTGTGTAAAGAATAAAAAAACTTTTTTGATTTTTATTCTTCTTCTATTTCTTCTTCTTCTAGTTCAACTTTCTTTTCAAGGCTTTCCTTTCTAACAAGTTTCAACATATTTTTCACCTACATATACTGGACAGTCTACCAGACTCTCTACTCTCCATTCTAGCTTTTAAACCTTTTTGCTAAGTTAAATATTTAGTTCAGGTGATAGTGTGTGTCAGACTTCTTTGCATGGGTTACAGACTTCATTTTAGTTCCTGTACACATGTATAGAGAAATACATGAGTCGGTAAAGGAGGAGGAAAAAGAGGATAAGAAGAAAGAGAGCAAAACACCTGAGTACAGCAAAATAGAGAACGTTTTACTGCTTTTCAGCACTATTTACACTACATACATGTTGAGCGAAGAATATGGGTACGTGCCTGAGGAGTTCATGGAATATGCTAAAGCGTCGTACAGAAAACTTATGAAAATGCTGAAGTTGTACAAGCCTGCTAGGAAGAGGGATGTTGAGCTACTTGAGTTTATAAAGGAGAAGCTAGAGGAAGCAAGGGTTGTAGTTGAAGAGTAAGAGAGTGATGTACATGGCTGAGGAAAGAATTGAAGATATAGTTATGGCAGAGCCTTGGAAAGTCATAGGGCTTGGAATGGAGGCTATTGATGAAATACGTAGGTATATTGATGAAATAAGGATAGAGATTCATAGGCTTGTAGAAGATGTTCAAGAACCACTTTTCAAAGTAGTTGAACAAGTTAAAAAAGAGTTTACAGAACTAGTGCCAGACATGAGTAAACCCATTGAAAAAGTGCTAGAAGAGATGCTAGAATACCTCGGGATAAAAGAATCTAAATAAAAAAATAGATTTGTTTTTTACCAAGCTCTTTTCTGTTATTGCTGTGCTACGCTAGAACAGCCCTCTGAGGAAGTCGCTTATGCCTGCAAATATTCTTTTGCCATATCTTACTGTTACAAACACTAGACCGCCTATTACTAGTATTGTTGCAATTGTGCTTGCATTTTGTGCAATGACACCAACAACATTGTTGAGTACTTGAACTATTGTGTTCATTATACTGTTAAGTACATCTGCAAGAGTTGGTTCTGAACTCATAGTGTTTTACACCAAAGCTTTTTATATCTTCACAGATTTATATACTGTTTGTGTACAGTACAGTTGGAGGTGTCATAATTGAGCGTAGTACCAACCCTAACACCACAGTTAAAGAAAGCTGTGCAAGAACTGGAAAAGATGGGGGTAAGGGTTCACATAGAAACACTTGGTGATACAGGACTAATATTTATAGATATGAAGAGCGTAGGAGAAACAGTAATAAAGAGAGTTAGAGTTGGATGTAAATCAACATTTATAGAAGGAAACTATTTAATTATCAAGGTGAGCGTTAAGTGTCAAGAGAGCTATGTCCAGAGTCAATAACGTACCAAGACATTGTAGTAGCAATTAAGGTGTTGAGGTGCTATGTTGAAAGAGTTGAAGAGGTTAAGAGAATACTGAGAAGAGCAGGACTAGCTGAGCTACTGCATGGAAGAGAGGTTGAGAAGGACTTCATAACGTGGCTACTTAGGGAATCAATACGGGGCGTAACACTACAGCAAACACAAGTGCAAGAGGTTACGATGTCAGGGTTTACGGAAGAGGAGGTTAAGAGAATTAAGGAGCTTGCAAAGAAGTACACAGAGCAAAAAGCTTAAAACTTGCGAAAAGATATAACCATAGTTAGGTGTATATGTATGCCTAGAAAGAAATCTGAATCTGTAACAACTGTGCCAAGATACATGGGTAAAATGAGAAGAATTGGAGAAGCTGTAGTAGGAGATCCTACTATAGCGACACTTTATGCATTATCATTAACAGCGGCTCAGAGAGCAGGGTATGGTAAGTACAAAGATGCTTGGACAAGAGTAAAGGAACAGCTAGCTAAAGAACCAATACCAACTGCACTCTACGGGTTGATTAAAGCCGCAACAAATGAATACCTTAATAAAGTATTGACAAAGAAGGAAATGTCTCCTGATGACTGGAGAGCTAAGTGGTCTCCTGTTATCGGAGACAGAGCGTGCGACATTGTAGAGGAAGTATTGACAGGTAGACCAGTAACAGCAAGACCAGCTGAGGCATCTCCTACCAAGGGCTAAACCAAAGAGAATTTTTTTCAAAAGTCAAAACTTTTTTTAACTTTTTTTACACTTTTCTTTCTTGAGGTGTGTGTATGCAGGAAAAACTTACTGTAATGTCTAGTGTAAAGATTTGCGTAAACGATAAGTGTATTGATGGTAAAAACATCAGCTTAGCACCATGGGCTTCAACATCGTGTAATGCACTATACACAGATCCACCAGTAACACCTTGTGCATCAAGGATTGAGAGGATAGACTTGTTGAATACTGAGCTAAACGTCATTAAGTCTGCAACACTAGGACAAGAGCTTAGTGTATCGGTTCAACAGGTATCGGTAGGAAATACAAGCATTATAAGGGTTGTCTACGTGTACAGGGATACGTCTACAGATGAATATTCTGTTATTGGAGCGAGGCTAGTGTGTAAGGATGCTACAGGGGAAGACCTAGTTGTCCACTTCTATCAAATGGGTACACATGTACAGAAGACAGCTTCAGATGTCCTTGTTGTCAATTGGACAATTGACTTGTTGTTCACAGTCATGTAGAGTGATATAAATGTCTGTAGCGGCAGGAACAACTGGAGCCGCAATTGTTGGAGGAGTAGTAGCGGCTGTGCACAAGATTGGTGACTGGCTTAAGGATGTTGCTGATAGAGTGTGGAGGCTTTTTAAAAAGTTTGGAGACTGGTTTATGACGGGAATCAAGTGGCTAGGGTCAAGGATAAGGGATGTTATGAGTGGTGCAAAAGATGCTGTTAAGAGCCTAGTAGCACTAATTACAAGAGTTCTTAGAGCGGCATGGAGATTTATAGCTCACGTAGCATCAGCTCTAGCTAGAGAACTGCTAAAATTGATAAGGTGGTACATGAGGTTACTTGCAGAGAAGCCCGAGGTAGGATTAACCGCAACACTTTTATTTCTATACCTCTTAAGCTAGTCTTAGTGTACTGTACAGGTGAGAAAACATGTTAAACTGGATAGCTGAAATGACAAAAGAAGCTCTATCAAAGTCAAGCGTAAAGGGAGAGGTAACAACCATTGGAAACAAGCTTGTTATTAGGATACCTGCAGAAGAAATTAAAAGAGCTGTGCTAAACTCTTTTGACGAGCGGTTGAGACCATATGTAGAGGTTCAGGCGTCAGACATAGTTATAAGTGTCTTTATCTCAATGTAAACATACAATTTTTTAATTTACTATTGCTTAAGCTTAGGCTTTAGGTATAGGGCAAATTGTACTTAGAAGATGTTAGTGCAGATTTATACGTAGCTATTAGTAGAGTAGGTGAAGGTTGTGCAAACGCTATTACAGCTTCTGCAGAAAAGGTAGCTAAACTGCTTCAAAGATATACCGTGTGGGTACCAGAAGAAGGTCTTAAGGGGGTAGAAGATAAATCAATACTAGGAGTCATTGAAAGAGTTGTCCAGTCAATTCAATGGACTATTGACAAAGCCATTAGGATAGTCCTAAAGAACATCGCTAGAACATACATGGTTCTGAAGACGTACTTTGAACTCATTTTATCGGTTCCTGTAACAGCAGGTGTGCTATTCATTAACGAGTTTCTTAGGACTGTAGCAGATTTAGCATGTAAAATTGCTGAAAGGTGTATTGGAGTAGTAGCAATTGTGCTTACTATTCCATACGCTATTAAGAAGCTCAGGAAGGTAGTAGAGCAAGAGTATGACATTACAAAACCATTGACAAGCTTAAGAAATATTGTAAAAGGGTTTGGAAAAGCTGTTAGAGACATCCTAACAGTTCTATTTGTATCGCTAATTGCAGGAGCAACTGTATGCGTGTTTGCTAAGTGCCCAAAGCTTGAAGCTTTGAGACCCCCATTCATAGCCTTGCCAGACTGGTACATATTTGAAGACTTTTGTGCCGATTTATGCAGAGAGCCGTTGATAAGGGGAGATATTAGAGCATATGCTGATTGTATAAGAAGATGCGTAGAAATGATATCGCCTAGGAGAAAGACGGAGGTTGTCATAGTTAGGCTACTTGATAGAGTAATTGTTAGAGTAAATGAATGGCTAGGTTCTGCAGATATTACAGCTCCAAAACCGTGGCAACCCATTGTTGAGCACGTCAGGGTATCTGATGTTGTAACTACATCAATCGCCAAGCAAAGCATTGAAAGTGTGCTTGAAAGTATTGTTGTTGAAAGTGTGTTTCCTGAAGTAGCTATGAAGCGGATTGATGAATTAGTAACACTAAGTGATGAAATCAATACTGTTACAAGGTTTAGAGAAGTTAGGGAGCTGAGCGAATCAACAACCATAGGATGGTATGTAGACTTCAACACACCATCTGTATCAACTGCACACGTCTATGATTCTCTCACTACAGACGATAAAATGCCTACATGGATACTCCTACCACCTATAAGCTCTTACGCTAGGTGGATAGAAGCTGTAACGGAGTACATAGACCCGTACCATGGAGTGTCTGCAGTAGCCTACAACACCTTAACAGGAGAGGTCATAAGAGTTGGTGAAATTGGTAGAAGCGTGCATAGCTACGCATATGCTAGAGATGTTTTAGATATTCTCGCTAAACCTGCTATACGTGTGTACATAGCAGACGAGGCAAGAGCTGAAGACTTTTTCGGTCTAGCAAAGCTTGCTACACTAACATCGCCAGAAGGGCTAGGTATTAGAACAACCATGATACACAGTGCAAGAGAGGTAGCGGGAACTGAGCTATCAGCTGAAAACATGGTTATGCAAATCTTAGTTGAAGCCGTTAAGTGGATGCCAGTACTAGTTGAGCTAACATCACCAACAAGGTTAGATATTAGAGCCATAGCTGTACACAGTACAAGAATGATGATGGGAGTTGAACTAGCATCACCAGAAAGGCTAGGTATTAGAGCAACCATGGTGCATAGCACGAGAATGATAGTGGGAGTTGAACTAACATCGCCAGCAAGACTAGGTATTAAAACAGTAGCTGTACATAGTACAAGAGAGGTAGCAGGAGCTGAATTAACATCGCCAAGCAAGCAATTGTTATCAATGACATTACAAGTTTAAATTGTGTGTAGTGCTAGTATAAGCTGTAGAGAGGTGTAAACATAATGGCTCAACCAAAAATAGTGTTTCAGGATTTGGAAGTACTACCAGTTGAATGGACATTGGACGCAGGTACGCATCCATATACAACAGACTTTGGAGTAGGGATTGGGCTACCCGAAAAATCAACTAATTCAATTTCATTTGTTGCCCACAGGCTTTGCTATATAGATATTGAAAATCTTAGATTCACACCAAAGTTATTCGGGTTGTTCTACGGCGTTGCAACAAAAAGTGGGTCTGTAGCATCTACATCATATATGCGATTTTACATTACTTACAAGAATGCTTCGGGAACAATACTACGGACAGATATGATTTTGGATGTTTCAACAAACTCTATATCTTATGTGTGGTGGAAAGGCGGATATATCAGTATGATTCCTAGTGGTACAAAGTATATTGAGATATACGTTGCACATCGTCAAGCAACTACTGCTTACACATCATACGTAACGGGGTGGGTAGACAACATAGTATTTGCAGAAGACGGCTCAGTAGCCATTCATGCTACACCTATCTTTTTCTACAATGTTTCAACATCTTATGAAATACCAATCAACGTGTCTGTACCGTCAGGTTCTAATGCTGTGTACGTTAGAATTTATGGTACTTCACCTCCATCAAATGTATCTGTTACACCTACTCTGCACTATGACACCTCTACAGCTTCTACTTCTGTGACAGCAGTACTAACTATTGACACATCTGTTACAAAGCTTGTGTACAGCGGTTCTGCAAGTGCTAATGTTGAGCAAAGGCACAGTATAGATGCATATGCTGTATTCATTGTTAAGCCCCCTAACGAGTTTGTGCACCTAATCATTATCTGGTTGAATCATAACACTAGCCCGCATAAGCCTGAATCAATCAGCTTCAGCATTCCTACACCTGCAAGCAACTACACAACATCGTATACAGCAACTATGCTTTTACAGCACTCTACAACACCTAGCCTATTTACAAAGGCTAGGTTCACGATAAGTATTGAGGGAGACCCTGCAGGTATTAGCTATGCAAAGATTGCCATAACTGTAAAAGACACTAATGAAAACGTTGTATACGACGACTACTTTGAAGTTGTAGATGGCTCAGTTACTAAAGAGCCTGCAGAATTAATATTTCAGCACAACATTACATACAGCATAACATACACATTAACAGTTACAGCAACTCCAAGTATTCAAACGCATATAAATGTATTTATACAGTACACAACTAGACCCGAGGTGTAGCAATATGATAAACAGGAACGCAACTAAGGTAAAGGGTAAGGTAACAGTTGTTGTTAGAGATTCAAAGACAGGTAAGATTCTACAAGTAATCACAAGAGAAAACGTTATAACAGATAGAGGGAGAGAGTATGCGGCTGAGGCGTTCGCTAAGTATCCATCTCAAGTAGAGCTTGGGTGGTTCATGGACATAGGTACAGGTGTCTGCACGCCTACAGCTACAGACACGGACTTGTGTAGCCCAATTATAGAAAGCACGGTAAAAGATGGAACAACATACTACTTTAGGAGGTGGTGGAAGTATGCTTCATATCACATAACGCAGAACACAGTCATATTTCACGCTAGGTGGTTTCCTGAGGATGCAAACAACTACAGCATATGCGAAGAAATACTGTTTGTAGCTGATGGAGAAGCCGTAAGCGATTTGAGCAAACAAGATAAGTGGACAAGCCAAGTATCGCTAAGAAACATAACTACTGCAATTGGGGCTAGAATTGTCCAGCATGGAGCGTTCTCTTGCATAGCAAAGACACCTTCAATTTTATTGGACATTTACGTAAGCATAACATTTACATAAACCAGCCTGAGGTGGTGCACTAGTGGCAGAAATAATTGGTGGAATAGCTGATGCAATAAGCATTGCAATAAGACAGTTTTACGAGTGGATAATTGGAGTCTTTACAACTGCAGGTCAAGCAGTTTGGAACGGTCTAGTATACATGTGGGATTTCTTTGTTGCTGTGGTACAATCAACTCTTGGAGGATTCATTAGCTGGGCTAGGGATAGAGTAACAGAGGCATGGGAAGCACTCAAAATAACTATGGCAAGAGCTGGAGAGTGGATAGCAGGGAAAGTAACAGAACTAGCTAGCTCAGTCCTGCAAGGGTTCGGATGGTTTACATCATGGGCTTTAGACGTAATGGAAACAGCATGGAAGAGGTTCTATGAAGTAATGAGGGACTTTGGAAATAGTGTGTTTGCAAATTCGCTGGCAATAGTAAGGAATATTATTGTTGTACCGCTCTGGGGGCTGTTTGAGACAATACTAAACAAGATAAGGGAGAAGCTACTGGGAGCACTAATGATTACAACGGTTACACCTACAGTAGTGAGGGGAGCTAAGCTAGTGGCAAGGGGAAAGTTACGTGAAGGCTTAAACACAATAATTTTCGGACCAATAGCAGGAGGAATAGCGGCTTTTATTTTATACGGTATAATGTCAATGTATGTACCGCAGAACCCAATCAAGCTACCAGAAATCTTTCCCGAGGTGAGCTAGGTGGGGTTTGACATATTACCAAAGAACATTATGTACCCTGAACTTAAGGGGTTTGAGGTAGCTAGAGCACTTGACGAAGCCGTAGTCCTAGTTACAAGACCTCCTACAATTGCAGTATCTGAACCGCTAAGACCTGCAGAATTTCCTAGAATCTATACAAAGCCGTTTCAAAAGATTAGCACATCTGATACACCTACGTACTCAGAAAACACTTTAATCTACCTTCTAGTAAAGAGGATAAAGTCTATCAACATACACGATTACGGTGTTATATATGACTACACGAGGCAACCATAGGTTCACAACAATTGTAATAATGTTTGCAACAGCATGCATAACAGCATTAACAATAGCGTACTTCATAACAATTAGGCAAGACGGCACAGTATTCACAACAGCAACAACAACAATTACAACAATAATTGGCTACATGCTCGGAGTAAGAAGTAAGGAAAAGGAGTAGCTACACATGCCGAGAAGGGGATACACGACAGTAACAATATCGGTTGATGCAAAAATAAAGTTCAAAACACTACAACACATCTTATCACAGCTTCTCAACACAGAGCTAACGCTATCAGACACAATAGATGCGGCACTAGCTGTAGTAAAGCGATGCATACAATCAGGCACGCAATCAGTCATAAAATTAGGTACACAATCAGATACACAATCAAGTACACAACTATGTATACAGTCAGACACATAATCAGTCACAAAATTATTCACGCAATTAGACACACAATCAGGTATACAACATTTTTAAAAATTTTTCAATTTTTTAAAAAAACATTTTTTCACAATACATAGAGAACAAGTAAAATTACTTCACCTATTCCTAAACCAACTGCAAACTCTAGCAATTCTTCATACACAGCATCTTTTTTGTAGCGTTCTTGGTCAAGTTCATAGATGACAAATACAGTTGTATTTATTATTGATAGAATTGGTGAAACAATAGAGCAAATAGATGTTAGCAGACCGAAAACCACATGAGCTACATGATGCAACATAGCAATACAAACTATTTAGTACTAAAGATATTTAAATTTTGCGTAAGTTCACACTATTTGTGATTAGACAACTAAGTCTGGGTAATAGATATGCGTAGATCTGTAATTGCTGTAGTAGTAATTCTGCTTGCAATTACAGTATATCTATGTATATACACCTTTAAACAATCTATCAATACATTAAACATGTATAGAGAATGTGCTGAAAGATTTGAAATATTACAAGCACTATCACACTTAACTATATCTGCACTTTACTTGTTGCTTGCAATAATTATGTTGCTCTTCATAGGAATCATTTTATATATGTTATTTTGCTCACTTTTCTTAAAAGGGTTTTCCTGAGAAACTTTTAGAGGGAAACCTATATACTCTCTTTTTTATATTTATATATATATACACACCGAAACTTTCACTCACCTATCCTCTCACACTCCCCCTCCTTCTTCCTCATCCTCTTTTTCTTCCTCATCCTCATCCACATCCTCATCCTCATCCTTTCTCTTACATCGCACATTGTTATGTAAGAGAAAGGATGAGGATGAGGATGTGGATGAGG
>Ga0105154_1000912_pt1 | contig 12398 bp, 12 predicted proteins | sample SSWtaG_FD_89672 | JGI IMG/M metagenome (GOLD analysis project Ga0105154, IMG submission 89672) | Hot spring microbial communities from Sandy's Spring West, USA to study Microbial Dark Matter (Phase II) - SSWsed_matched | ecosystem: Environmental > Aquatic > Thermal springs > Hot (42-90C) >... | reverse complement strand
GGAGCCTGGGGGTCTCCCTGAACGCTTCCGAGCAGATACAACCCCAAGAAGCGATGAGGGAGAACAAGGATGAGACAATGAAAACATATCAACTCATATAAACCCACATAAGAGCTGAACCCCCTCCCTAGCTACCCTTAATTTCTCTCCTAAAGGTTTTAACATTAGCTTTTATTCCGCAATTCTTTAGCGTATTCTTTATTGAAGAAGCTAAGTCTCCTCTAAAACCTCAGAGTATCGTAAACCTCTTGTTTGAAAGTATTTCTTTAGGCTTGCGAACGAACGCTAAAAGCACTACTATGTCTTTAAGAACAAAGTCCATCATTACATTATATGTTTCCTTCACCTTACCGTTTTTTACTTTTACTTAAAATCTCACGTACTTCCTCTTCTAGAAGCTTAAATTCTGAAATGGATTTCCTCTGAAGGTTCCATTGCATGTTCACATACCTACCTAGATATAGTTTCTCAGCTAACTCTATTTCCAAAGACGTTGGTTTATCGAAAAACGGCTCTAAACCTAAGGTTTCCGAGAAACTGTCGATAATTAAATTCGCTATTTCCCAGAATGAAATTCTCCTCCCAATAATTGATGAGAGATTATTGACCCTATACTTTACTGGATCAACGTCTTTATATGGTTGGTTTCTAGGGGGAATAATTAAAACCTCGTATAGTGTTTTTAAATCAGCATTTATGAGGAGAGATCCATGAAGAAATATGGTATCCCAACGTAGTGAAGCTGCAACCCCTGAAACCTTCCATCCGTTAATGACAACATCGTTTACGTTTCTTATTTCAGGTTTTAACCCCAAATTTCTAAGTGTTTTAAGAATTCCATTTAAAATGTATGTGTAAATGTTGTTTACTGTTTTCTTTATTCTTGAGTCCTTAATAACTAATGTATAGTTCAAATTGCCCATATCATGATATACTGCCCCACCACCTGTAAACCTTCTAATAACAGGTATGTTCCTACTTTCAGCTATGGAAACACGTACTTCGTCATTTACGTTTCTTAAATATCCAACCACTACTGCTTTCTTGTTTCTCCACATTCTTAAAATGAAGCATTTTTCCTCTATAGAGCATGCTCTAGCTAAGGCTTCTTCGAATGCTAAGTTAAAATACGGGTTCCCTGGTTTTTCAAAAAATAGTACTCTTAAATTCATAGTTTTCAGCTACATAACAGCTCTTATTGTTTCAAGTTTTCTAATAGCTACATCAACTATATCGTGTGGTCCAACAGTTACCGCTGCTATACCGTTTCTTAGAAGGGTGTTTATTGTTTTCTGCTTATCCTCAATAGCCCTAACAGCTCTTATTCTGTAAATAGCTGCTTGAACCCCTTTGAGCGTTATTGCTTCAAAAAATTCAATCATAGGCACAATCATGAAAACGATGTTGTTTCTAGCTTGAAGCTCCTTAAGAACATCTATGAACTCTCCTAGGCCTTCACCGTAATGTAGTGTTGAGAAAATGACTAAAATGTTTCTTTCCCTAGGTAAATATTTTGGCAAATTCTTTTTCAAAACATTTGCTAAGTAAGTATAGTTTAAACCCGAAATCTCATGTGTTTTTGGCCATTCTATTCTAGCTAGCTCTTTAGTGATAGATGTTAATCCTCTAACGCCTCTTTCTAACGGTAAAATATGCGATACCCTGTCCCCTATGTAAACTAGTCCTACAGAATCTCCTTTTCTAAGAGAATAGTTAGCTATAGCTAAAGCGGCTCTAGCAACGTACTCAGCAGCAGTATTACCCCACGATCCAGTAAAAGCAGGTGATCTTAAATCAAGTATTAAGAAAATGTTTAGGGAAACTTCGTGTTCGAATTCTTTAACGAAAAACCTTTGAGTACCAAATCGGGCCGAAGCTTTCCACTCAATCCATCTGTACTCATCACCTGGAACATATTCTCTAACACCATAAAATTCTATTCCATAACCCTTTCTTTTAGCTCTAGATAAACCAGCAGGTTTTGTACTATACGATCCCCTAAATCCAACTATCGATACAGGTTTAGGATAGATCCTTATTTGAAAGGTTTTACCTACATCAGCTGTTGATTTGAAGAATCCAAAGAGGTCCCTTATGGTTATTCTCACAGGAGGGAATATGTGAACACCTATCCTTGGAAGTAGAACATATGTTAACCTTACTTCCGATTTCGGAGGAATAGTTAGCACTGTTTTAGGTAAGCCTTTAACTAGCTTAAACGTTGTTGGATAGTTTAGAACAACTTCGGCATATTCTAAAGGAATTATTGTTGGGTTCTTAATTATCGTTGTTACTTTAAGTTCTCTTCCTTCAATAGCTATTTCCGAAGCTTCCCTCTCAACAATAAGCTTCCTTAGAGCTAGCGCTTCAGCCTTCATGAAGATGTTTGAAGCTGTAAGTAGCAATAGAAGGAAAAGAGATAGTGAAAGAAGAGTTGCTGATTCCTCCCTAGCAAAAATTGTTCCTAATACGAAAAGAAGAGCAGCTAATGAAACAGCAGCATAAGCTCTTGAAGTATACTGTTCGAGATGTGGAAGCTTTAGAATAGCTTCCTCCTCCCTACGATTAGACAAAGCATGAGCCCTCGCTAAGGCTTAGGAACCTCTATTTTCTTCAAAACTTCTTCAATAACTTTTTCAGGAACGTATCCTTCGAACTCGTACTCCGGCTTAAGAATAATCCTATGTACAAGCGATGGTGTAACGACGGCTTTAACATCGTCAGGTATTACGTAATCCCTACCTTCCATTAGAGCCCATATTCTTGAAAGCCTGTAAATAGCTATGGCACCTCTAGGTGAAGCACCAAGCTTAACTGCAGGATGTTTATGGGTTTCTTCAACTATTGAAACAATGTACTCGTAAATAGCATCGTCAACATGTACTTTTTCGGCTTCCTCCCTAGCTTTAAGAACGTCTTCTGCTTCTGCAACTGGCTCTAACTTTTCTATCTCTCTTTCAATCATGTCTATTCTCTTAAGAACCTCAATTAAGCCCCTATGTGATGGATGCTTAGTATTAAGCTTAACTAGGAACCTATCGATTTGAGCCTCCGGTAGTGGAAACGTACCCTCCATTTCAATAGGGTTTTGTGTTGCTATTACTGTGAATGGTTTTGGTAGTTTATGTGTTTCCCCCTCTATTGTTACCTGATTTTCCTGCATAGCCTCCAACAAAGCACTCTGAGTCCTAGGGGAAGCACGATTAACCTCATCGGCTAAAACAATATTAGCAAAAATAGGTCCCTTTCTTGTTTCAAACTCTCCAGTTTTTGGATTGTAAACTTTTGTCCCTATAATGTCGGCTGGTAGCAGGTCTGGTGTGAACTGTATTCTCCTGAACTTTAGATTGAAGAGTTTCGAAACAACTCTTGCAGTAAGTGTCTTAGCTATTCCCGGAACACCCTCCAATAGAATATGTCCTTCAGCAATCATTGACGCTACAATAAATTTTACCTCGTTTTCTCTCTCAACAACAACACTACTTGATTTCTCAAGAACCTTCCTCATAATTTCCGAGAATTTTGACAATACCCAATCCCTACAAAGAGGTAGTTTATTTTAAAATACATAATGTTTTCTCTAATAATTTGATTAAAAGTAAGTTTAAAGTTTTGAAGCAAAATATGATTAAAGTGATAAGGTATGAAAGCATCGCTAACGCTATTTGCAATAGTTTTAATGGTTTCGCTACTTACATGTTCATCTACAGTTAGTGCTGCTATTATAAGGCATTCTCAGCAGTTCGTAGATTATGTAGCTACTGAAACCTTAGCTACCCAATTACCACAAATACCTGAGGAAGCACTTCAACTAGCTAACGAAATTAAGTCTCTTACCCCAGAACTCTCTAATCCGGAAATACAAAGAAAGCTTCTGGAAACATCTAAGCTTCTAGAGGAAGGAAATATCGCTAAAGCTATTAGCAACCACCAAGAACTTATGGACTATGCTACAGCCCTTCTTGAATCAGGGGAATTGAATGTTGAAGAGTACGGGGAACTACTTAGAATTTTCTCTCAAATAATAACCTTAGCGGAGGAACTACCTGTTAATCAGCAAATAGTTTTGAGAAACTACTATGCTTCATACATGAATAGTTTATCAGATAAACTATATTATGAAGGAATAATCAGTAACAACATGGATCTTATCGAATTAGCTAAGGAACTTAAAGATCTCTCTTATGCTTTAAAATACGGAGACGCTTCATTAAATGATGTTGAGAGAATACTTAGCACACTTGAAAAACTATCTTCTGAAAAACAAGTAACACCTGAAGCTCTTGAAGATATAAATCAAAGCCTCAATGTCCTTAGAAATATGGTGTCAATGTTTCCAAAGCAAACAGAGTCAACATTGCAAATCCCCGGAGGTAATGGATTAAGTAGTTTCGTTAAAAACTATGTTGGCTCCTTAAGAGCGCCCTCAATAACTATGCCCTCTCTAGCTTTAGGCTCTCTAGCTTCAAACATGACAACGCTAATGTATGTTGGAGCTATCGTTGCGGTAATGGTTCTCACATACTTCTTAATAATGTTTCTTAGAAAAATTGGCGTAAAGGTTTCAGTTAGAAAGGTTGTTGAGAAAATAACCTACACCGTTGGGCACGAAATTGCAGCTAAAGCAAGGGTAAGCAGGGTAGTAGAGGCTTACTGGTACGCTGTAGGCTTCCTTTCAAAACTTATTCCAAAGCTAAACTGTGAAACACATAGAGAGTATTTAAGAAAAGTGCAAATAAACGATGTTAGAGAAGATTTTGAAAAACTAACTTTCCTCTATGAAAAAGATAGGTTTTCAAGGAAAAAAGCGGATGAGAAGGAATCTGAAGAGGCTGAATATTTAGCTAAGAAAATAGAATCAAACGTTTTGAAAAGAGTTTAGCGTAGGAGACGATATCATATGGACTTGAGCATAATGTTTAAGGCTGTGAAGCCTATTTCGGTCTTGCCGCTAATATATTCCTACACTATACTATTCCCTACGTTATCACCAATGCTAAGTAACATAATGTACGGGCTTATTTCATTAGATCCAAGCTGCATTGGAGTATTACTTTACATAGTAGGTCTCATTTTAGCGCTAAACTGCCTTATTTCTCTTGGGCAATCTAAGCCAACAACTTATTCCTCATCAATACTATTATTTGTTATTACAATGCTTTGGCTTAGGCTTCCCTTCGGATTCTCTGATTTAGCATTGCCTATAGCAGGGTTCATAACGTATCTGATTGTAGATACGTTAGCCCTACCTTTCACTGTTAAACATGGCGGTAAGGGTTCGTTAATTAGGAAGACAAATACGAAAGGCTTACTATCTTATATTTCATTCATAGTGTTTTTTGCTTCAAAATATACTTTACCGCTAGTTTTTGGATTAGCACTTTACTATGTTATAGAATATGCTTTAACATATCAGATAAAGGCTAGCTATGGTGTAACTGTTTTCTGGTACTTCGTAACGCATGAAATAGTGGGTAAAATACTTGTTTTCCTAGTTATAATAGGGTTAGGTGTTTATCTTCTAAGAGAAATTTCCGAAACACTTGTGTTCCTTTCAATGAGGGAGAAACATTGGGCTAAATCATTTGTTTCTCAGGAAAAACAATTATACCTTAATGAATTCTATGGTAGAACAAGGCTCCCCTATAGGGCATCTATTGTCGGATTCTCAGCAATAATATATTATGTTATAATAGTCAGTATTTTAAGGGACTTATTAGGATACATACCTATTGTGGATTTCGCAACTTCAACAATATTCTCAATTCTTTTGTTCTTTACAATATCCTATGTTTCATGGAAGATTGTTGATAAAATAATGTTTACCATAACTACTGAGCCAACATGGAGAACTGTTTATTTACTTATGCTTATAACTTTAGCTTTTCTCGCCTATTTAGAGTTAAGATTTAACTATGTAACAACATTTATTAATACTGGGGAGCCAATGAGCTTACCGATTGACTCTTATGCTTACGAAACATACTTCACATTTTACTCCGAATTGATCGAAATAGTTAGGTTCATGTCTACAGTAATAGGGGTGACTCCATGAAGGTAAGGGCTGAAATTAGAGAATATCTTTATCTAGCATTAGGTGTTATAGGTCTTATTTTATCTTATCAGTTTTTCGCATCGGCAATATCATTTATGGCTAGAACATATATTGCGACATCGGCTCTATCGGCGCTGATAGGCTTTACATTCTTAGCTTTCTCGATACAGCTTTTCAAACTCAGCGCTATAGCTATGGCTCTTAAGGAGAAGGAGGAGAGAAAGGTAAGCTAGGTTGAATAGAAAATACTTCCTATATTCACTTATAGCAATAGCTTTCATAGCATTGCTTGAAACCTTACCTACGCTTCCGGGTTTAGCTACTGGAGCGTCTCCTTTAAACAGCGACTGGAACGGTACATCAATTTACGCTTCGGAACTTGAGAAGCTAGGGTACTATGTTGTCCCAGTTACTAGTTGGTCCCGAGTATCTCTCCAAAACTACACTAAAGCTTTAGTGATAATAGTTTCTCCGGAACAACAATATACTCAGAAGGATCTAGACTCCATAGTCTACATAATTAATGAGGCTGAGCATGTATCATTCATTATCGCTGATGAAGGACCATACTCCAACGACGTACTTAAGATTCTCGGAAACAGGGTTTCAATAGATTATGAAAGAACAATTTCCAGCCCAAACAACAACCCATATCCTCTAGTTGGGCTTGAAACGCCAAAAGGAGAAATTTATCAGCTATTCCTAGACTATGCATCACCTATTGTACCAGTTAACCCCCTAGGAATAAACGTTAAAGGATATATTAGCGGAGAATATGTGGCCATATACTATAGGCTAAGCGACAAGGTTGAAGTTTATGTTGTAGGAGATAGCTCAATTTTCATAAATAGGAACATGATATTGAATCCGCAACTCAAATACTTAGACTATGCTTTAGCTTTAGCTAAAGATTTAGCATCTAACCCTAAAGAAACAATTGTTCTTTTCGAATCATCGAAGTACCCTATAAAACCCCTTACTCCTCAAGAACTCCTCTATTCGGGTGCAGCTGCTTTCAACATTGAAAACATTCTTTACGCTATAGCGATCTACCTTCACCCTATAATGTGGTTTCCAAATTTAGCTTCGAAAATGTTGTCAATAGAGAATATTGTACTTCAGAAATACATTTTATCGGCAGGATATTTTGCAGCATTAGCTTTAGCTATAGCCTTATTTCTTATTAGAGGAAGAATGGGTAAAATCGTTGGAGCAAAAATTCATGTTAACGATGTTGCTGAAAAACCCCCTGAAGAAATAGATATTCTAGTGGATACCCCAATAAGGAGAGTTGTTATTTCAGGAAAGGTTAAGCTTACAAGCTCAGATTTCGAAGCATTCTATACAGCACTAGATGCTGCTTTTAGAAAAACAGTTGGTAGAACATTTAGTGATCCAGATTTCCCTAATATGCTAGCTAAACTAACAGGTATAAGCATTAGAGATGCTGAAGCATACGTTAGGGAAATGGTAAAGTTGAAGAGAAAGATTGATAGGAAAAGCATCTTCCCAATAGTTCTATCTTGGAATAGGAAGGTTAGGAAACTGCTTGAAACATCAGAGATCATTCTCGAAAAAATAGGTACATCACTCATGAAGGGTAAAGGCATAGAATATGTTATAAGGAAAATGTAAAAAAATTATGAAGGGCTCTGCAATTTTCACTCTTCACCTATTTCGTAAACAACAGTTACTGTTGCTGAAATAGCTATGCCCTTTCCAGTTTCGATAGGTATAGGCGGCGGTATTTCTGCTACAACTAAAGGTACCCCATAATATTTCGCCGGATAATATGGTGTAGTTGTCGGTGTTTCCAAAACAATATTTCTAACACCGATTATTTTTACTTCTAAGGATTCTGCAAGCTCTTCTGCTTTAGCTTTAGCGTCATCAACTGCTTTCCCTATAGCTTCCTTCTCAACATTCTTCATTCTTTCCTCAGATAATCCAAAGGAGAGACCATATAGCTTATTTACCCCTAAAGCTACTGCTTTAGAAGCGATTTCGCCTGCCTTGCTTAAATCGCTTATTTCTACTTGGAAAGCATAGCTAGCAATATATCCTTTGAATACTCTTTCCCCACCAACGTAGTCGAAAATTGGATGTAGGTTAGCATGTTCCGTTCTAATTGAAACTACACCTTCCTCATTCTTAAGCTCATTAATGATTTTTTGAGCTTTGAGAATTACTTCACCATATGCTTCAATAGCGTTCTTATATGGTTCATCTGTTTCAATAGCTAATTGCAAATATGCTCTATCGGGTTCAGCATATACTGTAGCAAACCCTGTTACAGCTAATGTTTTCCCATAAAAATTCATCATGAAATTCTGCTGTTCCCTACTAGTTGAGAATGCTTCAACAGTTCCAAACCCGCCCATTGTTCGTACCTGCTGTTCTCTGAATGGTTGCTGCACAATCTTCGTAGACAAATTAGCTAATGCTAACGCAGCAATCGCTAAAGCTAAAACTATAATCAACGCTTTCGCTTCACTACTCATTTCTCCAACTCACCTACACTTCCAAAGTGGAAAACAACTAATTTAATCTAAAGTTTAGAACGTTAATGTTCTATAGAGTAGAACTAATCACATACTTGATTTAGCTACAGCATCCATCGCTTTAACTATTAATCCCCTCAGTTTCGCCGGTATCCTCTCTAAACCTAGCTCTATGAATCCTCTAACAATAATTGATACTGCTTCTTCCTCAGTAAATCCCTTAGCCATTAGATAGTCTAGGGCATCCTTAGAAATCCTACCGATACTTGCTTCATGCGTTAGTGTCGTTTCAGGTATGGAACTATGTAGCTTAGGTATTGTAGCTATTTTCGCATTTCTGCTTAGAAGCAAACCGTGACATTCTATATGCCCTCTCGTTTCAGAAGCCAAAGCGGTTATTGAAGCTTTCGCTAAAACCTTAGAATTCTCTCTACCTAAAATCCTACTTCTAAGCTCGGCTGAAGAATTTTTGCCAAGAAGTTTAGCGTTTACCTCATATGTCATATCCGATGATCCCTTACCTATAATTACCATATCCGATTTAGCTTTAGCCCCTTCACCCTTCAGCATAATATCGATAAGGAACCTTATTTTGTAAAGAGACGTTAGGTTTATGTAGTACTCGTAAAGTTCAGCATCATCCATGGCTAGAACCTTAGTGTATGAGGAAACAGCAACTTTAGGCATCCAATTGTGTAGCATAATGCTAACAAGCTTAGCTCCCCTACCTAAATACATACCTGTTAATCCAGCATGTGCTCCCTCCCAAACATAAGCTAAACATCCTTTTGCAGCAACAGCTTCTCCACCATCCTCTACAATGTAAAGGTTAGCTATTTTCTGAGTGAACCCGGGTTTGGAAATTGCAAAACATGTAAATATTGGGTCATGTACCTTAACTTCTTCAGGAATGTAAAGTAACACTCCTCCACTTACTTTTTCAGGTACCTTAACCCCTATTTTCCTAGAATATTTCTCTACAAGGTCACTGTAGTTACTTAGGGCTTCTCTAATGTCTAAGTAGAGAATACCGTATTTTCTTAGCTCATTCGAAAGGGTCTTAAAAATAACTGTTTCGTCAAGTAGGAACGATCCTCCTCTTTGAACTTCTAGCCCTAGGGAAGATGCTTTCTCCAAAGCTTTACGAACAACCTCCCCCATATTAACCTCTACCATACTTCCTTGCCTCCATACTTTCTTTTGAAGTAACTGTACCCTAGGTTTAGTACTTTATTGTAGACTTCTCCTACATTTCCTTTGTAAACTATTTCCCCGGAAACCATAACGTAGCCTTTATCTAAATTTTTAAGGTATTTTAAAATGTAGCCCTGATGGGTAACTAAGAGTACTCCAACATTGTTTTCTGCAAGCTCATCTATTACATCAGCTATTAACTTTATACTTTCTACATCTACTCCGCTATCTGGTTCATCAAGTAGTGCTATTCTAGGCTTCTGAAGAGCAACTGTAAGAAGCTCTGTTCTCTTCTCCTCCCCGCCACTTAACCCATGCCCTAAGCTTCTCTCGAAAAGATATTTTAGATGGAGTTTTTCGGAAGCATAATCTACAATGTTGGCTGATGAATACTTTTCAGAAATAGCTTTAACTAAATGCCCTATTTTAACGTGAATTTTAGGTAAACTTTGGAAAGCCAAAGAAATACCTTTACGTGCCCTAATCCATGGTGGATCGTTTGTTATATCTTCTCCGTTAAGAAATATTTTGCCGGAAACTATTTCGTAACCTGGTATACCTACTACGGCTTTAAGTAGTGTCGTCTTACCTGAAGCATTAGGGCCCATTAGAACATTAATTTTTCCCTCAACCACCCTCAGAGATGCTCTCTTCACGATGATGTGGTTCTCAACTGCTACGGTTAACTCCTTAACTTCAAGCATTACCCTATTCCTCCATACCTAAATCGCGACGTTAACTCTACTCCGACAACGTATTTCTAACAACTTTCCCCTATATTATTCATTAGTAACACTGTAACAATTATTCATAACAATTATAAGGAATTTTCTGTAGAAACTCTACATGAGGGGTAGCTTATAATGTCTGAGGAAGTGATCTTATCAACAACAGAGAACATTCCAGGCTACAGGATAGTTAAAGTTTTAGGTGTCGTTACAGGTAGTGTTGTTAGAGCTAAACATATAGGTAAGGATATTCTAGCAGTATTAAGAAATATTGTTGGAGGGGAGGTTAAAGAGTACACTGAACTCTTAAGTGAAGCTAGAAAGGAAGCCCTTACAAGAATGGTTAATGAGGCTAAGAAGCTAGGTGCAAACGCGATAATAAACATTAGGTTTACAACATCAGCTATAGCTTCTGGAGCAGCAGAAATACTAGCCTATGGAACAGCAGTTAAGATTGAGAAAGTAGAGTAAAATTATTTAGCATTTAAACTTCATAATAAATATTTTTCAGATAAACAAGTTCTTAGTTTGTTTTCACTTCACCCTCTTAGCTGTTATTAGCAGTATATGTTCCCCTAATTCCTCTATTCCATTTAGGGCTTCTAAAACAGAAGCTGAAGCTGGAAGTACGTTTAAGCCCTCTTCCCTACTTAAGAGCTTAGCGTATTTAACCATTTTCCAATCTGGTACAGCTAATGCTTTCCCTTCTGTGTCCCATAGAGCTTTGAGCGCGGTTTCTCCATCAAACGATTCCTTAGCAACTAATGGTTCATTGTACTTTGTTTCTCTAACCTTAGCTAACTTAGTTATCCTCCTCAGCATCTTTTGAAAACTAACTATAATGGGGTTTCCATGTATTGTTGAAACAGCTATTAACTGTGGAAGGCTCTTTATTTTTCCTTGCTCTTTAAGCATTAGTAATCCATAATATATTCCTGTAAGTGTTGTACCATTACCTACAGGAACAGTTAATGTTGTTGGTTCTTTACCTAATTGCTCAATTATTTCGAAAGCTATTTTAGAATACGCTCTAATACTTATCGACATATTTTCTACGCCGGGATTGGCATTATACCAGTTATGGGCTATAGCGTCAACTCTACTTCTAACAACAGCGTCCTCATATGTTCCTTTAACCCAAACTATTCTAGCACCATACTTAGCTAAATCCCTTAACCTTGTCCCATAGTATCCTCTTGGCAAATATATTACAGCATTTAGCCCAGCTTGTTTAGCGAAATAAGCTATTGATGCACCATAGTTACCGCAGGTAGCTGTAGTTATAGTATCGTAACCTTTCTTTAGGGCTTCGAAAACATGTTCCCTAGCTAACCTGTCCTTATGTGTTCCAGTAGGATTTACACCTTCATATTTCAGATAAACCTCTCTTACCCTGAAAATCCTCTCAACCCTCCTAACCCTAATTAAAGGCGTCGGTTCAAGCCCAGATACTTTCCCCAAGACTACACTAAACCTCTTACATTACCTTAGTTAAAATGTAATGTTCAGTTAAAAGTATTTCCCAAATAAAGTATAAGCCAATATAGTTACTTCATTATGGATGAAAAATACCGAACAACATACTTTATGAAGCCCTTACAACGATGATAAAAACAGCTTATTATCAGTTAAGCTCGAAAAACCTTAATAGATTAATAACAGATCCGTTTAGGGGAAACATGTTCACTTCTTTATATTGTGCTATCCGACGGTAACGGTATCCGTGAAGCAGCCGTAAACAAGTACATGATGTTCAGCTTCAGATAGAACTTGAAGAAGCCCTTTAGCGGCGGTGCATGGTTTCGTCAAGCAATAGTAGCGTCTTTGCTTCAAGGGGGAAACGTGGTTTATTACTACTGCTTTCCCAAGAGTTTTTCAACACTTCAGTTTCAGATATTCTAATTAGGGACTCCACATATC
>Ga0105154_1000910_pt1 | contig 12403 bp, 12 predicted proteins | sample SSWtaG_FD_89672 | JGI IMG/M metagenome (GOLD analysis project Ga0105154, IMG submission 89672) | Hot spring microbial communities from Sandy's Spring West, USA to study Microbial Dark Matter (Phase II) - SSWsed_matched | ecosystem: Environmental > Aquatic > Thermal springs > Hot (42-90C) >... | reverse complement strand
GTATCGCGAGAGCCGCTCATTGGTTGCTTGGATACCCGAATTGTTATTGAAAAGATTCTTTAAAGTAATTCGTTGCAAAATGAATTTTCAAAAAAGTCAATCAATCTCCAGATGTGATGAGGTTCTAGTGTTAGAGGCATATAAATCGTTCCACCACCCCAATGACCTACCCAAAACTTAAAGACTTCCCCTCCTAGATTAGGTATGTAAAAGCCTATCCGAGTAACTTTTCTAGCGGCGCTTAGCAGTTTTTCGATGTTCTGCTCCTCCATGTCTTTGCCACTTACTTTTAAACTCGATAACTCGCCCATGTCTTCTGTTCTGACATATCTAAGTTGAAGGACTGTTACCTTTCCTCCAAGAGATCTCACGTATTGGATTAAAGTAATGAAATCCTCCTTGTTCAACTTATGAAGTCTTATCGCGAAGGGGTCCCTGCACCTAACTACCGAGAGGAAGGTTGCAGATAGTTCAGCCAATTCCCTCGGAGCGTTCACAACTAATGAGAGACCGTTCTTATGTTGCCATATTTCGAATTCCGCTTTTTCTAAGCGGTACTCTTTTGCTGCGATACCTTTTCTGAAGTAGTCAAACCATACCCTATAATGGGCGTAATCCTCATCTTCAGATACTAATGTGAGTCCCCCATCTTTAAGTCTTCCTGGGGTTTCTAACCACTTCGCATCAATTGCCTTCCATGCTCCAGGGAACTTCATCAATATGTCCAGCTTAAACTCTTTACCTAAATCCATATCCTTAGGCTCTATCCTAGGTCGCGTTAAAACAGCAAAGTTCTTTGGAAGCGTCATTTTAATCCCATCCCCAAATCAGCGCATGCTGAGAGGTACCAACGTTCGCAAGCTCTTCGTACAAAGGCCTCCCTCCAAAAGTGTCCCTTGACATCAGCACAATTAATTTCGCTTGTGCCCTAGAACAAGCAACGTATACTTGGGCCCTTAGCTTCTCGTCTTCGAGAAAGCCTATACGTCTCTGCGGATTATTTCTCACTAACGACACTATGACCATGGGGTATTCCCTTCCTTGTGAGCTGTAGGCAGTGATCACGCGATTTCCAAGATCATCGTAATGAGATGGACAAATTGTTCTAAGCCTTTCCTTGATCTCATTCACCTGAGCGCTATAAGGCGAAATTATCGTGGGCATGAGCCGTCCTTCTTGAGCTTGGTACGACTCGTATGCGGCTATGGCTATATCGATGGCTACCTCTGCCTCTGCTATGTTGCGCAAGGAGCCTGACCTTGTCCTTTCCTCATCATTATTTCCAGGAAGTTTGTCTGTGTTTATAATTACAAGGGCGTATGAAGGATCTAAAATTTCTCTAAGCTCTTCACGACTTAAACATAATCCATCTGGCACTCTCTCTTCTGCGTATTCATAACCAAGGCTTTCTAGGTCTCTATTCCTTACATCGTTACTCGGTTGAAGCCATGCGAAATCATGCCATGGAGAAAGTTCTTGCCTCATTCGGTTTACAGCATTACATATTTCTTCGTGCATTCGATATTGTAGAGTGAGCGTATTGAGCCCTCCTTCAATTGTACGACGAGCCCTTATGAATTCAACTACGTTTTCCATCAGCTCTTCCTGGGTCGTTACTACGGGCAATTGAAGGGGGTCCCCGAGCAGAGCATAACCTCCTCTTGAATACTTTTCCCTGATAGCACCCGTCTGGCCGACTATCATGAAAAAGACTGCCGGATTTATCTGACTAAACTCATCAATCAAGACTTTTATGTTAGAAGACCTAAGTCCTCCCTTTTTGATGCGTCCCAGCATGTAGGGGGTGCAGATGATTATAGGAACATTTCTTAGTCGTCTTATGTCATCTGGTCCTAAGTCAGACAAATCCCACCTAGTACCAATGATACCCCTATTCCAGTCCTTTATGCGCGCTTTAGGATTTAGCCAGATTACGTCACTTGGCCTTAAGCCCAACCTTTCATACGTCTCTTTTGCTTGTTGTGCAGCAAAGTTTGTCGGAGCGACATAGAGAACCCCTTCCATTATGTTCTCTAGAATCCCGTAAATGCAAGCGTGGGCTCCTACTGTCGTCTTACCTGTTCCAGGCGGACCATCCACTATTGGAAGTAAAAAGCCGTCTTCTAGTAGAGGGTTTTCGAGAATTGAGCGTATTGCCCTTCTCTGCTCTTCATTTAACCTCTTTCTCTGCTCTTCAATTCTCTCTTCAATTAAATCAATATTACTGAGACTCATGGTCCTCAGCTCGCGCCCTAAAGCGACCCGAGCCAAAGAGCGTGTCAATAAGTCGGACTGTTACATGTGTCCTTGCTTTGTCATTTCTATCAAGCCCCCACTTCTCTAAGTCGAAAAGGGATCGCTGAATCAAGCGCTTAAGGTACCAAGGTTCTTCTCTGAGCAATAGGCTACCTTTAATTAACAAGGCACTTAAACCTTCAACGTTAACCGAGCCTTCGACGTGAACAACTATTTGGCCCTCTCTTATATCTGAGCGAGGGTTATCGATGTCCAATCGCGCTCTTCTTCTTAGACCAACGGAAAACGATCCAAAGATTTCGTCAAGATTAACAAATTCATCTTGGTGGGCCTCTGATAAAGGACCTCTGAGATGTTCATCAACCTTTAATACAAAACCTTCGCTGTCGAGGGCTTCGACGACTTTGGCAGGGAAAATGCTTCTTCCCATTAACAACTCCCTAAGGTCATTTCGAAGGTCTACGTCTTGGCATTGTTCCATGTATGCAAGCTGATAGAGCAATAAGTCATGCACCCAAACCTGCTCATTGAAAAGCGCGTAACACAGTCGCCTAAGATCGCTTCCAAGAGCGCTTCTTCTTTCGGGATATCTCCTCCGACGGTAATAGCAGGCATTCCTTAAAGCACATTCCTCTATTTCCTCTCCATACCTACAAGGTCTGCCATGGAACCCTTTATTCTGCCAAGCCTCGCTAATTGCTATGGCCAAGCGAGAATAGTTCCCGGTCGCAAGGTCATTAATCCAAGAAAACGCGTCTTCTGCTAACTCATTAAACAGAGGGTTATCTTTATCGATGTAAAAATCCCTGTAAGGTGTCTCAACTATAAGTTCATAGTTTTCGAAGTCCTCACAACCCAATACTTCGTGGACGATGTTCCTATCGATGGAGCTTATGATTTTCCAAAGAAGCCATAGCTGAAAGTCTTTAAGGAAAGGCGGTTCTGAATCGTCCTCTCGCCCTCTCAAGGTCCTCTCGATCATCCTTTGATTGGTTATATCTATTTCATCTATGACCCCGTTGAGTGGGAAATGTACTCTTCTTCCGAATGTTCCGAATGTTACATTTATGCTGGCTACGTGTACCTCAAAAAATGTTTTTGGTCTTTGATTTCGTAATTGTTCTAGACTTTCTCTCTTTCTTCTTAACCAGTAACGTAAGTAGGGTTTAAGGTTATTCTCAGTATCTGCATCAACGTGTTGACTAAAGCAATACCTAGTGAATAAACCTTCTGCATCACTCGGTCTTGCCCTTCCTGATACTATTTCGGTTTTTAAATAAGATATAAAGTTATGAAAATGATGTCCGAGCTTAGTTCCCTCTTCATTCTCTCTCAGTCCTATAAGAGCGCTCTGAGAACCGTGATAAAACTTATGAAAAACTGCATACGGACATAACGCAGCATCAACAACATCCCGAACGCTTGGGAAGGGGTTAAAGGGGGGCGGCCCTCTTTTATACACTCTCTCTAGCAGATGTTCTCGTCTCGGCCACCTCCACCTTTTAAGGGGCACTCTTGCCTGCCTATACTGCTTACCAAGGTACGATAAAGACGTCACCCCAGCTTAACCCCCATGGCTCTCCTTCGATTAACTCATCAAGGTTCTCGCTCATCTCTTTTAACTCGTTGCGAAGCTTATCTTCGTCGATGCTTTTCTTAGTCGCCATTATCTTAATAACCTCGTCTAAAACGAGGATCCTAGCCCCCAAGTAATCGATTTTATCCTCTTCAACTTTTTTAAAAGCGAACCATACTAATCCAAGGAATTCTATAAGTTCTGGACGCTTAGAGAAGTATTCCACTATTTTCGTAAATTGAGGTTTTATACCATTGAGTATCTTTAAAAGGCCATAGTTTTCTTTCCCTGTAGTACTCTCATTGGTGCTTAATAGACTGCTAGACCCATATATTGATGTTATCAAGTTTTTCACTAATAAATTAGCAAAGACTTCAGAGGCTCTAACCCATTGTGGGCTCAAGACCAATGAACAAACTTCACTTGGCATGACTCCTTCTTCCTTCTCCCAGAAAGTGTATTTGGCTCTTTGGAACATGAGTTTTAGGCCATTCACAATAGCATAGCGATACTCCTCTTCATTTTTACACGTCTTGCGAATTTCCTCAATGATATTCGTCGATTTGATGTAGTCAGAGAAGATGAGTCCCTCATCTGTTGAAAGCAAATCTTCAGGAAGTTCGCTGAAAGGATTAATGCGTCCGCGCATATTTTCGTAATCCACTTCACAGAAATCAAGCTCTTGGATGAGCCTTATGTCTTCTTCGTTTAAAGGAAGCCAACCCGCGGCGTTTAAGTCTTTTCTTAAGTCCATGTCCCTTATGAATGCTCTAAGCATTTTTAAAATCAATTCGTACGCTCTTTGGGGTATTTTCTCTGGAATGCTTTCGTACCAAACGTATTTACAATCTTTGCACCTATACTTCTGCAATGCTTTCCCTTTAAGCATAAACCTTCCATATTTTATCACATATGACGAGCCGCACTTAGGGCATATTTCCCTTACACGACGTAAACTCTCGCCAGACATCTACTATTATGATATTCTCCCCAAAATTAAAGTTTTTGTTTTTCTAGAAACACTAGTTGTTATTAAACAACAAAATTACTACCCCTCCAAGGCAGAGAGGACTAATTCCTCTATCTCTTCCCTAGTTATATCGGCATCGATGCAAATTACCTTCCCTCCCTCATGAATTTCAACGTTTACTCCTCTTGCTTTAAATCTTTCTGCAACTCTTTTGCCGATTTCTTTACTAAGAAATATCACGTGATTCATAGGTAAGCCTTTTTCACAAGGGATTAGTGAAAAAGGATCGAGTTTAACGACGTACATCTTTTCGGAATCCTGAACGATGCAAGAGTTTTTAAGGCATGACCAACATCTATCGCACTTTTTGAGGTTAATGATCACTTTTCCCTCAATTGCTTGAATGGCTCCTTTAGAACAACTGCCTGAACAGGCGCCGCACTCTATGCAATTTAAAGATCTAAAGAGGACTTTCTCAATTAACGTTTTAACGCTTATGTAATCCCGTTTAGCGCATTTTACCATTAATTTAACTTGAGGTCCCTCAATTTTGCATCTTACTTCAAAGCCACGTTTTGTTTTAAGCTTAAGATATTTGTCTTCGTCGGCCTTTACGTCTCCGAGAATCTTTAACCACTCAAATAAACTTGTTTTATGAGGAATGAAGTATTTAAATAAAATCTCACTGTCACCCCCTTCGATGTGAAGCGGATATACAAAAATCTTTTGACGTTTTGGCCTTCTTAATCTCCAAAGTCCTTTTCTCACCCACTCTCTCGATCTATTGTTCTCAGTAGCATAAGCTAAGAGCACTTCTTCGAACTTCGTCCACAGAGAAGAATGAGTTAGTTGTCTTACAAAATCCATGAGCGGCGGCGTGCATGGACAAGGCCAACAACCGACTCTGGCATGACCTAGCTCATACAAGTCATTAATTTTAATCCCTTTCCAAAATACGTAAAGCCATACTTCTAAGTCACTCCAATCATTAATTGGCTGGACGAGCGTTTGTCCTACGATTCTCTTCCCGAGCTCAATTGGTGCATAATTGCCTCTTCTTCTAGATTCACATCTCCTTATCCCTGTAAGGAACGCAGCATCGGTAGGATCGTTTAAATGATTATTAATGAAGCGCCTTACGGGTTGCTCTTTGAAAATGTGACAACACCAACGGCAGTAAATGCTAGGGGGTCCTAGCCTTTTGCAAAGCTGAAAGAAATTTAGTTTGGCTCTATAATATTCACCATCATCATCCTTTATTAGAGGGAAACCGTACGTTCTCGAAAACTCTTCAACAAACTTGTATGTCTCAGGGAATTCCAGCGTAGTATCAATAAAAAGAAGCGGAACACTTCCTAGCGCCTCTTTAGCAAGCATAGCTACAACGGCGCTATCCTTTCCACCTCCAAAAAGAATAAAAGTTCGTGAGTAATTGCTCGTGGCCTCTTTGATGAAGTTTACAGCGGTTCTCTCTTTCTCTTTTAAATGTTTCACATTAGCCTTAATCGTAAGTCTAATCCCTTCTGCAAAATCCACTTCCTCCGCGTAGCCCGTATTTTCTTGGCCTTGATGATAAAGAGGCATCAATCTTTTATTGACGGCATCAAGTTTGAAGGTAAGAAATGTCCTTCCTTCTGAGATTATCCTATTCCTGTACCTGAAAGTGAAAGAGGGAAGCCTTATGCCTAATAACTCCTCAAACAATGCTCGCTCACTATTAAAGATTGGCTTAAGATCTTTCGCGCATCTTCGACCACTATTACCACAGATGTTGCATAGCTCTCCGATTATTGGGACGTTACAGCTAGTGCACCATCTGACGTTCTTCATCATCCTTGACCTCCTCTATGATCACCAGCACGTCTTTCCCCCACAATCCTTTAACCATCTCGTGTAATGCTTTCGGTATATATATCACAAAACGTCTGCCCATCTTGCTTATCCTGCCGCGGAAGCGTATGTGACTCTTCGAAGTTTTGCTCCTTATTTTTGTATTCATATATGAATTCTTTATCGTATTCTCTTACATATACCTTTTGCATCATTCGTTACGCTTAACAGTAAAGATAGTCTTGCTTGTTTTATTGAAATGAAGATAAACCTGAGACATCACATCATTTATGCTAAAGGACTTCAATTACATGATGGTCTCCGGCGAAGCTTATAGAACATACTGAAGAAGTTCTACGGCCGGAGATGGATTCTGTCTAGATTGGCTAGCGACCAAGGACGGGAGGAGCTAGTGTCTGCCATGACTCGTGGCTAAGAGGTTTAGCCTTACAAGCAAACTTGCGACGACAGAGATACAACAGAAGAAATTTCATATGCTTTAACGTCGAGTGAGGTAGAGTTAAAACAAATCCTCGACGACTTACTTTAATACCGTAATCAGAATCACCCTTCTCTCGCATAACCTCTTAGTGACTTGATCTCCTCAAGCATCCAGCGCAGATTCTCTTCGTAGGACTTAGAACGAACTATCATGATGTTAAAAAGCTCTTTATACTCATTCGGATCCATCCCGTGCTCGCGTAGCGCATTAGAGAATGCGGTCCAGAGGTTCTTCACGTCAGTCTCGGTCAACCCAACTGACTTCAAGGGACCCATGACTTCTTTTAGCATGTGGAATACCTGTCTCAATGGAATCAGTCTTCTTTCTCTGAGATCTTATAAGTAGAAGTCAACCTCTACACCCTGCACCTTACGATAAATTTCCGCTAGTTTGACCAGCTTATGATCATATAAAAGATTTTGGAGACCTGTTTGGAGGACCACGTCGACTCTACATTTCGTACCTCTACATCTTAACAGGTACTTCCGTAACGTCTCTTTGTCTAGCTTATCAATGGGATTTCCTGTCCCATAGAACGTCTCAATCTCTATGAACCTCTCTTGAGAGGGCACGTAAATATCGGCCCTTCCTCCATCTAACTTATACTCCGTCACAATCCTTCCTTCTTCTAACATTCGTACGACCTCACCCCTGCTCCTAGCCCCCAGTTCCCTTGCCAAGCACTCAGCGACCACAATCTTCATGCCCTCATGCTCGGGGCCAGCATTCTCGTCCTTCTCTATGTAATGAGAGAGCTCAATGTCCTCATCCGCCTTGCTCAGTTCATCAAAGAACGTCTTTTCACAGCTCTCAAACACATCGTCGAACGTCTCCCCCTTCCTCTCAACAAATCCCCAGCAAACCCTAGCAAGGAGTGCTTTAGCCTGTGATTGCAATTCTGGAACTTGGACCTCGACTATATCGATGCTGGTTCCTCCTTTTTCTCTTAACAAATTAGCAAACTGGCCTGCCCACCTTTCATTAACATGAAAGATCACAAAGCCGAAGCCTTGCGAAAAGAATTCGCGTAACCTATCAAGCACAACTTCTATCTTGACCTTATTCAAGAGGTCCTTACAGGAACTTACATTGCTGAGACTTGGGAGGAGCTTACATTTTGAATCATCAACGACGAAAATTGTATTCTCAGCTCTCAAGCGCTCTTCGATCTCCTCCTTCAGTTCCTCTGAGATCCATCTGGGCTTTGGCCTCCCTCCCTCAATTATTCGGTAAACTTCTCGACACATGATGGCAATTGAACGGACGAAGGAATCATCCTCCTTCTTTGGAACCACTATACATATCGGCCTAGCAATAGGTTTGAGCATCGAACTCATTGCCTCTAAAATTGGGGGGATGAAGATATCTTCTTCGTACGTCCTTGAAGGTTCTTCTGCTTTAGCCTGAGTACTTGAAAACCCTACCTCTCGCTTAAGAGAGGCTTCCTCTACTTGCCGCATTTTCCTGACTTCCTTAGCCCCTAGCAAGCCGGCAGTCCTTATCATAGGAATGAGGAACTCCTCGCATTCCAACCGAGGAGCTGGAAGCACCTTCAGCCTCATGAGCCTTTGCCGAAGAGCAAGCCTAGGAAGACAAAAACCTAAGTCAGCTAATGCCAACGGTCTTAAGAGGGGTCTAATGGACTGATCTATGTGAGGTCTTGACTTAAGCCTTGGACTAGAGCACTTGAGATCGAGGACCCTCAAGGGCTCGTAAACTTGAATTCTGACATCTTGAAGGGGTTTCTCAAGTACTCGCAGAATGGGGATTAAAGGGAATGACGAAGGGGGTTTGGTATTGATAATGCCTAACCTTAAAAAGGTAGGAAGGAGGGTATGTAGGTGGGGAATCAAAGCTTCAGAAGACCTTGGAGCTACCGCACGTTTTAATGGGATAAAAAGCCGAGGGTGAGACTCAGGAGACTTTTCGTGAGGTTCATGGTCCTGACCTATTCTTGCCTGTCCTTTCTTTGCTTTTGTTCCTGCTTCTCTTTCCCTTCTTATCTCTTCTTCAAGCCTTCTTAGACTTTTCCCACTTAATTCTTCTCTCACCTGAACTTCTTTCATACTACTTCCTCCAAGGCCTTTCTTAGGGACTCTCTATGTCTCACGCCGTAAGTGTATTTCCCTGAAACTTGAGTAAGGAGGAGCGGATCCAGATGATACTTACTATGCTCAATCCACACATCGCCCATCGGATGCCTTCCTGAACCCATTGTGCCAACGTGTTCGGCCTTCTTCTCTAAGCAGGCTATAAGCTCGCAAATTTCCTTAAGCTCAGCAGGCCTTGTCCCTACTTTTGCCCCTATCTCTTCAATAATGCTTGGAGGATAATCCTGCCTGCTGAGTGGTAGCCCGTCTAACAAGCCCTTTACAAACCTTATTACCTTTTCCTTACCGTAAACGTGACAAAGCTTGGCTATAACCAACTTGGCCCATTCTAAATAGGGGTTGGGTATGAGGTCTATGCGTAATCCTGTGAGCTTAGCGAGACTCGACCTTACTTCGTCCATCTTACGCATTACATTGCCACCAAAGTAAGTGCTCCAATCAAAATAAATGAGCTCGTCGTCGAGCCAATCAAATGTTTTGTGTATCAGTTCTGTGAGGGCCTCCGCAAAGGATCCTTTGGCGAGCTTCACCTCGTCTTCGAACACCATCCCTATGACTTTTAAGAGCTCTTTAAACTCTGGGACATTGAGCTCAGGGAAGGAGTAGTGAAGCGTTGTTTGTTTTTCGGAGGTTATCAAAATTATTTGTGAGATTATGCTTCTGGAGGGTGAAAGATTTGTAAGAGAGTTAAGGAGGTTCACGAGGTGTTCTCTTAAGTCCCCTTTGCTCACTTAAACCCCCTCGAGCACTTGTTGATACTTCCTAAGGCTCTCAGAGGGCACAAGCCCATAATAGTCTTCCTTCACGAGCCCGTAAAGCTTTAAGAGGTTCGTAGCCTCTATGACCTCTCCCCTATTTATGCCTAAGTTCTTCTCGAGCTCCTCTATCTTGGCCCTCCCCATTCTAACTATTTCCTTTAAGATCTTTATTGCGGTCTTCCCGTACGTGGGTTCAAAGGAAAGGCCCTCGAGCCTCACCTCTAGCCACTCTTGAGCTAGGTTCGGGATCCCTTGAGGATATTCTTCCTTTAGCAATGAACTAATCTTAGAGCGGAATTCAGGGTCCTCAAAAAGTTGGAGAACTTTATCTATGAAACCAGCCAAGAACTCTCCGTATTTCCCTGGTTCTAAGTGCACCTTGTCCTTAAATGAGACACCGAAAGCCTTTGCAAAGGAGTCTCTGACGTGCTCGTCTTTGATTATGTCTGGATAGGCCTCTTCTAGGATTCTGTAGTCAATGCTCCTGTTAATCTTTATAAGATAAAGGAGTTGTGTAATGTAGTTCCTAGAAGGGGCTAAGGCTATTAAGGAGCTCACGAAGTTCCGTAACTGATCCTTGACCCCAACCTCTAAGCGCTCAGCCATGCGACCCTCACCTCGACTTTAGGAAGAAGGGCCTCGAGCGTTGGCCTCAACTTCTCAATTAGTCTATCAAAGAAGTTTGGAAAGAGATAATAACAGTCAAAGTGTTGGAACACGTAGCAGGCGACGAGTTCCTCTATGGCCCTTTTAATAGTACTTGGATTAGCCTTCAACTGAAAGATGAGCTCACAGAGCTTTGGGAATAAGTCGAGCTCGTCTGTTAAGTATCCGCATAGGCGCCTAAAGTTGTCTTTCCCAAGCCTTAATACAAGGTAAAGTAACGCCTTAGAAAGTGGGCTCAAGCCCTTGAGGCGCTCCTCTGCTTTTTCAAAGAGCTCATCAAGACAGAGGCTTTCAAAAGTTGCAACGATGACCTCCCTAACGCTCATGCGAGCGTCTTCGACTGTTGTGCTACTCTCAGGCTCGCTGATTCCCAACCGCTTTATGTCTTCCAAAGCTACTGTCAGAGGGGCTGCCGTGCGATACCTGAGCCACAAAGTTTGAGCTGCTTTATCTCTTCCGCCGAGTTGGACGCAAAGGTAAAGAGCATCAGCACATTCAAGTTGACCTCTTTCCATGTATTGTCTAAATAGCCCTTCGATGTCTGCAATTGTCACCATAAGCTTTTACCCCCGTGATAAAAATTTGACATTAAAATCTTAAAATAAATTTGCGAATACTTTTCTCCTTCCCTTTAACAAGCCGTAACGACACATTATTACCCTGCTAACTTCGCAGTTCACACTTCTTTGGCGCTTGACGCCTATGTGAATCATATCAGCGGGCCATTTGCCATATGGTTCTTTAGAAAAGAAGCTACGAGATAACGATAAGTACAAGGACTATAGGGTCGTAAGAGTGGAAAGAGGCGAAGGCTATGACGTGCTGCTAGTGAGGAATGGTGAAGCGATTTACGTCGAAGTCAAGGGTATGAGAAAAGAATGGGGAGAGATAAGCCTCATCGGACGAGAGCCCCTGATGGCTAAAAACATGAAGATAGGTATTGGCTCGTAATTGTAAAAGGAATACCGAACAACCCCGAGGCCTATATATTGAAGAACCCGGTAAGAGAGGTACTTGATTGGCTCAAGGAAAACGCTCCTCTTCATATACCTATTAAGCTTATTGAGGAGCGCGGTGAAAGGCTTTAAGGGGTGCTTGTGAAGATTCGTAGACCGTTGTGTGCAAGCATGGTAGTGAAGTCAAGTGGGGAAATGGACGGAAAGAGGGTTATTGAGGGTCTGCGAGAGACTTTCCAGCCCCTCAGAGCGCCCCTCCCGCGAGGCCTAGTGAAGTCTGCCGCGGGTTCAAGATACTTGAGCAAGTGATACACGTGAAATTCGACGTGGTGATGTCGTCTTCATCAATGAAGTATGGCTGGAGAGAGGTCTAGGGTTACTTGTCAGTCGTAAGGCCATTTAGTGAAGACGATATGGACGAGCGATTTAAAGAGGAATGTGCGTGGACGAAACGTTGAAAGCGCTTAGCCACCCTTTGACCATGTTGCTACGTAAGCTCGACTGTGCTTAGCTCCTACACGGCCTTCGCTTTCGTGCTATTAGTGGATGAAATCGCGCTACTCGTAGTGCTCACGCAACATGACCTTCACGTAGCCGATTATGAAGTTCTCGATCCAGCCGCGCTCTATTGAGTCCTCGAGGTACTCGCAGGCGTCTCGCCCCGTCTTCTCGGACAAGTCCTTGGCCTTGTTCACGGCGAACTTTATCGCGCCTTCTAGCAAATTGAGCTCGTTTATCTTCGAGGTGGGATCTTCAAGCTCCTTACGCCAGAACTCCT
>Ga0105154_1000909_pt1 | contig 12404 bp, 10 predicted proteins | sample SSWtaG_FD_89672 | JGI IMG/M metagenome (GOLD analysis project Ga0105154, IMG submission 89672) | Hot spring microbial communities from Sandy's Spring West, USA to study Microbial Dark Matter (Phase II) - SSWsed_matched | ecosystem: Environmental > Aquatic > Thermal springs > Hot (42-90C) >... | reverse complement strand
TCTATTATTATCTAAAGTTTTAGGTAAAATATTTCCACTTAAGAGAAATACTAATTAAGAGACTTTATTGCTATTCATCTTCAGCATTGTTTACTATTGCATTAGCGTTTATTGCTAGTTTTCAGCCATCTTCACCATATAACGTTATGGTAAGTGTTGAAAACTTCTCTTTCAACATTACTGCTAATATCTATGGCAGTGGTTTTCCTTCAAAGACCTTTAGGCTGGAAAGGTTTCACAGCATACACAATTATTTATCGAATTTTTTTAGTTGTTTGTAAGGGAAAACTCTAACCTATCCTCCCTTAAAGTGTTCGCGGAAGAAGTACCATACGGCAAAAACACCTATTACTAATCCAAGCCCTAAACTCATACCCCATGTTAGCGATGCTTTAACTTCTTCTGAAATAGCTGTAACATCTATTATGAGAATTAGCGCTATGAAAAGTGTCATAAGAAGCATGAATCCTTTCATTTTAGTTTCCATTTTAACTCTTTCAACTATAGAGTTTAGCAGAATAAATGTGAAAAATATTATGAAAACTATGCTAATAATTCTCCCAATATACTCAATAATCGAAGTAAGGGCATGTAAGTATTCTGGAAGCAATATTGATGTTAAAGTATACATTGCCAGTAATGCTAAACCTAAGTTTACGAAAAACACTATTAGATCCGAAATGCTAATGATTTCCTTTAGGAACGGTTTAAATATTTCGTCTATCTTGAGGAACCTAACAGTTTTTCTAACGATTTTAGTTATAATTAAAGCTATTAGCACATAGACCACTAAGATCCCTATTGAGAAAAGTATTTTCGGCAAGAATAAAACTAATTCCTCAAAAGTTAGTTGTAGAGCTTCTAAGACCGGGTTCTCCATAGTCCCCTATCCCCCAGTTATGATCATGACGTAGTATATTGTTCTGTAGATTATGAATAAAAGCATAAGCATAAGGCTTAAGCCTATAATTCTCAAGCTTGCTTTAGCCGACTCCGACATAGCATATACTGCTAAGTTATAGCTTGAAATACTTGTTTGATACATTATTTTTGAATACAGTTGCACATGATTTTCCGGAACTATTGCTAATTCCGGAAAACCTGTTAATGCTATACTTAACCCTACCGCTCCCAGTAATGCTGAAATAAGGAAAACCATTGGTGGTGAAGCCGAAACCATGAAACCTACAATACTAGCTAATGTTAATGCAAGAGAGCTTGTACTTGCCAGTAACGTTCCCGCTCTAAAAACGCCAATTTCACTTACTAAGTCACCATATATTCTTGCAGCATACATGTTTACGCCAACAACTGAGAACCCGTAGATTAATGCTAGTAGTATGTGAAGTTCCGGCTGGGGCGTGAAGGAAACTAGCAAGGGCATGGAAGCTAAAAGTACTAAGGCTATTCTGTAGGTTTTAGTGTTTCTGCTTATCCAGAAGAAGCTTGAACCTATGGATGCTGCCGTTTGAGCAAAACCTATTGAAGCAGCTATATAATCCGGAGCTTCAAGATCATTCATTATTCTAGGTGTCCAAGCCATATTTAGAAGCGTATATGATGAAATTACTGTTACAAGAAGTATGAAAGAATTAGTTGCTTTCGCTTCAGCATCTAAATTACCGTTACGAATCATTGTTTTAGTGTTTCTAAAGATGTTAGCTGGTGTTAAAGCTACAATTGCGCTTGACAGCATCCCTATTACGAATGCTGTTTCGTAAAGATTCAAATATTTACTTCCATCAGCACCCATAGCTAATGTTAAAACAACATATGCGTGTCCTAAAATGCTTGAGAAAGCGCCTAGAACACTTCTTACCCCGACAATTCTCCTATAGCTTACCCCATTAAATGATGTTAGAATTGTAGTTTGCATGTAAATGCTTGTTGGAAGAGTTGAAGCTATAGCTAAACCATAAACTAACGTTAGCAGTAACTTATTACCCCACATGAAAGGTATTGTAAACCACAATATTCTTTCCATAGTGTAGGTGATTAATAATTTAGGCTTCGAAATGGCCTTAGAACCATGCTTATAAAGTAGGAGTCCAAGTAGTAGGGAGAATAGTCCAGCGAAAACGTTTATTGACAAGATGTCTTCTAATCTGTACCCGTTAGCCACTAGAAATATTGGAGTAATACTTCTGGTTATTGCAACATAGAATCCAGCAATAAGAGCTTCAGTAGAGAATGAAAGAAAAGTGAACCTACTAATCCCAAACCCGGCGAGACCTACCTTATTCTGCATAAACAGTATTTTCTTTCTAAACATTAATCAAACACTTACCACACATACTTGTTTCTCTTGAACCTTAACTTCACCCCATAAATGGCGGGAGTATTTAAACCTTACCTATAATGTTAATGAGGGGAAAGTAGTTGGGAAAAGAAACCTAATCATTTAATGGCTCTTCCATTTAAGACTTTAATTTAATACCTATGAGAAACACTTCCTGATACATTTTTAATTAATTTAATTCTTAATCAACTGCATTGAATATTTAAGATCTCCGGTTGTAATACATGTAGTGGCGTTTGTAAATTATAGGGGCTATAAGGGGTTCAGCTCTTATGTGGGTTTATATGAGTTGGTATGTTTCATCGCTTCATCCCTGTTCCCCCTCATCGCTTCTTGGGTTTGCATCTGCTCGGAGGAGTTCAGGGAGACCCCAGGCTCCCACATCTTGAGTGCTTAGCTATATTCTCATCCCAGCATCCCCTTAAGAGCTTACAAATATTTCACATAGTAGAAGAATAAAACACCACATATAAACCAATATAACCCATATGAAACCCAAAACAGTTGCGAAGGGCAAGGGCTTCTGAAAATCAAGATTTTGGTGATGCCGAGTTTGGGTTTAGCTTTTGTTTCTTCCCATGATTAAATGTTGATATGAACATTGCGACCAGAATTAATGTTGCTCCTAAAGCTTGTTCGGCATTAAACGTTTCAGCTAATAGTGTATGTGCGAAAAGTGCTGCAAAAACTGGTTCCAATAGGAAAATTATTGCTGCTACAGCAGGGCTTACAAATCGTTGTCCATAAACTTGTAGTGAAAACGCCAAAACACTGCAGAAAAATGCCAAATACAGTAGTAGCCCTACTATGTTTAAGTTTATTGCTAAAATGTTTTCGCTTAACAAACTCGGTATTGCAAAAACAAGCGCAGGCATCATTTCGAAGAATGTAAAGGCAAATGGGTTACTATTACTGTACCTATCGATAATTATTATTTGAGTTGCCCACATTATTGCACTTAGGAGAACCAAGAAATCACCTATGTTAAATCCCGTCGTTGGAACCGTTAGCATGTAGAGACCAACTATAGACAATGTAAGTGAAAGAGCAAGTTTCCAACTATAGTCTCTTAGAATAAAAGCTACATAAGTATGTACGAATACAACATTTAAACCCGTAATGAAAGCAGAGTTCGAAGCCGTAGTATAGCTAGTACCCCAACCTTGAAGCCAAAGCCCTAATGCGTAAGCAACTCCTGCGATAAGCCCTCCCTTAACTGTTTCCTTACCTACTTTTCTAATTCTGCAAACATGTAGTATGTATGGAAATAAGATAAGTAAAGCCAATGAGCTTCTAATCCATGTGTAAGTGTACCCGGAAATTTCCGACATTACAAGCTTTATTACTGGAAATGATGAACCCCACAATAGTGTTGTCAGCAATAATGCTGAAATACCACAGAACTCTCTTTTCATACCTTACCTTCCCTAACCACATCTTAAACATTTAGTTATTGGAAAGCTGTAGGGATAGAGTTATAAGGAATTTATAGACTTTACTATTTAGATTCATTAGAGGTAAAACCTGTTGGCAAATATGAATACTCTACTTAACTTGCTCATTGCTGGGTTCTTGCAGGGCTGTCTTGAATGGCTTCCCGTAAGTAGCAGTGGCCAGGTTATGGTTTTTCTAGCTAAAATTTCCTCTGTGAACTTAGCTGAAGCTTATTCTTTTGCTCTCTTCCTTCACTTAGGAACTGCTTTATCAGCTATTGTTTTCTTCAGAAAGAAAATAATTTATGGGTTAAAAACATCATTTTTCCTTCTAAAATTCTGGGTCTATGTTACCTTAGTAAGTATTGCGATAGGCTATCCAATCTATTACCTTTACACAAAAATAGTTGGACAACTAAGCTTAGATGCTGTCTCGCTAAGCATAGGTTTTCTACTTATACTTTCAGGCATCATAGCCTCTAAGGTTAGGGAAAAATTTGCCGTTAAGGAAAATGTTACGTTAATTGATATGATAGTTTTAGGATTAGCACAGGGTGTTTCAGTAATTCCCGGTATTTCTAGAAGCGGAATAACAATAGCCTTACTTCTATGGCTAGGTTTTAAGCCTGAAAGAGCTGTTGAGCTTAGCTTTCTAGCTTCCATCCCGGTAATAATTCTTGCAGGAGCCTATGCTTCAATAGAATCCCAAATTGACATTTCTGGCACAGTAGGATTGGCGGCATCGTTTATTTTAGGCCTTATTTCAATAGGTGCGATGGTTTCTTTAGCAAAAAAGCTTCCAATACATTATTTCATGTTATCCATAGGGATGCTTATGGTGTTAATAACTGGTATTTCCCTAATCCCCTAATCGTACCTCCCGTTTGTCCCTAGATGCTCATTCTCATTAGTTCATGTTTATTTGTTGCATCTAGGGTCTTCCACCTCGCCCAGAGGGACTTCGATATCTCTGCGAGGTCATGGGTGGCTGTTAAGCCCAACGGCATAGGGCTCCCATTTACGTTTAGCCTACCTAGGATTAGAGCATCGCCCCCATCGCCTAGGTAGATGTCGATAATAATAAACAAAACCAGAACCTATAAACCCAACACCTAAACTAGAAAACAGCCCTGCCCTAGAAAGCAAGGGTAGGAACGTAATTGGTGCAGTCATGCTATTCTAAACTCCTTCGCATCCAGCTTTTGAATTATGATTCTTCATTGGGGAGAGTTAAAAATATTTGGTAAAAGATCTTCTAGCAATTGAACAATATGAGCTCAGACCTGGCCACTTCGATCATGAATCTCTAAAGGGTGTGTCCTCATCATAGCTTCAGTAGATACTGTTCAGCATTCACCTTTAGACTTTACCTTTTTAAGTTTCTTAAGGAACTTAATGAGCCTTATACTTTCAATCCACAGTATAAATGTTGCTATTAAACCTGTTGTTAATGCGAAAAAATCTTTCCCTCCAAAAACAATGTAAAGTAGGGTTATTGTTGTGAAGAAAACAGCATATGGTACAAGTCTAGGTATGAGTGTTCCATAAACCGAAACATAAGCGTAGAGAATAGGTGGTTTAGAAGAGTTCTTAGCTAAATAAAGTCCGTCACGTGTTTTCTCAACAAGCCCTAATTCGACAAGCCTATCTAAATGGTACTTAGCTGTTGATGGACTTTTAAAACCTATTTTCCTTTGAACCTCTCTTACACCAAGAGCATTACCTTCCTCGAGAAGTAAAAGATATACCTTTAGCGTTGATGAACCTATGTCTTTAAGTTCTCTACTCAATAATTCTTCACCAGTTTATGTCTAAGCTATATATCTACGTAGGTACAAATAGTTTAAACTATTCTTCTAACAATAAACCAAGCAACAACGGATAAGAGAGCTCCGGCAATAAATATTGTCGCTACTTTCATAAGGGGTGAAGGTGTTTCCCTAGAAACCCCGTACTCTACTTGCTCAGTTTCTGGTGAGAGCGTTTCAAAGAGCGTAGATGTTGGCATAGGTTTAGTTGTTGCAGTAGAGGTCTCTGTAGTTTCTTCTATTATCGCACATTTTAAAAGCATAGGGCTTCCTGTTTCATAGTAAGGTGTCCATGAACCGTTATAGTAGACCACTCTTGAATTCCAACCAGCTAATCCCGGCTTAGCTATTTTAGAGATTTCTTCAACATCGCTTATGTTTAAGCCTTCAATTACGTTGCTACCAATAAGCTCCTTTAACTCCTCCTTTACTATGGTGCTCCACTCTATACTTTTAAGATCCACTATTGGAACACTTATTTCGCTTAAACTTAACATTTCAATGTCTTCCTCATGAACATTCAATTTATGAACTATATAGTCTAGAACTTGGCTTTCAAACTCCAATAGGGTGCCTCTGTAGTTAAATACTATAGCGACAACATTTACCCTGCCATTTATTTTTGAGAAAACATATGATATGCCATTCTCGGCTACTGCATGGACAGTTATTGATGTTGAAGCGTTTTTCACATAAAATATTCCTAGGTATCCTCTTGTAGGTAAATATTCGTTCTTCAACTGAAATCTTAATGATAAAGCTCTACCGGTTCCAAGCCCTAGTTTGTCCAAATCAACCAAGCTTACAATAACATTTACTCTTGAATCAACACTTTGCTTAATATAGACATTGTCTAATCTATTATAACCTACTTTAATGAGGTTTTCGATATTAAATTTCACTTCGGGCTTATTCAAAACGATCTCGTAAGAGTATTGGTCGAGTGGATTAAGGCATGCTGAAACAGTATAAGCTAAACCCAACACTAACGTAAACATCACTACCATAAGTACCGCAATGAACTTAAACTTTCCCATTAAAGCATACCCCATAATGTTCTAGAGTAGCTATTAAGTATAAATCTAAACTTTCGAACACTATGTTTCAATAATTGAAAGTACTTTATCAAGCATTTTAGCTCCGCTCCCCGTCAAAATAACAACGGTGTTTTCTCCTTTCTCAACAACCTTCTCGCTTATAGCCTTCTTCAGTGCCGCATAAACTACAGCAGATGTTGGCTCCACAAGAAAGCCCATACCCCATAGTTTCTTTAAACCTTCAGCAACCTCCTCGTCTGTAACGTGATAGCATGTGCCTTTGGTTTCTCTTACAGCTAAAACCATTTCCCCTATTCTTGGGGGCTCAACTATTCTTAACCCGTTAGCAAGCTTTGACTTTTCAGAACCCATACCATAGCCTAGCTCATAACATAACCTAGCATATCCTGAAGCTTGAACAGCAATTAGTTTAGGTACTTTGCTAATTTCACCCATTGTTTTAAGCTCCATAATGCCCTTAAATATTCCAAGAAGAAGACCACCGCTACTCGTAGGTACGATTATGGAATCTACCTTATCCATACCTAGTTGTTCATGTATTTCATAAGCTAAAGTTTTAACACCCTCTATGAAGAAGGGATTCCACCAATGTCCGACATATGCTCCTCCATTGTGGCTTTCAAAGTCAATGGCTGCTCTATTAACTTCCTCTCTCGAACCTTGAATTTCATGTAACCTAGCCTTCAATGACCTAAGGAGGGCTTTTTTACCTAAGGGAGCATCTGTAGGTATGAAAATGTTTGCTTCAATATTGTAAAGTAGTGAGTATAGTGAGAAAGCCGCACCTGCATTTCCCGAAGAATCCTCAATGATTTTTTTAATCCTAAGCTCTTTTGCCTTCGCTATAGAAACTAATGCTCCCCGATCTTTAAATGAACCTGACGGTAATAGGTACTCTAGTTTAAAGAAGACGCTTACTCCCTTAAACTTCCTATTTATAATTGGTGTAAAACCTATTGGTACAATATTTAAGTACTTAAGCGATACCGGTAATACGTTAACGTAACGTCTAATATCCATGTACTCTTTAAGCAATAATTCACTAAGTTCATATTTCTCCAAGCCCCTATATGTTACCGATAATGTTCCATTATCTTTATTGTGTCTCCAAGCCCATGCTTTTGCCTGCAATTTTTCGCCACAGCGTAAACATTTTATATCGTATCTAACCATTTTTTCTAAACCTCATTCAACCAATAAATTTTCGAGATGCACCTAATTAAAACTTAGCGACACCGAAGTTTCCCTAGAAGGCACCGTTGGTGTAGGAAGGATGGTTTTAGAGGAAAAGAAGGTTTTCATGCATAAAGGTATGAAAATAGTTGGAATATTAACAAAACCTGAAGAGCTACCTCCATGGCCTACAGTTATAATGTTGCATGCGTACTCAAGCAATAAGAACGATAATGGGAAAACATTTCCGCCTCTAGCTAGGGCTCTTGCTGAGAAAGGATATGCTTCATTTAGATTCGATTTTAGATACTCTAAACCTCCCTGGAATGCACCTAACGAAAGCGATGGTTATCTAAGTGATATAAGGGTTTCCGAATGGATAGATGATGCTCTCTTCGTTGCTGAACAGTTTGCTTCAAAAGACTACATTGACTACACCAGATTAGGCTATGTAGGTATAAGTTTAGGGGGATTCATAGGTCTATATGCTGCAGCGTTATCAGAAACAATATCGTATGTTGTTGCAGCTTCAGCATCCATAGAACCGTATACACCGTTTATAAGATTAGGGTTTAGAGAAGAAAATGACGGTTCTATGGTTCTTAGAGATTTAAGGCTTAGGCTTAGTAGGGAAGCTGTTGAGGAACTAAAAAGTTACTCCATATTCGATGTTATTAGGAAGCTTAGAGACAAGAAAGTATTCCTGATATATGGAGAAAGAGATACAATAACCCCTCCTGAAGACGGAATAAAAATATGTATTGCTTTAGGGGAAAATTGTGAATTAAAAATAATTGACAATGCAAACCATAGATTTGCTACTTTAGAACATGTCTTAGTGAACACTATTGCTCAGTGGATTTATGAAAACATTTAGCGTTACCAGTCTTTAAATAAAGTTGGAAAATTATATTAGCTTTCTCCTACTTCTTATATGGAGAGGCTGTGATAATAATGTATCGTAAAATAGCCTATGCTCTACTATTACTGTTGCTAATAGCTACGATTAACACCGCTACCTTAAGCATCGTAAGTGCTATTAGCGGGACAGAGTATTTTAAGAGAACAGTTAGCGTTCTCGTTCCAGCTATTACCCGAACAGAAGAGGGACTTGAGGGTGTTGTTTCAAACTTAACAGTTACCGTAGAGTATCCCGGAAGAGGTGATGTTTACGTTTCAACAATGCCTTTAACGCAAATAGATATGCAAGCGTCAGCTAGAACAGCAGCTATCGTTGCATCAACACTTTTAGGATATAACCCATTAAGTCTAGACTTCTACGTTTCAATGGAAAGCCCAGCAATAATCGTTGGTGGACCAAGCGCTGGAGCAGCAATGACAGTAGCGATGATGGCTGCATTAGGAGAATTCCAAATAAACCGTAGCGTTATGCTTACCGGCATGATAAATCCCGATGGAACCATAGGGCCTGTAGGGGGGATAAAGGAAAAGCTTGAAGCATCAGCTAAGGTAGGTGCTAAGGTGTTTCTTGTCCCCATAGGTCAAACAATAGTTTATGAGCAGAAAATAGTGTATAAGAAAGTAGGTCCGTTCGTGTTTCAAACAGTAGAGAAAGTACCGGTAGACATTGTTGATTACGGTAAGAAACTTGGAGTAAAAGTTGTAGAAGTAAGCAATATCGTTGATGTCGCTAAGTATGTTTTAGGAGCAAATATTCAATACATAAACTTATCAGCTAAAGAACCTATCCTTAGTGATTCCGTAGAGCAAGCACTTAAAAAACAAATAAGCTATTTTAAAAACGAATTTGAGAAAATTAAAGGTACATTATCAAATATTCCAGAGGAGCTAATAGACATAGTTGATGAAGCTGAAAAATTAATGAGCGAAGCTGAAGAGCTCGAGGAACAAGGGCTAACATATTCTGCTGCAAGTAAAGCTTTCCAAGCAGTATACACTATTGACTACGCTAAGCTACTACTTAACTATAGGGATAATGGTGATGTAGCATTAGAGGAAGCTTTCGAAGAAGCTAACTCAACACTAGGTACTGTAAAAACCGTTCTTCAAAAGGTTAAACCTGAAAAATTAAGCGACATCGGTGTTCTGATAGCTTCACACTATAGGCTACTTTTAGCTCAAAAATTCCTTAGGAAAGCTGGTGAGCTTTACTCTCAAGGTAATGTTAAGGACACGTTATTTAGCATTGTCTATGCTAAGTGGAGAGCCATTACTGCTAAGCTTTGGTTAAATGCTTTAGGTTTAGGTGAAAAGCAATCTGTTCCTGAAGAAGCTATTGAGAAGTACTCTCAAACAATAGCTTATGAAGCTTCAAGTGTTGTTGCATATGCTACATCACTTCTAGAAGATCTTGGTGTTTCATCAGATCCCATTCTAAATTCCGCATTAGAGGATTTAGCTGATTCAAGAGATGCAATAGAGAAGGGAAACATATATGGAGGTTTGGGATTAGCTCTATCAGCAATAGCTGAAGCAACCACAGCTATTCACAAGTACTTTACAGTTAATGTTGAAAAGCAAAAGGAAGCAATAGAAAAGGTAGCTAAAGGATATATTGCGAAAGCTAGAGAGTTAGGTGTTGAACCGATATTAGCGTTAGGATATTATGAATTCGCTAAACAGCAAAAGAGTATTTTGAATGAAATTTACTTCTACGAACTCTCGTCAATGCACGCTAAAGCACTAATAGATATTTACGTTATAGGCGCAATTAAGCATGAAGAAGTAACAGTTACCGAAGCAGTTAAGCCCGAAACCCCATCGACTCCTACTAAAACGAATAATACACAAACCATAACGCCTCAAACAACCGCTGAGGTTGGAACTTTAGAGTTAAAAAACGTTGTTGAAAAAGCTGTGTTAATATTATTAGCGTTCCTAGGGGGACTACTGCTAGGCTACGCTGTTAGAGGTAGAAGCTCAGCTACCCCAGGGTAGTTTTTCCTCATTTAAAACATTCGGTTGGCATGACTTTCTTCATCGCCTACAAAAGAAGTTTATTTAGAAAAAATATTAAACTTATCTAATGTGAAAAATGGAGTTCTTTTTTACTTTAACACTTCTAGTTTTCCTTCCTTTCTTAACCTATAGACTCTCCATGTTGGTGTTACATACTTCGGATGGCTTGCTTTAACTGTGTCTATTCTGCCTTTAGCGGTGTTCTTCGGCCATGTCTTTGGTTCTTTCGGATCTTTATAGGCTATTTCGGCTATTTCTTTCATTCTAGCAGCATATCTCTCAAGGTTTTCCTTAGTTTCTGTATCTGTAAACTCTATCATTAGGGCTTCATGTACTATCAGCGGGAAGTATATTGTTGGCGCATAGAATCCTGCATCCAGCAATCCCTTAGCTACATCCTCTGCTGTGACGTTTACATCATGTGCCATAGGCTCTGCACTAAATACTACCTCGTGCTTTCTAAACCTCTCCGGACCATATGGTAGGTCATATCCTTTTGTTCCCTTGAGTAGCTTCGTAAAGTAGTTCGTGTTAATGACTGCTTGTTCTGTTACCTCCTTGAGCCCTTGTGGTCCTAGCCCTAAAATGTATGTGAAGCCCCATAGTAAAGGTACTACGTTTCCGAAGAACGCTTTAAGCATTCCTATGGAGTATGGTCCTGGCCATTTGAGGTAGTATCTTCCTTCTTTTTCATCATATTCTACTATTGGGCCTGGAAGTAAGTCTCCCAATTTAATTCCTTTTTCTTCATCAACGACAATGTTTCTCACGCAGATAGGACCTGCTCCGGGACCTCCACCACCATGTGGTGATCCAAATGTCTTATGGATGTTTATATGGGCTATGTCGAAGCCCATGTCCCCTGGTCTAGCGTAACCCATGATTCCGTTTAGGTTTGCCCCGTCATAGTAGAGTAGTCCATCTACCTTATGTATTTCCTCAGCTATTTCGAGAATGTATTCTTCAAATAATCCTAGGGTGCTTGGGTTCGTTAACATGAGGCCTGCTGTATGTTCCGAAACTGCCGCTTTAAGAGCTTCCATGTCTACATTGCCGTCAGGTGCTGACTTTATTTCTACAACTTTAAACCCGGCCATTGCTGCACTTGCCGGGTTAGTGCCATGTGCTGAATCTGGAACTATTATTTCTGTTTTCTTATCTAATTGACCCTTAAGCTCATGGTACTTCCTTATGAGCAGTGTTCCTACAAATTCTCCATGAGCCCCAGCTGCTGGATGAAGTGTACAAACATCCATCCCTACGACGTTAGCTAACCACTTCTGCATCATGTAGAGTGCTTCTAAGAGTCCTTGAACAGTTCTTTCATCTTGTAGTGGATGGAGCCACATTATTCTAGGATCGTTTGCTATTTCGAAAGCTATTTTAGGATTGTACTTCATAGTGCATGAGCCTAAAGGTACTGGGCCATTGTCTACGCCGTAAGCCATTTGCGATAGGTCTACGAAGTGCCTTATAACTTCTACTTCTGAAAGCTCAGGTAGCCCTGGTGGTGAAGACCTAGCTATTTTCTCTGGGACTCTAAGTTCTCCAACTTCCTTCCTTATATCCTCCTCTACTTCGGGAACTAGGAACCCTATTCTTCCAGGCGCTCCCAACTCATATATTATGGGTTCTTCCCACTTTGCCTGACGGAATATCATTTCTTACACCTCACCTCCTACTTACCTAAAAT
>Ga0105154_1000908_pt1 | contig 12408 bp, 10 predicted proteins | sample SSWtaG_FD_89672 | JGI IMG/M metagenome (GOLD analysis project Ga0105154, IMG submission 89672) | Hot spring microbial communities from Sandy's Spring West, USA to study Microbial Dark Matter (Phase II) - SSWsed_matched | ecosystem: Environmental > Aquatic > Thermal springs > Hot (42-90C) >... | reverse complement strand
TACCTAGCCTGCACGGTTACTGAGTATACGTTACCTGCTTTAGTGTATATCTTAACTAAGTAGTTAGCACCGGCAGTAATGGTCACATCTTCTCCTAACGTAATCGTCAGCGTCAGAGTAGCCTCGACACCTGCGCCTATGGTACCGCCTTGAACTGCGCCCCCCGTGAAGTCGTCCGCATTCGTTAGTGTTGTAACACCCGCTATCTCTATCTTGTATATTACCGCGCTTGCTGAGCCCGTGTTCTTTAGGTGTAGGTATAGGGTGGCGGTGTTATCTTTAACCTCTATGTAGCTGTCTGGGTAGAACTGCAGTGATTCTGTTGCTCCGAACGTCCCCCACCAACCCATTATCCAGCCTATAACTCCTATAGCTATTACCAGTGTTACTGCTACTAGTATTACTACAGCTATTATCGGTTCTATACCCCTGCTCAACCTACGCACAGGGATTCCACCAGGATCTCTTTCCTCAGAGGAGTATATATGCCCACGGCGGACTTGACTAAATTCTTCGATTGCTTAGGTGCGGTGAGTATGTTAGGGTAGCGGAGGTAGGTGTCTTAAGGGTGGGTGGTTAGGCCGATGCTCTTACTACCGTCTCTAGTATCGGGTAGACCGTTCCCGATCTAAGGTATAGCCTGATCGTATAGGTGGTTTCCGGTGCGTATTCCCTGCTTAACTTTACGTAGATCCCCCCTCTGCTACCGGCTTTAACTACCTTGGGTGGGTTTAGGGGCAGTATCTCTACGCCGTGTACTTCTACTTTATATACCTCTGCATCAGCCTCTCCCTCGTTTACTGCTTCTACGCGTAGCCACCAGCTGCTGTCCGTGGTGTTGTAGTAGAGGTCTACCTCCAGTATCCTCAGTATCTCTGGTTTCCACATCATTGAATGGTAAGTGGTCACGAGCCAGGCTACGCCGGCGGCTGCTAGGGATATAGCTACTGCTAGTAGGACTACGATCGCTATGAACCTGTCCAACGGCTACGCACCTGCGTAAGCTAGGGTAGCTAGGGATGCTGCTGCAGCTACTACTGTGAGTAGGGATGCGTGTAGGAAGCCCGCAGCTAGGGTAGCCTTAGATGCCTTCCCAGCTACTAAGCCCATGGCGTATGCGTTTACCATAGCACCCATGACCATGCAGAAGACCAGCGGGGCTAGGGTGGGTAGGGGTATCCTAGCTATGGAGAGGAGCATGTAGAGAATCATTACCGGTAGCGAGGATAGCATTATAGCCCCGAAGTACGGTACGAAGACCTGGGTCCTCATCCTCCTACGGATCTCCTCCTCTAGCTCAGCAAGCATCTGGGTGTACCTAGCTAGGGTATCTATAACCTCCGGGGAGCCTCCACCAACAGTTATAGAGTCGACCAGGAACCTGAATGAGGCTACGGTAAACCACTCCCTCAACCCTCTGAGAGCTCTCCTCAACGCCTCCTCGAGGCTTATCCCGACAGTAAGTGCTGCAGCAGCTCTCTCGACTATGGGGGTAAGCGCTCTGTAGCTCCTAGAGGATACTAGTATTATGCACTTTTCAGGGCTAAGCCCCGTCTTCCTAATTTCACTTATATCCCTAAGCACGTCCGCTACAGCCCTAACGAGCCCTCTCTGCCTCCTCTCGATCCTCATGTACTTGATCGCCGGGGGTAGCGAGGCTAGTAGTAGACCAGTTGATACGGTATATATAGCCGACCTAACCCCCTCTATACTGACGCCACCACTTAGGAGGTCTAAGCCTCCGGTAGTCACTAGTACGATGACGGAAACGCCAATAGCTACAGGCACCCAGACTAGTAGAGTAGTATAGACAGCCCAGTAGCTAACCGGGTTCCTAGGCTGGTTTAAGTGCATCGCTAGAACTATGGCAAAAGCCATAGCCGGGAGAGCTACGAAGTTATACAGAGCCGGTGTAGTTACGTCAACCCTGATCTCAGCTAGCTCAGTAGGTGCTCTAAGAGCTTGAGCAGCTGATAAAGCTGCTGAAACCGCGAAGAACACGAAGAGGGTTACCGAGACTACTACCCCGAATATCGTGTAGACCTCTAGGAAGGAGGCTAGCCTACCTAGTAGTGCTCTAACCTCAGTAGCCCTAGACTCAAAGAGCTCCCTAGTCCTAACCTCTAGGTAGTGAAGTACGTCGCCACCACTTCTGAGAGTAGTGGTGTAGCCTAGGATTACATCCCTAAACCTAGAGCTTGGGTGATGGGAAGCAACCTTCTCCAGGGCTGTAACAGGGTCCTCACCGAACATCCTAATTAGGGTAACAACTCTCCTGGCCTCGGCCCTAATAGCCTTGAAGACCCTCAGCTCAGCGACCCTCTCCACGACCCTCTCAACACTGTAGCCCCCTCTAACCATGGTAGCTAGGTAGGCCATGAAGAAAGGTAGCTCGCTCTCCACCTCGTTCTTCCTTAGGGTAGATAGCAGCGAGGGGTAGGCTAGCCTAGTAGCTAGCACTAAGATGGGGGCAATAGTAGCTACTAGCACACCTATAACTAGCTGCGGGAGGGTTAGCTCCACGGTTAGCGCTAGAACCACCATCCCAACAGCTGAGAATAGTGCTGAGAATAGTGTGAGAGCTAACGTTACAGCCCCGTACTTAACCGGGTGCACACTTAGGCCGGCTCTGGTGAGGCTCCTATCGAGTTCGAATAACCTAACGAACCTCCTACTTAGGGGTTCGAATAGAGTTAGTGCGAGGGCTTCGAAGACCTCCCAGGCCGTGATCCTTACTACGGTACGGGACCCTGCTCTAGCCACACCCTCCTTCTCCTCCCTCCTCTTCCTGGGAGCTGGGGCCAAGCTAGGTGCTCACCTCCCTCAAGGTCTTCTCTGGGTTAACGTAGTACTTGTAGACGTAGGTAGCTACCGACTTGTAGTCCCCCCTACCCTGCCTCACTAACCAGTTCAGTATGAACCTACGCCTACCGACCTCCTCTAGGAGAGCCTCCCTCGGTAGACCTGTTAGGGAGCTTATCCTATCTAGGAGGACGCTCTTCTCTAGGTCTACCTCGAACCTGTTCTCAGCTGGGTTCCACTTAGCTATCTCCACGTAGTCCCCGTAGTCGCGGATCTCCCAGACGTTAGTTATCTTCCTAGCAGGTCTTACCCTCCCCCTCTCGTCTCTGATCTGAACCCTCTTAATAACCATAGCTATGTTTACTAGAGGGATGTACGACGGAGGAATGTTCATAGGGGGCGAGGTAAGCCTCTTAACAGCTGCGTCTATACTCTCGGCGTGTAGGGTCGTCATACCGCTGTGGCCAGTAGCCATAGCTTGGAAGAGGACATAGGCCTCCTCACCCCTAACCTCGCCGACTATGATTACGTCAGGTCTGTACCTAAGGGATAGCTTTACTAGGTGGAATAGAGATATCTCACCTACTCCGCTACCTATGTAGGAAGGCCTCGAGACCAGCTGGACCCAGTTCTCGTGGGGTAGTCTAAGCTCTGGGGTGTCCTCTATGGTCACCACCTTGTACGTAGGCCTTAGCAGCGTCGCTAGGGCGTTTAGCGTCGACGTCTTCCCAGCACCGGTAACCCCTAGGATGAGGGTCGTCATCTTGTAGTCCATCGCTAGCCAGAAATAGGCGGCTAGTTCAGAGCTTATCGTCCCATAGGTTATCATGTCCACGATGGTTATCGGGGACTCACTGAACTTCCTTATGGTGAAGGTCGAGCCCGAGGTGGATACCTCCTTCTTAAAGGTCGCCGCAAGCCTATGGCCTCCTGGAAGTATGGCGTCTAGCACTGGGTAAGCTACGGAGATGTGCTTACCGGCCATGTGGGCTAGCTTAACAACGTACTCATCCAGCTCCTCCGCGGTTGGGAACTCTACGTTAGTCGGTAAGGACTCGTACTTCCTGTGCCACACGTAAATAGGCTTCCCGGGGCCGTTGCAGGATATGTCCTCTACGTGTCTATCTCTGAATATCGGGTCTAGGATACCGTAGCCTATGATGTCCCTCTCTATGTAGTACCCTATCTTACTCCAGGAGAGCCCGGGGGTCCTGGTGAACCTGATCTGGAACTCCCTCATGACCTTCCTAGCCACCCTCCTAATCTCCGTAGCTACGTCTACGTCTAGCTTAACTAGGGGCTTAACCTCCCAGACTATGTGGTCCCTTATCTCCTTGAAGACCCTCTCCTCCTCGGGCGTTAGGGAGATCTCGTAGACCTCGTAGAAGAGCCTACCCTCAGGGTCCTCGACAATGTTTATACTTGCGAAAGGCTCCCAGACCGGGTATGACTCTATCACCTTATACCCACGTAGGGTACTGTAGAGCTTACGTGTGTACCTAGACTCTTCAACTTTCTCTATGTTTTTAAGTACCCCCTCCGCCACATTCTCCGGCTTTACCCCCTCCGCCCTTCTTCTAAGCAGCTTCGTTAAGAAGATAAGCCTAAGGTCTCGCCCTTTCTTTGACACCTCCGCTACCTATAAATACTGCGGTTTTCTTAATATATATTTTTCGCCCCTAAGGTCTGTAGTAGTGGTGAGGTACGTGTTCACTAGGGTACCGCACGCTATAAGGTACTGCCGGAGGCTCGTGTTTCCGCTCCTCTTAGCCCTAGCTATACTCTCCCCGGAGCTTCAAGTAGGCTCGCCTGTAGCGCGGGCAGGCCCATCCTGGCCTGGGGATAGGGTCTTCGCCTACACGGTAGACCTAGGCTCCCTAGGGATGGAGGCAAGGTACATAGTAGCTCTAGACCCCTCAAGGGTAGCTATTGCGGGGACCATAGGAGAGGTCGGAGCCGTAGCTGTAGTAGACCTATCCGACCCGTACGCGGGACCTAGGCTAGAGGATCTGTACCCCCTAACCGGTGGCCCTACGTACGTAGGGGCTGACGGCTTTCCGCAGACTCGGGTAGTCGTTGGTAGCGACCGCGGGGAGTTGCTGGTGTTTAGAGTTGACGGGGGAAGGTTAGCTAAGCACCTCTACGCGGTCCTGGGGGCCGACTTCTACGTAAACAAGGTCTACCTAGCTCGGGATGCCGTAGGTAGGGTTAGGGTTGTGGCTCTAGTAAGCGAGAGAGGTCCTAGGACGTACCCCTGCACTACCTGCTATATATACGTACTTGACGAGGAGGCCTCCGGGGTACTGAGGATAGGCCCTACCGTGGGGAACGCTACAGCCCTCGGTAGGTACCTAGAGGGTATGTACGTACAGGACGTAGCCCCCCTAGCGGTTCACACGGAGAGGGGGTTCTACTGGGATGCGTCTAGGGTCCTCGTAACCTACATACCGTCTAAGAACGTAGTGAGGTTCTCCCTGAACGTAACCTACGTAGAGGATACCGTGGAAAAGCCAGCCTCAGGGGTTCTCGTGGAGGTTACCGTGCTTACCGAGGGTCAGGCTCCTATGACCTACGGCGTTAACGCTAACGAGAATGGCCTAGCCCTTATACCGGTACCCGTAGACCCCGCTAGGACCACCTACGTCAACCTAACGATAAGGAACTACCTAGGGGCTATCATATGGTTCTACAGGTACACCTTCTCCCCTAAGCAGTTTAAATACCTACCCGACGAGATCCCCCTACCTAAGGTTACATTACCAACGCAGTTCTACGATAGTAGGCCCGCCTCGAAGGTCTACGGAGTACCGGACTTCCTCAAGGTACAGCTAACCCTGTACGACATGACCCCAGCACCTTCGAGCTGTACTACGGTTGCTTCAGCAAACTTCCTGCTCGACCCTACTGTGGACTCGGCTGTACTCGTAAGTGGGTCTAGGGAGGCTGAGCTGAAGATAGTCTACTCGGACTCCACTAAGGGCTACGTCTACGTAGTTACCGCAGCACTCGTGGGAGCTACCCTAAGGCGGGTAGCCAGCATCGAGGACTACGTAGGTCTAGGAGCCCGTGTAGCTGACGTAGCTACGTACACAGACGGAAGCTACCTACTGGTAGGGCTCTCCGACGGGAGGATCAGGGTATACGTGAGGTACGCGGAAAGCTACAGCCTTAGGTACGTTTACCCCATGGTCGGCGAGGTTAGGAGGATAACCCCCCTACCCCAGCTACCCGGCTACTCCTACGCGGTGGTATCCTCAGCCGGGATCCAGGTCCTGAGGGTACTGCCTTACCCACTACCGGTATTTAGGAACGTTACCGCACTTTACGCGTCCGCACCTACTTACCTGGACGGAGATGTGCTAGCAGACCTTACCTCAGTCTTCATGCTCGAAAGAGGGAGGGTTACTGTCATAAGGAACGGCGCTCTAGCTTTAGAGAGGGGCCTAGCTGTACCGATCAGTAGCATAGTAGCTAGGACAGTAGCGCTCGGAGTAGTCATGCCGGGTAACGAGAGCCTGGAGAGGACGGTGATAAGGTTCTCCTACCCAGGTGGTGAGGTTCTTCTCAGACCCCCTCAAAACGGGACCCTGGAGCTTAGGAACATAGTTCCGGGGGTCGCCTACCGCATCGACATATTCCCAGGCTTACCCTACGTTCAGAACGCCTCGCTGACCTTTACTCTAAGGGAGGGTGACGTAATTGAGATACTGGCTGCGGAGTCCCTGAGAACCCCAGTTAGGGTCGTAGGGCTAGGGGTGTTAGCGGAGCTCCTCTACAGGGAGTTTACCCTAAGGCTGGTGCTTCGGGATGACGTAAGTGGGCTAAAGCTAGCAGCACCTGTAGACATATACGTAGATGGGAGAGCCCTCATACGCTCCTCCGTAGCTACGGTTCACGAGCTCTCTCTACTCTACGGAGAGCACGTAGTTGAAGTAGTGCCCTCGAGAGGGTTCGAGGCAGTGTACACCCCGGCTTCAGTAAGGGTGTACGTCTCAGACAACGTTGAGCTAGCGCTGGAGCTCAAGCGCACCAGGTACCCTGTCACGATCCTGCTACTAGACGACATAACCACCTCGGCTCCTGTGGTCCCCGTAGTACTACAGGTGCTTAACACCTCTATCACAGCTCCTAGCGGTCGCGAGCAGGTAGACCTAGTACTACCCTACGGGGAGTACCTACTAGCGGTTAAGCCTGCTAGCGGCTACGAAAGGGTTTACGAGGAGCTTACCACGGTGATCAGGGTCCCCGCGGAGGTTACTGTGGTAAGGCTTAGTAGAAGGGTCTACAGCGTATACCTGTCGGTGTCCGACCCGTATAGCGGGGCTACCGTAGCTCCGCTGGGTATGTACCTAAACGGTTCCCTTGTAGGAACCCTAGCTGGGGCAACTACGACTAGGCTGAATATCCCCTACGGGGTCTGGAATATTACGGTAGCACCTCTGAAGGGGTACGAGGGGGTCTATGAGGTTACTAGTAGAGTAATAGAAGTATACGGAGACAGCAGTCTATCTATTACCGTACCAAGGGTTGTGTATCCGCTTCTAGTAGAGCTGGTAGACCCCTACGGGAGATTATTAACTCCCGTAACTATCTCTATAGAGGGTCCAACTACCTACGGTTACTTCTTAGAGCCTCCAGCTTCCTCCGTGTTCGTAACCCTTCCCTACGGTAACTACAGTATCTACGTAAGCCCCTCGGAGGCTGGTACGCGGGTATACAAACCGGTAAGCCTAAATGTATCCCTAAATGCACCGAGGAGAGTTAGAGTTGAGCTACAGAGGGCTAGATATACCCTCAGCGTTAAGGTAATTGATAGACCAATTGGGGTGCTCATCGGTAGGTTTATGCTGTATGCTAACGGAACGTTAGTAGCGTCTGGAGTCGGAGCTAACGTAACTATAGAGCTACCCTACGGTACCTACGTCCTCAGGTTGGTACCCGAGAGCGCTTGGGAGAGGGCGTATAGCGAGTCTAAGCCAACAACAATTTCGCTTACCAATGATACCTCGATCACCCTGTCTGTCGAGAGAAGGCTGTACAGGCTTAGGGTTGTGATCCTAGAGGGTACTAACCCCGTTAGCAACGCCGTCGTAACTATAATTAGCTTGGAGAGCGGTATCACCATAACTCAGCTACTTACAGACGATAGAGGAGTTGTTGAGACGTCGATCCCCTACGGCATCTTCTACAGGGTACTGGTTTCCCACCCGAGCTACGTTACTACCGAGGAGTACATCTCCGTCAACGACAGCATGTACTTCTCGATAAGTGTAAGACCTACTCTAGTGACTATCTTATGGAGGTATGCACCAGTGTTCGGTGCCCTAGTAGGGATGGGTGTAGCAACCTACATAGCTCTAAGGATAAGGGCCTCCTTGCTTAGGAGACTCGTAGCTGAGGAAGAGATGTTCTAGTGTAGGGTAGGTAGGGGGTGTGTCTAGGAGAGTCTTAGAACGATCGTCCTAGGTACATCATCTACGTAGATCACGCTAAGCTTTGCCCCAACCTCTATACCGCTGAGTATCTCGAGCTCCTTCCTAACTGCAGCCAATAGAGCGACCTTGTTGTTTAGAGCTTCGACTGCTGCCTCTATAGCTGCTAGTTCCTGCATTGCGGTTGGGTTAACGACTATCCTTACGTTCCGAAGCGCTACCTCGTTAGTAACGGTGCTCTCGGATAGACCTAGCTTACTAAGTATAGCCTTAAGCTTCTTCTCCTGTTCAGCTCTAACCCTTAACTCCTCGAGCTTTCTGAGGAGCTCGCCCAACCTCTTCCTATACTCTGATATCGTATCGTCAACGCTTCTCAGGAACTCGGAGACGCTCTCGAACTCCCTTACAGATGTGGACACCTAGCTCACCAGTTTTTCGTGGTTCGGGAGGTATATAAATACGTCTGAGCAGTGAAGCTATTTAAAAGGCTTGTAGTAATAGCTAGTTGGTAAGCAGCTCTCCGGGTGCTCCAGTGTGTTTATCGGTAGCGGTAAGGTGTTAGAGATATCCGAATCCCGTACTAAGCCCTTCGGGAGGGTGCTCAGGGACTACGCTAGCAAAGGCTTTACCGGCTACGTAAACTACAAAAACTTTAGCCAAGGAGTCTACGTAACGGTAGCCATGGTCGAGGGGCGTATAGTAGCCTGCAGAGCCGTTGGAAGGGTCGCTGTAATCTTCAGCCCAGTGGAGAGGGAGGTGCTGTACGAAGGGGTGGAGTGCAGTAACGTAGCAACAAGGTACCTCTACGTACCGGAGGGAGTTGTCGAGGTCGTTGAAGTGCCCAGGGACCTCATACTCCTAGATACCCTAATCTTCCCCCTAGCTAGGATTGAGGAGAGGACCCCCCTAGAGGCTTCCTTAACGACTGAGATGGTAGCCGAGGTTCGGGAGGTAGCTCAGCCGGTACCTACCCCGCAACTCCAGCCACCACCTCAGGAGAGGGTTCCGGCTCCACCAAGGGTGCTACCTGTAGAGGCCGTACCTAAGCTGGAGGTAGCGCCTAGAAGGCCCGAGCTTAAGCTCCTAGACGAATGCATAGACCCGCTGACCCTCTACACGGTGCTAAAGTCATCTCAGCTATTGGAGTCTCTGCGTGAGACAGTCAGCCTCAGCTCCCTCATGGAGAAGCTGAAGGAGGCCGCTTCGAGAGGTGGGGTCAGCTACGTGTATGTTACCGGGGCTCTTAAGGAGGGGGCCATCCGCATACTCTACGACATAAGTACATCTACGGTAAGGGTAGAGGTGGAGAAGGGTGGTAGAACCCTGTGCGGAGGTGAGGCCGCGAGGGCTGTCGAAGGTGAGAAAATCTCCTCCATAAGGGTATGGGTAGCGTAGGTCTAACCTAGACCAGCTAGCTGAGCCCTTAGCTTCTCTAGGCTCTGCTCAGCTCCCGAGTTCAGCTCTACCAGCAGCTCCTCCAGAGCTTTCCCAGCCTCGGGCTTCCCTAGAGCTAGGTAGGCCTTTATGAAGCTTTTAAGTATTTCCTCCAGCTCCGAGCAGGTCTTCGGGTCTATGTAGCCGTACATACCATAGGCTCTAACTAGTAATATAGCTGTTACCGTAGCCGTCAGTAGGTCTCCAGCACTGTAGCTAGACTCCCTACCCAACCTTAGCTCAGATGCTATGCTGAAGACCCTATCTAGAGCTTCTAGGATCTGCTCCTCTAGGTACGTCACATTAGAATTAGACATCTAACCCACCGGTAAGTACCTGCTCCTAGGGATTTCTTAAAAGGGATCCAGCTACTAGCGGTTTACCCCTAGATGCCTCTCGTATTAGCTTGTATTAGTTCATCGCGTCTGAAGGCTCCCACCTTGCCCGCGCTTCGTGCACTAGCAGTGCTAGCCGTGGAGCGGCTGCCGAGCCCGGCGATAGGGGATCTCCATCTGCGGCTAGCCCACCTAGGCTCGGAGCTCTACCCTCCATCGCTTAGGAGGCTCCACATTAGTAGATGGAGAACTGGCACCTAACTATCGATGGCATGATAGCCTCCACCACTCCCTGGAGAGCTAGCGCTTCAGGGTTACAGCTGAAAGTGTAGCTCTAAAGTGTAAGATAGGGTTGATTCCTGGCTACGTGGGTGGGGTAGGCTTAGGCGCGGTCGGGTAGATGACTATAAAGTTTAAATGCTCCGGTACCTTATCTAAAACGCCGATGTAGGTGCCCCTAGATGTTCTCCGCAGATGAGGAGCGAGGATTGGACTGAGCCTGGAGGAACTCGACAGCCTCATCCCTGGAGCGCTAACTAGCGGGGAGCTGGTGCTTATTGCCGGCAGTCCGGGGACCGGTAAGACCGTGCTAGTAGCGAAGTCGTGCTACGAGAACGCGCGTAGAGGCTTCAAGTGTCTCTACATAGGTCTTCAGGAGGATAAGGAGAGGCTGTACAAGGAGGTAGCAACGTTAGGTATGGACGTGGAGGATGTTGAGAGGGCTCCTCAAGTTCTACAGGATTCCGGTAATCGAGAGCGAGGAGGCCGCCGTAGACCTGTTTGGGGAGATCGGTCGAACTGTAGTTGAGTTTAAACCTAGCGTAGTGGTAGTCGACTCCGTAACGCCTTTACTTAGAGCTATAGGAGGAGGTCTTAGAGCTAGAGCATACTTACAGAACTTCTCCTACAACCTAGGACCTTAGATAAGGGGGTCACCCTAGTAGCGGAGAAGCCTCTAGGAGGGGATAGAGCTGAGCTGGGAGACTTAGAGTACGTAGCTGACTTAGTGCTAATACTGAGGCAGAGTATCGGGAAGGGACTCATCACTAGGTACATTGAGATTAGAAAGGTGAGGGGAGCCCCACTAACAGTCGCTGAAGTACCGTTCAGCATAGGGGAAAGCGCGGAGTTACGTTCTTCATACCGCAACGCCTGAGCGGTATAGTTGAGGAGGTGGGTAAGGAGCTCGCCATACTGTGCGAGACCCTCAGGAGGAGTTTGGGTGGGCTAGTAACTACCGATAGCATGCTCTACGAGTACCCACCACATATGAGAGTCGGCGAGCTAGAGATACTCCCAATCCTAATAGCTGTAGCTAACGGTTTTAAGGCTCTCGTAGTTAGCTACGGGTACTCCGAGGACGTGTGAGGAGGCTCCTAAGGGAGTATTTCCCAAGATACGGAGCTGATACGAAGACTTTGGAGAGGGTCTTAGGGTTCGTAGAGTTTAGGTCTTACAACCCGTTTGCCTATAGCACCGCCGAGCTAAACGTTATCGAGAATAGAGTTATCGAGGAGCTAAACCAGGGCTTCGTGTACTTCCACGATGTCCACATACCCATGCTAGCGAGTAACGGTATAAGTAGGTACGTAGGCCTCCTCTACAATCAGATCCTCTGGCTGAAGAGTAGAGGGATAGCTGTACTTAGGTCCTCAGCTACGATTAGTATGGTAGTATCGAGGGTAAACCGCTCCTCAGCAGACGTAACCCTCGTAGCTGGGGAGGGCAAGGAGGAGCCTCTACTTAGCATCTGGAGGAGGTTCGGCAGACCGGTAGCTGTAAGACTTAGTGAGGTTAGGAGGTGCCTAGAGGAAACCCTAAACTACATCAAGCAGAGATAGACCTACAAGCACACACTACGCTACCCAAAGCCACCTCACTGCGCAGCAAGAGATCATTGGAGGACTTAGTAACATAGAACCCCGCAATAGGTCTTAGATGGAGCGGTAAAGCTCTTCGTGGAACAGTCAAGTAGGTTCCCGGTCTACGAGTACCAGGTAGGGCCTAGGAACCATAGGAGAGAGCTTAGCAACCCAGACACACATTTAGAGATTGGCGGGCCCGCCGGGACTTGAACCCGGGACCTCCGGCTCCGGAGGCTTTGTAAAATCAACCCGGCTTCAACCTCTACTTCCTATTTCATATTTCATACCTCTAGTCGTGCTCTTTAGTTCGGCCGGGTCTTCTTTTTCATCCTCTGAAAAAAGGATAAAAAGGAGTGAACTACGTAGTAGGACTTGGGGGTTTGAAGTGGTTGATTTACCTGGTTATAAGTGGCTTGAGATCGTTCCTGGACGGCGTGACGGTAGGCCCACTGTTAAAGGTACGAGAGTGACTGCCGACGATATCCTCGAGATGCTTGCCGCTGGCTGGAAACCTGAGGAGGTTGCTGAGGAGCTTGAGAT
>Ga0105154_1000906_pt1 | contig 12424 bp, 15 predicted proteins | sample SSWtaG_FD_89672 | JGI IMG/M metagenome (GOLD analysis project Ga0105154, IMG submission 89672) | Hot spring microbial communities from Sandy's Spring West, USA to study Microbial Dark Matter (Phase II) - SSWsed_matched | ecosystem: Environmental > Aquatic > Thermal springs > Hot (42-90C) >... | reverse complement strand
TCTCCATAAGGGTGTGTCTTGGCGACGCCTATACTTGGAACACCCAGTACTAAGCCGAGGGGTGTTGCTATACCAGAAGCTCTGGGGTGTGAGAGCCCGGGTCGATGTACTAGTATCAGCCGGTGGTTAACGGGTAGTTTACTAAGTGCTCTCATATAACCCGGTACTTCTCTAAATGCTAGTAACCCCGGAATATAGGGTACCTTAGCCTCAATGACAGCATAACTCCTCTCAATAACAGCCCTCCTAGTGTAATCATAGAGCACTACTACAGCACACTGTTTAGAGTCTGTGTAAGCAGAGTCAAATGCAGCTATGTAGGTTAATTTACTGGCATCAATTCGGGGGAAATCAGGCAGCTCACTAAGCACCCTGGCTGAGAGGATCTCCTGTAATTTCCTAGCTCTCTCAGTGTTAAACAAGAATTTCACCAAGTACTACTAAAATACCTAGATTAAGACTCTAAAAAGTGGTGTTAACTTGGCTTACACAATAGAAGATCTAGTATACGTGTACAGAGAGCTCTCAAAAAGAGGCGTGAAGGCAATTATAATTGGAGACACAGTTGTACAACTAGCTCTCGAGTACAAGAAACTAGAAGGTGACATGGACTTATTCGTATTGGAGCCGAGCCCTCTCACAGAGAGAGACTTTTACGAGAACTTAGCGCGAGAACTAGCGTGGGATATATCATCTACTGAAATCGGCACACCAGCACTAGTCGTGCCGCTAACCGAGGGGCACTTAGTAGTTGAGCTCTACGAAAACTACATGGACATTGACGTGCCACTAGAAATTATCGAGAACGCGAGTGAGATCAAGCTCCGCGGCGAGAAGATCATGTTAATTAAGCCAGAACAGTACCTAGTACTCAAGGCTAGACAGGGTGTAGACACTAATAAGCTCAAAAAATACATTTCAGAACTCAGATCTAAGGGTGTTCTAAACAGGAAATTAGTAGAACAAGCTCTAAGCCTTTACCCGTTAGAAGAGCAGAGATTAATAACTGAGAGACTTGAAGAAGCCGGGCTTAGACTTTAAATTTCACTGTATTTTAAAACCCCTTAAACAATTTTTACTCTAACGACCCTGGTGGTATTTAGAGCCTGGTTTACTAGGACGTGTAGGTGTGTGTAAATGCCTCTAACAGATCCAGAATTACTGAAAATAGTTGAAGAGAGAGTTTTGAGGAAACAAGTGTGTAGAAAGTGCGGCGCGCTGAATTCCCCGAGAGCTGTGAAGTGCAGGAGGTGTAAGTCTAAGGATACGTTAAGGCCTAAAAAGATACTTAAAGGAGGTCCTAAAGCTAAGTAGTTTCTTAACCCTTAACTACACCTATAGGTACGAGTCTCACTACTGGTTTTGCTATTTTAACTTTCTCGGCTACAAACACGACTTTATCAACATCCTTGTAGGCTTCAGGAGCCTCTTCACTAACAACTCTCCTCGTAGCGGCTCGTATAGCTATACCTTTCCTCTCTAACTCAGCTATTACGCGGTCTGGCGAGTAAGATCTAATAGCCTCACCTCTACTAAGCCACCTTCCAGCACCGTGAGGTGCGCTGTACCAGGTTCTAGCACCCTCAGGAATACCCACTAGTATGTAGCTCGCAGTGCCCATGCTTCCGGGTATTAGTACTGGTTGCCCAATTGACTCGTAGTCTCTGGGTATATCTGGGTGTCCAGGTGGGAAAGCCCTCGTGGCGCCTTTTCTGTGCACTACTACTCTGTATTTCTTTCCGTTGATTACGTGCTCTTCTATTTTAGCAATATTGTGAGCCACATCGTACACGACTTCTAAGTCAAGTTTCTCCGGGTCAGTCTTGAAGATCTGCTTAAAGCTCTCTCTAACCCAGTGAGTTATAATTTGACGATTAGTCCACGCAAAATTAGCGGCGGCAGCCATAGCGGCGAAGTAGTCTTGAGCCTCGGGGCTCTTAAAAGGCACAGCTGCGAGCTCTCTATCGGGGACGCTTATACCGTATTTTCTCATAGCTCTCTCCATTATCATTAAGTAGTCACTTGCCACTTGGTGACCTAGTCCTCGACTACCAGTGTGTATCATTACAGTTACCTGTCCAACGTGAGTAATACCCATGACTTTAGCTATGTGTGGATCGTAGATCTCATCTACGACCTGAATCTCCAAGAAGTGGTTACCAGCACCTAAAGTACCTAGCTGCTCGTGACCTCTCTGCTTAGCCACTCTACTAACTTTATCCGCGCGAGCACTCCTCATAGATCCTCTTTCCTCAGTGTGCTCAGCATCTCTCTCCCACCCGTAGCCGTGTTCAATAGCCCACTTAACACCGTGCTCTAATACCTCGTCAAGATCTCTCATTGTCAGCTTCAAGTAGCCAGTAGAGCCCACACCACTAGGCACGTTTCTAAATATCACGTTCACGAGCTCTTTGAGCTTACCCTTCACGTCTTGTACTGAGAGATTTGTCCTGAGAATTCTCACTCCACAGTTGATATCGTAGCCGACACCACCAGGACTTATTACACCCTCTTCTAGGTCAAAACCCGCTACACCGCCAATTGGAAAGCCATAGCCTTGATGCCCGTCAGGCATGACGTAGGAGTAGAGTTGTATACCCGGCAAACACGCGACATTAGCAGCTTGTTCTAGAGTGAGGTCGCTCTCCATTTTCTCGAGCAAGTACTCGTCAGCGAATATTATAGCGTCTGTCTTCATGCAGGGCTTAGTTCCAGCCGGTATTCTCCACTCGTAATCACTGATCCTCTCGAGTTTAATTCTCGCCAAGAGTCAACACCTCATGCAACTAACTATTAAATTACTCCTTATTACCAGCTTTTAACTTCTCACAAAGAATTTCGGAATCTCAACTACTCTCAAGTAACTGAGTGTAGATACTCGGAAAGAGAGTTCACGCTGAGCGTGACTTGCTCACCTGTTTTCATGTCTTTAACTGTCACTTTACCTTGCTCGTACTCTGCACTGCCAATAATTACTACGTAATCACACCCAGTTTTATTGGCGTGTTCTAGTCCTTTAGAAAGAGATCGAGTCCTGTACACGAAGCCCCTGAATACTGGTGGTATTGACCTCAGTACTCTGTATCCAGCTGATGCTGGCACTTCGCGTAGCACTATTACACACACAGTTCTCTTTCTCTGTGACTGGAAGTTATCGGAGAGAGTTAGAGCTATTCTATCAAGACCTAGAGCTAGGCCTGTAAAATACTCGAATGGGCCATTGTAGACTACTGATAATCCATCATATCTACCACCACCTCCAATACTGACTTCAAGCCCCTTGTCTACGGCTTTATACTCAAATATTAATCCAGTATAGTATGCTAGTCCTCTCACTAGTTTGGGGTTAAATACAACTTGATACCCTAGTTCTTGGAGAGCAGTGATGAAATCTCTAGTTCTAGCGTGTTCTTGGAGAGTCTTCTCGTAGAGATCACCCAGAGTTGTACGCAGATCCTGTAAGTAGCTCTCAACGTCGTCAAGAGTCCTCGCCGAGAGCACTTTGTAGATAATTTCCGCGGCCTCAGAGCCTCCTCGTAGTTTTACTTCTTCGATAGCGCTGTCTATTTTCTCCTTGTCTATTAAGTGTAGAATGCGGTCTTGAACCTCTTCCTCTATATTGAAACTCCTCATAATGTTTCTGTAAATTGAGACATTTCCAACAATATACACGTGTTTAACGCCAATAGTGTCTAGAAATTCACTAGCTGTTAATGCAACGCTTAAATCAGCGTTGACATCAGGGTCTCCCAGGATTTCAAGACCTCCCTGCCAGAACTCTCTGTACCTGGCGTGCTGGGGTTCTTCGTATCTAAAACACTGTGCAATGTAGTAGAGTCTAATTGGCTTAGGAAGAGCTCTGAGTAGTCTAAGATACACTCTCACGACGCTAGCAGTTACTTCGGGTCTTAAAGCGAGTAAACGCCCGGCCTTGTCCTCGAAAACGTACATTGAGTTTTTTATCTCCTCGCCACTCTTAGCTTCAAATAACCTGTAGTACTCTACTGTGGGAGTTATAACTGGCTGGAAACCTCTATTTCCAGCTATTCTCTTAAATTCCGAGAATAAGTACTCGTAGAGCTCAGCCTCAACTCCCACTATGTCACGCATACCTCGTGGAGGCAGGTACTCGCTAGTCACTTACGTCACCCTTAAATCAGCTTGTGTAACCTCGTAGTAGGTTAGTTCACCCTGTAGACTCACAATTGCTAGTGTAGCAAGCATGCTATTTCTACGTGCTTCCTCAACAAACCGCTCGAGCACGCTAATATCTACTGGGTTTTTCTCCTCGAGAATGAGGACTAGTCTTAAATGCCCGCTCTTGTCCTTAACGAGGAATTTCAGCGGCTCTATAATCCTGATCCTCCTACCCCTGTCACGCAGATCTTTAAAGACGGAGAGCATAGGCCAGAAAAAGCTCTTGAAGCAAGTGCTGTGTGCTTTAACAAGATCATCTAGTTTACTAATAACTCTGTCACTTTCAATTACTCTTGCACGTCCTGAGAGTAACAAGTATGCTATCTCGACTAGGTCTAGATATAGCTTGTTATTCTCACGCTTTCCAAACCATCTCTCCGTGAGCTCTCTCACCGCACCCCCCTCAACGTAGCCTTTACAGCTTGAAGCGTCAAACACTATATCATAGCTCCTCGAGAAGCTCTTCATATAAAACACCTTAGAGCCAGGACTAGCCAAATCCCCTTTCAATAAACCTAATTACTATCTTCTCTCGTGGTAGTACACTAATAATTTTATATGCAACCTCCTCTTCATCACCGAGAACATCAATTAAGACCTCTCTGTGAAATCCGTAAATAGCCACGAGAGCGCGCCCACAACTGTAAAGCGTTACTAATTTAGAGTTTTTCGAGCTACTCGTGTACATTAAAACACACTCGCCGAGAGCACTTTTTAATTTCTGATAGACTTCACTACTCTCATTAACCACTAAATCCACTAATACGTGTTTAACCACTCAAACCTCACCAGCATAAAACACCCTAAACTACACTACGAAAAGCTCTTCTAAGATTTCTTTTAACGGTTTTCTCTCTACTATTTGTATTTTAACACCCATGTCTTCAATAATGCTCTTCACGTCTTCAGAGATATCGGCTGTTATAAAAACCCAGAAATCACAGCCCCTATCTTCGAGAATGTCTTCTAGCATCTCTATATTACGGGGTTTTCTCAGCGAGAACTTTACAGCTCTCTCATTCATATCATACACTACAAGTTCTTCTGACTCCTCGTAACTCGTAACACAGCTATTTTTACACGTTAACACAGCAACAGCCAAATTAAACAACCGAGCTGAGAATTATACTAATGAGTTTTTATACTCTGTTACCTAGTAGAGGTTGAGCTGAGTGTTTTTAGTAGAGGTGAATAGTGGTAGAATAAAGAAGCTGGCAGAGCTTTTAAGTCCACACAGGAATTTGCTGGAGACTCTCTACAGGAGAGATCCGCAGTATGTAGCTGTACAGGGACTTCTACGTGCTAGAAAATGCGAGGAGACATGTATTCTTACACTACTAAATGCCCTGGTCTCATATCAGCTAAGTATGCCTGGTGAGCAGTACTGGTTTATTTTTGCGAGGTATTTTAGCGAGAACACAAGCAGAGATCTATACAGCCTATTTGAGAGTTTTCTACGCACTTACTCGCCAAGATTACTTAGTCAAAAATTAAGTCGAATTAAGAGAGTACTAAGTTCAGAGCTAATACTAGAGCTTCAGAGAGACCCCTTCAAGTATTGTCGTAATACAGCTGAATTAGCGAGAAAACTAGCAAGCGTACTCGAAACAGAAGACCTCTCAAAGACGGTGCTCTTCGCTGTTAAAATGTACGGTTACGTCTGCGATCTCTGCGGCATTAAACCCGAATACGTGGACTTGAAAATTCCACTTGATTTTAGAAACGCGTTAATAGCCCTGGCGAGTTGCATTATTAGTATTAAAGGCGTTAACATCACCAGTGTGAATATATACAAGTACGCAAAACTACTCACTTCTCAGAAACACTCTAATTTAGTGCAAAGTGCACTGAGTGAGCTTTGCAGAGAGCTTAAAATACCGTGTATTCACTTAGACACATTCACCTGGTTATTCACAGGCATCGTTATTAGGTCGAATTGCAATTTCGAGAAAGCTCGCTCTCACTTAAAAGAAGTTCTAGGTGTAGATTTACCGCGGGATTTAATACTAGAGCTTACGAGATGCTGGTGTACGTGTAGTGTGTCTTGAAAAGACAGCTCTACTAATGGAAATTGCCAGGGCACTCTACAACGAGTCCTTTGATCATGGACTCCCACACGTGGAGAGAGTGCTGAAATGGGCTAGGAGAATTGTCAAATACGAGAATATTGACCTCGACGTCGACGTCTTAACGCTCACAGTATACTTACACGACGTGGGACGTTTTATTGGTAACCCACATGCCTATTACTCAGCTCTAATTGCAGAGGAGTTACTTAATGAGATTAAGTGTCCAGAGAACTTGAAAACTCGGATTCTAAACGCCATAAATGCTCATAGTTTTAGCTACGCCAGGATCAGTAGGAACGGTCCTCAAAGTGATCTCGAAAAGGTTCTCAGTGATGCCGACAAACTCGACGCTCTGGGAATAGTGGGCTTTTTAAGAGTCTTTATATACGGTGAGAGAGAGCGCAGGGATATAGTGTACTCGATCAGGCACTTCCATGAGAAGATATTTCGCTTAAGGCACTTACTATACTACAGGTACTCTAGAAAAGTTGCGGAAAAGCTAACTGCGAGAACAGCAAAGGCCCTGAATATGCTGGTAAAAGAGCTGGGTACAAAACATATTTAGAGCTCGTGCAGGTACTTATCACGTGGAGGTTGAGAATGAGCTTAAATATAGCGAAAGACCTCATAGAGGGTGCTGTAATAGGACTTAACGCTTACATAAAGCCGGGTGGTGTTCACAGATATGCGCCTGGCGTGTTATTTGATGAAATCTTGTGTAATCTGATCTCTATAATTGACAGCCTAGCAGAGGCAGTGGATATAGGGAGTAGAGTTAGAAGAGGAGAGCTTGCCGCTAGTAGTATTGGATACAGGAAACTCATAGCTGACCCTCTTAAAGAGGTGTTTAGAACATGTAGTAGTGTTCACCCGCAATACGTGGTACCTCTAGTAGTGGGGGGAGCTGCACTGGGACTGAGTGGTGTTGAGAGTATACTAGAAGAGAGCTCAAAGTTCAAGAAAGCACTGGAGTTGATAGTAACAGGAGGCTCCTGGAGTGATATAAAGTACTTTGTTGAAACGCTGAAAACTATTGGAAGACAGGACATGTATGATCATTTGAGAGACTCGGGATACGCAGACATAGCTATTTTAAAAACAGCCACGAATTTAAATGAAGTGTGCAAAATACTTGGATCTAAGTGGAAGGGATTTCTCGTTATTGAAATACACGAGGGACCTCTCTTCACGTATCTCAAAAGACTACAGGAAATCTACAGGAGCGAGAAAAAGCTCTCTCACAGTGTAATTGCGCTTTACATGGAGCTAGTTAAACCACATTTGCCCCCCTCACTAATTGATAAGGCTAAGAGTGCAGAGTCGTGTGGCTACATGAAGTCAACTGAGTGTGCAAAGATCATGTACGAGCTCGACTTGACGCTTAGAAAGAGTAAATTAGTATTTAATGATATAAGTGAAGTAGTGACGCTAATAGCGGCATTTGGCTCGTTTGAGGGCTTTAAGTAGAAATGGACCTCTACGCGTTTATTACTACGAGTTTCTGTCTAGCTGGAAGTGACACGTTGTATACCGGGACTCCGTGAACGTTCATGGCTTCGAGAATTCCTTTATGAGAGTGTCCGTGAATAACTAAGTCAACTAATCCCTGTTCAAGTACGTGTTCAAGACGTGAACACGCAAGATAGGGATATACACCGGGATCTTCTCCAACAAGGTTCCTGTAGGTAACACCGTAGTGTGAAACAAGTGCTATCTTCCCGCACCCAAGTGTCCTGAGTTGCCGTGCTATTCTCTCAATTACACCGGGGAGCTCCCTATATCGTTTTTCAAGTAAAGGCATTTTCCGCTGCTGCCAAGCAGTTAACTTGTCTAAAGCACCTCTTGTACCGATAATACAGATTTCTTCTCCACTGAGCTCTAATTTCAAGTAATCGTCATTTAGCCACGTGATCTCCCTGTACACCGACATGTAGAGCTCTTCGTAGCCCAGAAACTCCTCATTGCCGAAAACGCTGATCATTCTAATATCTGGGAACTTCTGCTTGACAGCGTTAACAACAGGTCTCAGCGCGACAATATTATTTCTCTTAACCATGTCACCCGCAAACACCACTATATCGGGTTTAACGTCAACTCTGTTTAAAGCCTCAAGGAATAGTTGGAGGTTCTCGGGACTGTGCACATCTGAAGTAGCTAAAATGAGCACTATGCCCCCTCACCACTCAAGTATATTGCGCGAAATACGAAAAATATTTTTCTCCGAGTATGCACTACTTCGCAAGAGAGAACCTGCCTGTGTAAAACTATACTCCTAGATGATTACCGAGAACTCTTACGAGCTACTACCACGTCTTTTTAAACCCCTTAAACTTAGTTAAATGTAGTCTTGGCTGCAAGGTGCTTAATATTGACTATAGGGCTACTTCGAGGAGCAAACAAGTCCGGGCATAAAGGCTGGACAACTGAGAAGTGCATACTCTGTGCTACAACACTAGATTTTATGCAGGCATATGAGCTCAAGAACATCTATTACTGTCCCAAGTGCGTGAGCAACAACATTAAGGCTTATTTCTGCGTAGCGGATGCTAGAAAAGTACACTATAAGTGCCCGTTTTGTCGCAGTGAACTTAAACCGTATTATTGAGAACCTCAATTCTAATAGCGTTGTTAGGGCACAGTGGTACGCAACCATAGCACTCAATACACTTAGAGCTATCAGCTACAATCCTGTTCTCGAGAACACTAAACACATATGTGGGGCAGTATGCAACACAGAGTCTACACATATTACACTTATCTACGTCTATTTTAACAATAACACGACTCAATGCCGATGTCACGTGCATTACCTGGGAGAAAGTAATATTAGTAGTCAAAATATATTTCTAGCTTGCACTTTTACAGAGAAGCGTGTTGAGTAAGAGACGTGGTAGAGGTATCTCAAGTGCTACTGAAAGCTGATCTCCACGTTCACTCCACGTATAGTGATGGGAAGGCGTCTCCTCAGGAGATACTCTACACTGCACGCGAGAGGAGTTTACACGTAGTGGCAATAACAGACCATGATACTTTTGCGGGCAGTGTAGTTGCTCGTAGATATAGTAACACAGCACAAGACCTCCCACTAGTTATACTTGGTGTTGAAGTTAGGTGTGATGAAGGCGACATATTACTGTACTGTGAGAGAGAAGTGGATTTCCCTCGAAGAGTAGACGCGCTTATTGAGAAAGCCCATGCAGAGAACTGCCTAGTTGTCCCCGCGCACCCTTACGACATTATGCGGCTTGGAATTGGCGAGTTAGTGCTTAGCTATAATGACTGGGATGCCATCGAAGTCTGGAATGCCTCGGCAACGAGAGGCGCAAATTTAAAGGCGATTAAGGCAGCTCAGGTCTTGGGGAAGCCTGGTTTAGCTAATAGTGATGCACACATTCCCGAGGAAATAGGCTTAGCGTATACTTACATAGAAGTAGAGGACTTAACACTAGACTCTGTTATGGAGGCTATTAGAAGAGGGAGAGTCAAGCCAGTTTACCGCTCACGCCCTTTAAACGTGACTCTTAAAAGAGTATTCTGGAGTATTAAGCGCTCAGCGAGAAGCTCTACGAGGTCTTAACAAACACGCCTTCATCTAGCTTCACGGCATCTTGCGGAGGCTCTTTCTCGTAGAACTCTAGGTGTTCTAGCCGGTGCAGATCTACTAGTTCCTCTGCAACAGGTCTTAGTTTAGCGTCTAAATACACGGCCTCTCTGAGCGGCTCGCTGAGCTTAATACCCCGTGACTTCTTGTACTTCCATATAGCGTGGTTTACTCGCTGTACTTCTAGTGCCAGGTTCTCTGATAACTTCAAGTACTTATCTTCCGGCTCGGGGAATTTCTCGCCGTGGACACTACGTCCATAGAGTTCTCTGTAAATAGCGTCTGTCACGAAGGGCATTATGGGAGACAACATAATGAGTATTCTCTTCAGTGTGTAGTGTAGCGTAAACCACGCACCTCTCTGCTCGAACTCGCTGTACTTGCCGTTGAAGTTGTAAGCTCTGCTCTTTACAAGTTCAATGTAGTGTGACGCGAAGTAGTTCCACGTGAACTGGTATAACTCGCTGATCGGCACATACACGTCGAGCTCGCTGTACGCGCTGTCCACGGCTACTATTAGTCTGTTTACTAGTGCTAGAGTAGCTTCATCTATTGGTCTGAGAGTGTAGCTGCCCGTATCTGGCTCAGGGAAGCTTGATATGAACCTGGCTATGTTCCACAGTTTAGTTATGAAGAGAAGCCCGCTTCTAATAGTGGCTTCGCTAAATCTGTAGTCATATCCCAGCTTAGCGCTAATAGCAGCCCAGAAGCGGAGAGCGTCAGCACCGTATTTCTCAAGGTAGGGTTCCGGGTCAATTATATTGCCCTTAGACTTGTGCATGGCTTCGCCTTTCTCGTCAAGACCCATACCTGTAATTCTAACCCACTTAAACGCGGGCTTGCCTGTTAACTGGTAGACTCGCAGAATTGAATAGTACAGCCACGTTCTGATAATGTCTACTCCTTGTGGTCTTAACGTGTACTGAAATGCTTTTTCGAATAACCTCTCATCTCTAATATAGCCTGTTACGTAGAGAACACTTATACTGCTGTCAAACCACGTGTCAAAGACCTTGGTCTCGCCGACTAGCTCTGATCTCAGCGCTCCACAGCGAGGGCACCTCTCCCACGGTGGGGGATCTATCCACGGCCTGTAGTATTTACCAGGCTCGGGTACAAGCGCCTCACCACACTTTTTACAATACCATACAGGTACTTCTGTCGCGTAATACCTGTCTCTGCTAATAGGCCAGTCAGAAGACACACTCATAATCCAGTCTACTAGCTTTAACTTGTGCATGGGGGGTTTAAAGTCCATCTGGTCTACTAGCTTGAGGAGGTCCTCTTTGAAGTCTAGTTGTTTCAAAAACCACTCTGTGGCGTGAATAATCTGTACAGGCGTCTTACACCTCCAGCAAACAGGCACTTCGTGAACTATTTTCTCTTTTTTCACTAGAAAGCCCTTCTCCTCCAGAATCTCCGCTACTCTCCTCCTCGCCTCCTCCACGGAGAGACCTGCTAGTACTCCTGCTTCCTCCTTTAACTTGCCGTCCTTGTCGATAATAACTAGAGGTGTTAACCCGAGATCCCGGAACATTCTCACATCTTCGTGATCACCATAACTACACACCATTACAAGACCGGTACCGAACTCAGGGTTTACGGACTCATGAGTTAAGATGGGCATTTTGTGTCCATAGAGTGGGTTGATAGCATGTAGTCCCTTTAAGTGAGCGTATCGAGAATCATTAGGGTTGAATACAAGTGCCATACACGAGCGCAGAAGCTCTGGTCTAGTTGTCGCCACGACAACTCTCTCACCTGTATTCTCAAGGGGGAAGGCTATGTAGTATAGATAATCCTCTCTCGACTCGTACTCCAGCTCAGCATCGGCCAGTGTAGTTTTACATCTAGGACACCAGTTTACAGGTCTTTCTGCTTTGTATATTAGACCCTTCCTGTAGAGCTCTATGAAAGTTGCCTGGGTTATTCTCCTGTACTCCTCGCTGTCAGTTCCATTTCTCCAGTAGTGAAAAGAACACCCGAGTCTCTTCCATATTTTCACGAGTTCTTTCTCCACTTCGTCAAGGAACTCCCTACACATATTAATAAACATGGACCTGCCTTCAGGGGTCTTGGCGATCTCGTGAGGTCTAACTCCACGTGCTTTTTCAACCTGGACTTCTACAGGGAGGCCGTTTCTGTCCGCGTAGAATGGTACGAGAACTTTATACCCTTTTAACCTGAAATACCTCGCGATCATGTCTATTTGCGTGTAGTGAGCAGCGGCTCCTACGTGCCAGCGTCCACTTGTATATGGTGGGGGGGTGTCTATTGCTATGATCACGTCTTGAGGCGTGTACTTGAACTCGTACATCCCCTCTTTTTCCCATATCTCGAGGAGCTCGAGCTCTCTATTAATGTCCCAGCGAGTAGCCTTTAACTTGGGCTGAAATTTCTGCAAGATATCACCAGTGTTCTACTTCTGCCTAGGAGAGAGTAGTAATGTCTGTTAAATAAGTTTATCTCTTAAACACTCGGCTCTAAAATGAACTCAGTAGTCTCCACGACGCCTTGTAGAGCTCCTCAATTTCCTCTCTACTTGGCTTGTGATCTA
>Ga0105154_1000905_pt1 | contig 12436 bp, 11 predicted proteins | sample SSWtaG_FD_89672 | JGI IMG/M metagenome (GOLD analysis project Ga0105154, IMG submission 89672) | Hot spring microbial communities from Sandy's Spring West, USA to study Microbial Dark Matter (Phase II) - SSWsed_matched | ecosystem: Environmental > Aquatic > Thermal springs > Hot (42-90C) >... | reverse complement strand
CTTGACGGCGAGGTTCCCGTAGGCGACGGCGCGCGCCGCCCGCTCGGCCATGGCCTCCGTGATCCTGGCGCCGGCGACCTCGCTGAGGAAGAGGTCCACCCTGACGTCACCCCTCTCGAGCACCGCCGCCCGCTTCGGCTCGGCTTCAGCGGGCAGCTCGAAGCCAGCCGCCTCGAAGGCGGAGAGGAGGAGTCTGAAGCTCCGCTCGTCGAGCACCGCCAGGTCGACGTCCTTCGTGACCTCCTTCAAGCCTTCTAAGACTAAAGCTAGGCCGCCGAGCGCGTAGCACTCGACCCGCTCCGGGAGCAGCCGACCGGCGTCGGTCAGAGCTTCCGCCACCTTCGCCAGCGGCGGGGCCGGTTTCGCCTCGACGCCGTAGAGCTGCGCGAGCTGCCTGAACTCGTCCCAGGGGAGGAAAAGGTCACCGTGCTGGGTGGGGAGCCCGGACACGTAGTCGCCGAGCTCGAGCGCGAGGGGTAGGGCTGGGGTGCCGCGGGCCGCGGCAACCAGTTTCGCCGGGTTCAGCTTCGCGGAGAGCTTCGCGTACGCAACGGCGGCGAGCGTCCTTTCGTACCTGCTGCGGGCTGCGAGGAGCGCGTGGACGATCGCCTCCTCAGCCCCCACCTCGGTTTCCGGTTGGACGTAGTACTCGTAGTTCGAAGCGATCTCGATGGAGAAGCGGCGGAGAGCGGTGAAGCCGGTCGGTGTACCCCGCGCCGGCATCCCCGCTGGCACTCTCTTCACGATGATGCGGCCGGCGTAGAGGATCTCCGCGTAGGGTTCGACGCTGAGCGCCGCCTTCCTCGCCCTCAGCCTCTCCACCAGCTCGGCCACGTCCGGGTCCGCGAGCGCGAGCCTCCCTCCCTCGACTTTGACGGCGCCTAACCCCCGCAGCTTCGCGAGGCGGTTCGAGAGCCCGCTCCGCGAGAGGCCGAGACGCGCGGCGGCGGCTTCGAGCGTGAGCCGGTCGGCCGAGCACTCGAGGAGCTCCAGCGCTTTAGGCGAGAGCAGCTCTGCTACGCTGAACCTGCTCTTGACGCGCTTGAGCAGCTGCAGCAGCTCCGGGTCGGCGACGCGCACCGCGCCCCCCTCCAGCTTGGCGATGCCCATCGCCTCGAGCTGCGCTGCCAGCCTGTAAGCGTGGGCTCTGCTGACTGCACAGTGCGCGATCAGCTCCTCTAAGCGAGCTTCACCCCTTTCCACCAACCTCTCGACGAAGCAGCCCCTTTTCACATCCTATTTTACGCGACATCCCCGATATATGAGTTGCGCAAAATAGAATCCGTAAAAGCGACCCGGCGCCCGCTTCGAGGGTTTGCGAGCTGGCTTGGCGTCAGCCGGTCCGGGATCTCCTCGGCGCGCTAAGCTGAAATACTCCTCGCGCCGTCAAGGGCTGAGGAGCGTGGGGGGTTGCGTCTACACGGTCACAGCCGAGACGGTTCCCGATAGGCGCTTTGCGATTACGGCTTGGAGCGGGAGCTTCGCGTTGAGGGTTCTCTACGACGTGTTGAGGAGGAGGGGTTTCAGCTACGGGAGGCGGGAGAGGAAGCCCTTCGTCGCTGAGCCCGTACGCGTTAACGGGGAAGTCGCGCTCACCGGCGTTTACCTTAGCTCGGTTTCGAAGCCGGTGCCTCACCCGAACCTCTGCTGGAAGGAGGTGGAGGCTGGTAGCCCGTTGTCCTTCACCTACCACTTCGCCGACGCGGGCCTCGTCCGCCTCTTCGTCGAAGCGTTCGCTGAAGATCCGGTTGTGGAAGAGCCCGCGTGTAAGCTCTCCCTCGCTTCGATTTCGGTGGTCCAGCGGGAGCTGCCGGAACCCGCGCCGGGCGGTAGGCTGGAGCTGTTCAAGGTCCGCTTCCTAACGCCGACCTCGTTCATGTTTTACGGGAGGGATGTGCTCTACCCTTCACCGGTCAGGTTTATGCTCAGCGCCCTGAAGGGCTACTCCACCGCTACCGGTGTGGACGCGAAGCACGCGGTCGATGGGCTCGTGAAAACCGTGGAAGCTGTTGGGGCGCCGCGCTTCAAGCGCTTCCTCGTGGATATCGGCGAGGGGAGGCTCGTACCAGCTTTCACCGGCGAGGTGACGCTGGCGCTCCACGCGAGCAGGGACATGCCACTCCTCCTCGCCGCGCTGAAAGCGGCGGAGCTCCTTGGCGTCGGCATCTCTAGAACCCTCGGCTTCGGCAGGGTGCTGGTCGAAAAGCTGGGGGAGCGGGGTAGAGGTGGAGAGCTGCCGGAAGGGGCCGGCTGAGGGATTCTTGGACGGTTCGGCCTTCTGAGCTTGGTTCCGCGGATTCGGGCGTGCTCGCGTTTCCGTGCGGCGAGCGCAAGCCTTTATGACAGCGTAATATTCTTAAGGCGGCGGTCGACTTGTTATCACGGTGGTTGAAGGTGGCGAAGATCGCGTTTTTCGATCTAGAAGGGTGGGAGCATAAAATGCTGAAGCAGAGGTTCGAACCTCTCGGGCACGAGTTGATCCTGGAGGGCGGTCCCTTGAGGCTGGACGGTGCAGGTAAGCTGAGCGAAGTTGAAGTGTTAAGCGTCTTCGTGCACTCGAGGGTTGGCAGGAGGGAGCTGGAAGCGATGCCTAAGCTGAGGGCTGTTGTTACGAGGTCGTCCGGTTACGATCACATCGACTTAAACGCTTGCAAGGAGAGGGGCGTCGCCGTGTACAACGTGCCCGATTACGGGAGCGAGACCGTAGCGGAGTACACGGTTATGCTGATCCTCATGCTTTTGAGGAGGGTCGGTGAGCTGGGGCTTCGCCCAAGCACAAAGTACCCTCGATCCAGCGAAGTTAGGGGTTGGGAGCTTGCCGGGAAAACCGTGGGCGTGGTGGGAACGGGGGGGATTGGCAGCCGCGTGGCGAAGCTTGTTCACGCTTTCGGCGCGAGGGTTCTCGCGCACGACTTGTACGTGAACGAGGAGCTCGTGAGGGGTTACGGGGTTCGCTACGTCGACTTAGACACTCTGCTCTCCTCGTCCGACGTGGTAACGTTGCACGTTCCGCTCACCCCGGCGACTAGGCACCTCGTAAACAGGGGTAACATACGCAAGATGAAGAGGGGCGCGATCCTCGTTAACACGTCGAGGGGCGGGCTCGTAGAGACCGAAGCCCTAATCGAAGCTCTAGATGAGGGCCTGTTGGCGGGCGCCGCTCTGGACGTGGTCGAGGGGGAGTGGGCTTTCATGGGCGACGCCGCCCGCCGCCTCAACAGCGCGAAAGCGGAGGAGGTTCGCGATGGGCTTCTTGCGTACCTGGTGGGCAGGTACCCGAACGTGATCGTAACCCCCCACGTAGCTTGGAACACGTGGGAGGCCGTGGGAAGGATCTGGGAAAGGACATTAGATACGATCGATGAGCTCCTGAGGGAGGGGAACCCTCAGAATAGAGTTGTTTGAAAAAGTAACGAGCGCGCCCCTCCAGGTTGGTAGCTTAGCGCGGTTTCGAGGGCTTGCGCTCGATTTAAGGTCTTGCGAGGCTGCTGCCTCCCGCCATCCCGAGCGCCCTCTCGACCGATTCGACGTACCGTTTGGCTCTCTCCACCAGCGGTTTGTGCTCTGCCTCTTCGTAGAGTAGGCCGTGGAAGCAGGCGCCGTGCAGCCGGTCTCTCGCGTCGATGTAGTAGGCTGCTAGCTCCTCCGCCTCCCCCTCGCTCAAGCCGGTTTTCGCGAACGCCTCTTTCACGAACCTCCTCCACGTCCAGCCTTTGGGCGGAGCCGTCACGCCGAAAACCGCGCCGGTCAAAGCCTCTGTCGCCGCTTTCACGGCGGCCCACGCCTTCTCGGCTGCGCCGTAGGGGTCGTCTCGCGCCAGCAACTCGTATGCTCGCGAAAGGTACCAGCGGGCGGCGCCGAGGCGTTCGCTAGCGGGAGGCCCAGCGTCAGCTAGCCTAGCAGAGCCAAGGTCCCCTCCGCTTCTTGCAATCCTCTTTTTCGCTTTGCAACTCAACCTCGCCCCTCATGCCATTAGGGCGGCTTCAATAAAAAATTCTTCCGTTTACCCTCCATCGAAATTCCCGTTTTAACCGGGGCGGCTTTCAGCGCTCCAAGCGCTCGCGCGGAGCGAGAAGCTAGCCGCGCAGGCGGGGTCGGCCGAAAATGTATTTAGGTGCGCTTCCCGGGCTACCGCGTGAACCGTGCGGCCTTGTTTGCGGTCGCTCTGTTCGCCGCCTACGCGGTTTTATCGCTGCTGATGGCGTTGCAGGCTGGCTGCGTGGAAGCCTGGGAAGGGTACTTCGAGTCGGGCGGCGCGAGGCTCCGCTACTTGGCTTGGCGCCCGCGCTGCGGCGGGGTAGTGGGCGTCGCGCTGCTCTACCACGGTTTCGGCGGGAGCTCGGAGATGATGGGTTGGATCGGCGTCGAGCTGGCGCGCTCCGGGTACCTCGCTGTCGCCTACGACGCGAGGGGTCACGGGAAGAGCACGTCCACCCTCTCCTACGACCCGTCCCTGCTCGTCGAGGATTACATGGAGCTAGCTAGGCTCTTCGGCTTTCAGGGAGAGCTCGTGCTCGTCGGCCACAGCATGGGCGGTAGGGCTGTACAGGAGCTCGCCTCCCGCTTGAACGCTTCGCGCGTAATCGTCGTTGCGGCGCCGCCCGCCGGCAGCCCCAGCGCCCCATCGCTACTGGTCCTCGCTGGGCTCGACGAGATCTTCAAGCTGGGGGACGTGGCAAAGGCAAACCTGAGCGGTTGGGACTTTTACGTGTCTTCTTGGGACGACCATTTGACGATCCTCTACAGCCCGAGCGCGATCGCTCGGATCCTAGCTTGGTTTAACTCGAACGCTGAAACCGCCGCGGGACAGAGGTTGGTGCTGGTTCTAGCTCGGAGCTTGACGGCTGCAATGCTCCTAGCGCTAGCGCCTGCGGCTGTGGTAAAAGGAAGTGCGAAGGGGTCAGGGGGCGCGAGCTTCCGGAAGCTCGCGCTCGCTACCGCTCTCGCAGCCCCGCTATCTCTCCCTCTCTACCTTCTCTTTTCCGCTGTTCTTCGAGCTCCCGTAGCTGGCTACGTAGTAGCTATCTTCTACGGCCAAGTGGTGGGTCTCGCGGCGCTCAACGCGAGGAGGCTGCGCCGGGTTTGGGAGTTCGCTAGGGGGTTAGGTGCGCGCTCCATCGCTTGGGGGACGGTGGCGGCTTTAGCTGCGTACTTTCTGGTGCACGAGATGCTTCAACCGTTTTTCAACGTGGAGCCGAGCTTCTACAGGCTACCCGTCGTCGCCGTTCTCGCCATGCTGTTTTCGCCAGCCGCGCTGCTCGCAGAGGCTTTCGCTTCCCAAGGCGGTGGCTCTTTGGCGAGGGTTTTCGCCGAGCGCTTCGCGGTGCGCTTGCTAGGCTTCACCGCCGCTTGGCTGGTTTTCCTGGCTTTCGTGGGGGGTGGGTACGCGGGGTACCTGCTGGTGGTCACTTACGTGAGCTTGCTGCTGCTAGCTCCCTTGGAGCTGTTCGCCGCGTCTCTCGCCGCGAGAGGCGCTGGAAGCGTTAACGTCGTGTGGCAGCCCCTGGTCCTAGGAGCCCTCTTGGGTGCAGTGACGCCATTGGCGTGAAGCGAGCTTTCAAGGTCCCTGAGCCGGAGTCCGACCTGCTACCTTTTAAATCTCTGATGTAGGGTTCTCGGGGGGTGGGTTGAAAACTGCTGTGGTGTTGGCTGTTGCCGCGTTGCTCGTAGCGCTGCTTGTCTCGGTTCTCCTCGTGCTTAAACGCGAAGGGTCCCCGCAGAGCTCGCGGGAAGCTGAGGGGCAGCAGATTCGCGCTAGGGTGAAGCAGGTGAAAAAATTCGCCGTTTACTACGGGATGATCGGTGGGCGCGAGGAGGAGATCCTGAAGCAGTTCGAGATGGTGATCATCCAGGATTACGCCGTGAAGGGCGGGGAGGTCCTCTCGAGGCTTGGCAGCGGTGTGGTGAAGGTCGGCTACCTCAACTTGGCAAAGTACGCGGGCCGCTCGTACGGAAGGTGCCGCCTCTCCGACTGGCAGAGCATAGCCGTCGAGTACGACCCGAACTGGAAGCTTTACACGATGGACACGAGGTCCGAGGCGTGGAGGGAGTTCATCCTCTGCAGCGCTGACGAGCTGTTCAGGATGGGCTTCGACGGCATCCTCTTCGACGACGTCGATGTTGCCGGCGTCCACCCGGAGCTGAAGGATTCGATGGCCGAGCTCGTCGCGGAGATCAGGAGGAGGCACCCGGAGAAGGTGCTGGCGTTCAACAGGGGGTTCGCTCTGCTGGACCTCGTGCGCGATCACATCGATTTTGTCTTAGTCGAGGATTTGGGTACTAGGTGGGACTTCTCGATAATGGACTACAGGAAGCTCACCGAGAGGGAGCTGGACTGGCTCTTGCGCCAGGTGGACAAGGTGAAACAGCTCGGGCTGCCGGTGCTGTCGCTAGCCTACTCGCGCGAGCCGTGCGACGAGCTGGATCTGAACGCTAGGAGGCTGGCCGCGAAGCTGGGCTTGCCGGTGTACACGGGCGACTGGCTCCTCCACGAGCTCAGAGCTCCCTACGAGTGCCGGGAAGGGTAGCGGTTCAGCAGCTCTCCGAGCTACCTCGGTAGGGCCTTGGCTACCACGACGCCCAGCGACTCCAGCCACTTCTCTATCGAGAAGCCGGCTTCCCTGATCATCCTACGGAGCTCATCGCTCGCGGGTGGGGGTGCGACGGCGCCCAAGAGCAAGCCCGCAGCGGCAGCCAGCAGGCCCAGCGAGGAGTAGACGGATTGGGCGACTGCTAGGAAACCTCCCTCCTTCAGGTTCTCGCGGGCGCGGGCTAGGGCGAGGCGTGGGTTGAACGTCCAGTGAATAACTTCGGCCATGAACACCACGTCCACCCTTTGGGGCAGCTTCACCCCCTCGAGGGGGGCTTGCACGTAGGACACGCGCTCCTCCTGCCCGGTCAGCTTGACGAGCCTCTCGATTATAGCGAGGTTCTCCCTGTACGGTTCCACGACTACGATCTTCGCCTTCGTCCTCTCCAGCAGGACCGCAGTGGACGCGCCAGCTCTCGGGTAGAAGTCGGCGATCGCCGCGTCCTCGCCCAGCTTGCTCAGGCCGGTCTCCTCCACCGCGACCTCCATCAACAGCCTCGTCGCGAAGTTGTCGAGGATTTTCGCCATCGCTGCCCGAACCTCGCTCTGCGCCGGCCTCTCACCGGTCTCCAGCGCGTGGGGGAGGTAGAGGAAAGCCTGATCAAAGACGGGCGCGAGGTCGGCGGATTCCTTCGTCGTGATCGCTGGCCGCCGCGCCGCTCTCCTGATCCTGATCAGGTCGCCGGAGCTGTCTGCCAAGCCCTCAGCCACGAGCGCGTCATAGACCGTCCTCGCGAGATCGCGGTCTTTGAAGCTCCACCAAGGCTGCTCCTGCAGCTTCGCGAGCAAACCCGACTCCTCCAAGACAGAGTACAGCTTCCAAGCTGCGTACTCCCTCACCTCGTCCCCAGCACGCTTGATCCTCAAAGCCTCGCCGGGGTTCGTTATGAACTTCCTCAGGAGGTAGCTGCTGAAAGCCACGGCTACTCCACCTCTAGCAGATCCAGCTCGCTGAGCGCCTCGAAGACCTCCTCCGCGTTCGGCGGCAGCACGCCGCGCTTGATCGCTTCGAAGAACGGCTTCAGCGAAGCCGGTACGAGCCGCTCGTCCTTAACCTTCAGCCTGGCGACGTCGAACGGCTTGCGTGCAGGCACAGTACTCACAGCTCGGAAATCCCTTAGACCCAGGTTGGCGTCAAGCAGCAGCAAGTGGGGCTGCCCGCAGAAGGGGCAGACGAAGGCGTGCACCCCCTCCGCGTGCACGCCCACCAGCGAAACCTCGCCGCAACGCTTGCAGGAAAGCCTGATCTCCTTTTTAAGGCTCATCATCAGATGGTTGACTGGGTTACTGGTAAAAAGATTTTTCTTCCATTCCAACGAGGTTAAAATCAGGTAGATCGGCTGGAAGCGCTCCCAGCGAGGGAGAGGCGCTAGCGCTCGATCCCCACCAGGAGGAGGTCGCTGTTGACCTCAGGCGCGTGGACGATAGCCGCGTCGCCGGAGACCGCCACCCTGGGCTTCACGAAGCACCGCTTCTCTAGCGCGAAGCCCTCCCACTTGTACGCTGTCGCGTCGACCTTGAGCTTTACGTCCCAGCTGTAGGGGGTGTAGACGGCGATCTTGCCCCTCCCACGCGCCACCCTGATGTCCGGCTCGTTGAGGAGAAGCAGCTCGTTGGCCGGCTTGATGTCGAAGAGATCGTACGCTTCGAAGAGCCACTTGGCGAACGCGACGTCGAAAGCCCCCTCGAACCCGAGGGCGGTCCTCCAGTCGAAGGAGGGTCCCCCGTACGGCTCGCCGTAGAAGGTTGCGCCCACCCTGTGCCAGTTCCAGATGCCCAGCGCGCCGTAGGCGGTGCCCGCTTTCGCCCCCGAGAGCAGGCTCCACCAGACGGCCCTCCTGACGTCGCTCCTCGAGAACCTGTTGTACTTGCCTCCGGCGATCCCCTCGTAGCAGGGTTCCCCGTTCACGATCGGCCTCTTGATAGGCATCTTGTAGAACCTCTCGGCGAGCTGGTATGCTAGGCGCTGGTTGTCGCGGTCGTGGCTGGACTGGTACATGTAGAAGTCGTAGTTGGGCGACCTCCAGATATTCTCGGGGAGCTCCCCCAGCCCGCCGCAGAGGTGCATCGTCGTGAGCGAGCGCGGAGCTTTCCGCTTGACCACGTCCAGCGCGGTGGCGTAGTACTCCACCGCCTCCGGGCTCTCGAAGTTCGTGTCGCCGCTGATCACGAACACGGGCTCGTACTTCCCGAACCTCTCGGCCACGTACTCGACGTACGGGACCAAACGCTCCCTCGGGATCACCCTGGCGATTGGCAGCTTGGAGCCCCACGTGCCGGGCACGTAGTTGCACCAGAGGACCACGAGCGCCGGCGTGAAGCCCTTCTCGACCGCCATCTCGATCATCCTCTCGGCCCGGTCGAAGTACTCCTCGTTGATTCTACCGAAGTCCCACCTCCCATCGGGCGCCTGCTTGAACGGTTGCGGGAACGCTCCCACCTCGCTCCTGTCGTGCTGCGGTAGCACGTTGATCTGGAGCGCGTTGAACCCCTGCATGCGCCTGTGCTCGAGGTAGTACTCCCACTCGTCCAGCGTAGCGTTCGTGAAAGCGCTCCAGCACGTGTCAGCCAGGTAGAAGAACTTCGCACCGTCACGCAGGAAGTAGTCCCTCGTCTCGGATATTGTCAGCCCCACACCTAGCGGTCGCGGCCTCCATATAAAAGGTTGACCGCGCTAGGCGCCGGCTACGAGCTTCCGCAGTAGCTTTTCGGCCCTCCCGCGCCCTGCGACCGCCTCGAACGCGACCACCGCCGCGGCGGCGAGCAACGGGAGGCCGGGCCCCACCCTCTGGGTGTAGGATATGCGCGTTGGCTCCCTGATCACGACCCTCTCGGCCACGAGCAGGCCGGCGAGCTCCAGTCGGAGCGGGCCGTCGGCCGGAGCCGGGAGGAGTAGCAGCAGCTGCGCGGCCGCGAACGACGCTAGGAGCCAGAGCGCCACCGCGTCGAGCAGAGCGAGCGCCCAAAGCCCCGGCGGAGGGGCTTCGACGGAGAGCCTGTCCCCCAGATCCCGCACGACGCCCTCCCCGGCGGACGCGACGATCCAAGCGAAAACCGCGTCGCCGCCGGAGCCGGCCGCGTTGAGGAGGAAGGCCCACGCGAGGAGCGGCGCGAGCGGTCCTCCCGCGCGGGCTAGGGCGAGGAGGAGCGGGGAGAGCGTGAGGAGCGGGGCCAGCGCGACGAGCAGCCAGCGCTTGAGGGGCAGGGGCTCCCCAACGCTCACGCTTAAGCCCACCACCAGCTTACCCGCCTTAGCCAGGCCTAAGCGGGCGCTCTTCGCCCCGAGCGCCCTAGCCGCCAGAGCGTGCACCGCCTCGTGGACCGCTACAACGATAGCGATCGCCGGGACCAGCAGCTCGGGGTTCGAGAGCTGCACGGACGCTCTCTCGAGCCCAACGCCGGCCAGCGCGAGGAGCCCTACCCCCAGGCCGAAGACGTGGGGCAGGATCGGCCTCAGCGAGACCTCGAACCCTCGTGCCGAGCCTCGGTCTGGCACGGCCTCACCCTGCACCAGCCTTTTTAACCTCTTCCGCGCCCGCACCCTGTGAGCGAGGCGCACATGGTTACGGTGGGAACGAGCATCGTGAGGAACGCGGCGCAGCGGGGGGCTCTGCCGCCCGAGATCCTCGCGAAGGTGAGGGCGTGGGCGCAGGCACCCCCCCTCTCGAGTGAGGACGTGGAGGCCGGGGAGGCAGCGAGGAGGGGCGGGGAGGAGTTCAAGGCGCTGCTCCAGCTGCTGGCATCCGAGCCGAGGGTTTACAGCGCGGAGCTGAACGCGATGTGGCCCTACCTGGAGCGCAAGAGCGTCGCGGCAGCCGCCCTGCTGGCGAGCGACTCGGGCGCGTCCCACCTCTGCGCCGCCCTCCTCGAGGAGTACTTGAAGGCGAGCGGGGTGGAGTGCGAGGTCCACAGGATCCCAGAGCTGGGCAGGAGCTTCGAACCGGGCCTCTACAACCTGCTCGACACCGTGGCTTCGCTGGCGGCCACGTACAGGAGGCGCGGCCTCCGCGTCTACCTGAACGCCACGGGGGGCTTCAAGCTGGAGACCGCCGTGCTCTACCTCGCCGCCTGCCTGCTCGGCGCCGACAGGGTCTACTACATCCACGAGGCGATGAGGGAGGTGGTGGAGCTGCCGGCGATACCGCTCAGCGTCGACCGCCGTCACGCCGAAGCGCTGTCGAAGCTCGGTTCCGAAGCCGAGAGGAGGGAGGCCGAGCGGGCGCTGGGGAGGGGCTTCCTCCTCGAGCTGGAGCGGAGGGGGCTAGTTGAGCTCCTAGGGACGAGGGTTAAACCGAGGAGGTGGGTGGCACTCCTCCTCGGGCTCAGCTAGCGGGCGCCATGCCCTACTACGCCCTGCTGGACCCGACGGGCGACGAGAGCTACGACCTATTCCTCCTCTGCAAGGCGAAGAAGTACAAGAGCTTCCTCCTCGGCACCTTTTACCTGCCGAGGAGAGCGCGCCTCACTCCCGTGTTCAAGATCCCGTGGGAGGTGAGCGACGACGTGTTCGAGGAGGTGCCGTCGGCGGAGGTGGAGGACGCCTTCAAGATGGTCTGCGTCTCCTGCGGGCGCTGCTGCGCCTTAAACAGCGGGGCTTTCGCCTTCGAGGACGAGATCGCTCCGGTGCTGGAGAAGCTGAGGCAGGGGGGCCTGCCGTCGAGGAGCGTCAGCGTCCACAGGATGGGGGCGGTGAAGCTGTACGATTTGGCGGTGGGCCCCGGCGGCTCCTGCGCCTTCTACACCCCGGAGGGTTGCGAGATCGAGCTGAAGCTCTCGCGGAGGAGCAAGCCGATCATATGCCTGATCCAGTACTGCTCGCTGTTCGCCGAGCGGCGAGGCGAACCGCACGTGAAGGTCGCTGTGGAGCGCGTAAAGGGGAAGCCGATCCCCGTCTACCAGCGGGTCGCCGAGAGCGAGCTGGAGAGGATAGCCGAGCGCGAGAGGGCGAGAGTCCGCGAGATACACCGCAAGCTAGCTAGGGGTTCCGGGAAACCCGCGGGCTCCCTCTGAACCCTCGCGTCGACCCTCTCAACCACGAGACCGCGTTTCTCGCGAGCGCGGTGAAAGGGCTGGGCGGCTCAGCCTTTGGCGGGCTAGCTGCTAGCGCGCAGCTCCGCCGGTTCGGCGCTTAGAGGGTCGAGTGCGCGATCGCTAGCGCGGCGGCGATGACGGCGGGCGCGAGCCCGTACTTGAAGAGCTGGACGAGACCCTGCTCGATCCTGTACCGCCCCATGGAGTTCTTCACGAGCGTCGCGGCGAACACGAGTGCCAGGTACTTCACGGCGACCGCGGCAGCCCCCTCCAGCGTGCGGCTGCTGAAGGGCGCGGGCCCGCCCAGGATCACGTAGACCACAGCTAGGAAGGAGACCGCGTACTCCATGTCGTGGATCAGCGTCGCCAGCGCCAGCAGGGGTCCGGAGAGCTCCGTCTTGTAGCCGGCTATCACCTCCTGCTCCGCGTCGGGTATGTTGAAGGGCTGCATCATGGCTCTCGATTGGATGCTGACGAGAGACGCCAGGAGGCACAGCGCGGAGGCGGCGGCCGTCAGGGGGTTGCGCCACAGGGCGTGCGAGTTGGCGGCCGCCTCGCCGATGCTAGCTAGGAGCCCGTTACCTCGCGTTGTCAAATACGCGGGCACGAGCAGGCTGATGAAGTACGCCGGCTCGCTGAGCGTCAGGAGCGACAGGAACCTCGACACGCCTACGCTCGTGTAGGGTCCAGGCAACGAGAGGGACGCGAGCGCCAGCGCAAGAGCCGGCACCACGCTGGCCGCGTAGAAGAAGACGAACAGGTCGAAGCTGCTCCTCACGTTGTACGGGCTCGGCGGCAGCAGCAGGGTGGAGGCGG
>Ga0105154_1000904_pt1 | contig 12439 bp, 10 predicted proteins | sample SSWtaG_FD_89672 | JGI IMG/M metagenome (GOLD analysis project Ga0105154, IMG submission 89672) | Hot spring microbial communities from Sandy's Spring West, USA to study Microbial Dark Matter (Phase II) - SSWsed_matched | ecosystem: Environmental > Aquatic > Thermal springs > Hot (42-90C) >... | reverse complement strand
TTCATATTACGGGATTTTGTACGATATCTGCTTGAGAAGAATTCATGAAAAGTATTAATCTGCTACAATTAAATAGGACATGGTAACTTAACTTTACCTCCTCAGGTGGTTGTAGCGTAGGGTGAATAGTTTTATTGTTAGGTTCCAGCACGCCACGATGAATGTCGCTTTTCCTTCGCAGTACTTCAATGTCTCATTTATGAACTACTTAGTGGCAAGCGAATTCCTTGAGGGGTAAACCATCATAATGGTATTTCATTTTCTATTTCTATCAACATTTATCGCAGCATAAACCCAATACTCTAACCCATTAACTTTAACGCATGTCCCATCTAGGGCTATATAGCCTCCCAACAGCCCTTCTAAGTCTCGAAAGCTGAATATAGAATGCTAAGCCGAGAATCTTAAGCTTAACCAGAACTTTGTTCCTCTCAAATACGCCTAAGCTCTCAACCAAAGATTTAATATTTAAAGTAAGAAAATTTTAAACAAGAGGGCATATGAACCTTATGTTGCCACGTTCGAAATGCTTAAATAGAATGCCCTTCATTATCTTATAGAAGGGGAGAAATTAATGATTTCAGCTTGGGAATGGATTGTTATTATTCTTGCGTTAATTGTTTTGTTACTTTGGGGCCCATCGAAAATCCCTGAACTCGCTAGAGGTTTAGGTAGAGCTAAGGCGGAATTTGAAAAAGCTTCTAGAGAGTATCTCTATGAAGTTTCAAAACCTACAGACAAAGAAAAGAAAGAAAGTTCGGAAGAAAGTGATGAAACAATAATATTAATAGCTAAGGCGCTTGGCTTAAATACTGAAGGTAAAAGTAAAGAGCAGATACTTAAGGAGATACTTATGAATATTGTCGCAAAAAAGCAGGAAAAATAAAGAAAAACAAATTTTTTAATCTACGTGAACAAATATGCTAAGAAAAGAGAAGTACATGACTTTTTGGGAACATACGCAAGAACTTATTCAAAGGCTTAGGATAGCATTCTATACGCTCGTCATATCAACAGTCGCTATAATGGTTTTACCAGCAAACATATACTTCGACAATAATTTCTTCAATTCCTACGAACCGCTAGTCTCCGTAATTTTAAGAAAAGTAAGAGAAAGAGCGCTTCCTCAAGGTGTGAAGCTAATAGGTTTAGAATTTTTATCTCCAATTGAATTATATCTGGCCTCATCATTCCTTTTTGGGTTCATAATAGCATTACCGGTATTTGTTTACGAAATATTGAAGTTTGTTGACCCAGCGCTTTACCCTCATGAGAAAAGAATCCTTTATTCCTTTTTAACATATTTCACAGTACTTTTTGCATCTGGCCTATTTTTCGGCTATTATCTGCTAGTACCCCTCGGCTTTGCTGCTCTTCTTCCATTTTTTCAGATGGTTGGAGCAGAACTATATATCTCAGTTACTGACTTTTACTACTTTATTTTTTTCCTAACTGTTATGTGCGGGTTTGCGTTTACTTTTCCAGCTATTTTAATGCTACTCGTAAAATTTGGAATTGCAAAGACAAGCATGTTTACAGGAAGAAGAAAATATTTATATTTTCTTCTCATGGTAATTGTGTTTATCATAACTCCTGGAGAAGGAGGGTTAGCGAATTTACTACTTTTCTCAGTTTTAATCGCTTTATTTGAAATAGGGATATTAATTGCAAAATATCAGGAAAGAAAAAGAGGAATCGTTACACATTTATCCTTAATTGGAAGACAGTGCAAATTTTGCAACGAATTGATTCCTGCAGGTGTTATATTCTGCCCAAGTTGCAAAAAAGCGCAAGAATAGTTTATAGTTTCAAGAACACATTGAGAAAAGAAGTTTTTACTTATATGATGGATTTTTCGGTTTTCTTATCAAATAGATGGATTTTATCAATTTTGAATGTTAGCCAAACTTTGTCGCCTATATTAACATCCATCTCCGCATGTGACTTTACTTTCAGTATTTCACTTCCGACCTTTACATCAACGATCATTTCACTTCCCATAGGCTCTGTCACATACACTTCTCCTTCAACCGAATTTTGCGCACCAAATTCTTTACTTATAAGGATATCCTCCGGCCTAACACCTAATACGATTTCTGAAGATGAAATTCTCTCTTTGATTATTTCTCCAATATCGTTCGTTAGGTGGATTACAAATTCTCCGGAATCAAGCAGATATAAGCCGTTACTCTCCTTTAATGTGCAGTGCACAAAGTTCATGGGGGGACTGCCAATGAAGCCTGCAACAAAAAGATTGCTTGGATAATGATATACTTCATATGAAGTACCGACTTGCTGTAGAACCCCCAGATTCATTATTGCAATTTTATCAGCCATTGTCATAGCTTCAACTTGATCATGTGTAACATATATTGTAGTGACCCCTAATTCTTTTTGTAGTTTCTTTAGTTCAGCTCTCATATAGACTCTAAGCTTCGCATCCAAATTACTTAACGGCTCATCCATAAGAAAAACCTGCGGATTTCTTACTATCGCCCTACCTAGCGCCACCCTCTGCCTTTCTCCACCACTTAATTGCTTAGGCTTTCTGTCTAGTAGATGGCTTATCTTAAGTAGCTCCGCTACTTCTTTCACCCTCTTATTTATTTCATCTCTAGGAAGTTTTCTTATCTTTAATGGAAAAGCTATATTGTCAAAAACGTTCATATGTGGATATAAAGCATAACTTTGAAAAACCATGGCAATATCTCTATCTTTTGGCGGAAGATCATTCACTAGTGTATTTCCTATGTAAATTTCTCCTTCATCTGGATATTCAAGTCCAGCTATACATCTTAGAGTTGTGGTTTTTCCGCAGCCAGAGGGACCAAGAAGGACGAGAAACTCCTTATCTTCAACCATTAAGTTTAAGTTATTTACCGCTATAACATTACCAAAACGCTTAGTTAGATTCTTAATCATAACTTTAGCCATAACATATCATTTTTGTAAAACTTAAAGAACTATTTAAATCTTATTTCATTTTTCATTGTTTCACAGGAGAATTGAAGGGCTTCAAATCGTACAAAAGATTTCTACTGGTAATAGAATGCGTAAAAGGCTACACAGAGCGATAAGAGCATAGGCCATAGCGAAGTTATAGACAGGATAGTAGTTAAAACAGATGCTTTATATGTGGCCCAAGAAACCCTTTAAGTCCTGTCAAGTTTCAAACAGTTAAATCCTGACCCTAATCTTTAGAAAGTTTTTATAAAAGATTATTTTGCAGAATATTTTGACGGTGAGGATAATTTATGAGAATCATTGATTTAGAAATCCTTAAGCTTCGCCGTGAAGAACCACTAGTCCCTGAAGGTTTTTGGGAGGAACGCCTTATAAGACCAGTAGACCTTTATGAGCGCTTTAGAAGTGAAGGTCCATGGACCAATGGTGAGGAGAGACCTTTTGAGCAACTGTTTTTGAGAGTATTAGCGGACGATGGGAGCGAAGGAATTTTTGGCCCAATATCTTTAGAAGTTGCAAACATGGTTATGTTTGATTTGAAGCCGCTAATTTTAGGTGAGGATCCATTTAGGGTTGAAAGGATATGGGACATTATGTATCGGTCTCAAGTTCATGGTCGAAAGGGTGAGAAGATGATGGCTATAAGTGCGGTTGATTGCGCATTATGGGATCTAATTGGAAAGGTTAAAAGAGAACCAGTTGTTAGGCTTCTAGGTGGACCTGTAAGAGAGAAAGTTCCAGCATATGCAAGTATGTTAGGTTTCTCTCTGGAACCTAAGAAAGTTGCTGAGAGATGCCAAGAGTACCTAGATTATGGTTTTAGAGCTATGAAGTGGTTCTTCCGCTATGGTCCGGGAGATGGTGAGCGCGGTATTGAGGAAAACGTTAATCTCGTTAAGACGATACGTGACGCTGTAGGCTATAGCGTTGATTTAATGCTTGACTGCTGGATGAGCTGGTCGGTGCCATATACAATTAAGATGGCTAGACTTATTGAAAAATATGAGATTGCATGGCTTGAAGAGCCACTTATGCCAGATAATATTGATGGATACGTTAAGATCCGCAAGAATGTTAATATTCCAATTGCGGCTGGAGAGCATGAATATACAAGATGGGGTGCTAGAGAGCTTTTGAGACACAATGCGGTAGATATTCTGCAAATGGATGTCACGTGGGCTGGGGGAATAACAGAGATGAGAAAGATATGCGCTTTAGCCTCAGCTGAAGGTGTACCAGTAATACCGCATGCCGGATGGGTGGAACCAGCTCAATGTGTGATATTTTCTCAACCGGAGGATGTATGCCCAATGATAGAATATTTAGTGAAATGGGCTGAGATACAACAAACCTTCAACCGAGAGAAACTTGTGCCAAAGAAAGGATACTTCTACGCTCCAACAAAAATCGGTTTAGGATTTGAACTCCAAATGGATAAGCTGGTGAGAGATTAATGATGCAAAAATTTAAGCGATCTTTTTTATTTTTAAACCTTTAATAGATTTTTGTAAGTTTAACCCTTACCGAATTGCTTGCAAGCATGAATTTAACAAATTAACCTTTAACAGCTCCTGCTAATAATCCTTTCACTAAATACTTTTGGACTAAACCGTAAAGAATTGTTGGTGGTAGTGCTGAAATTATAGCTGCAGCCATTAATGGACCCCAATGATAGGCCTCTCCAAAAGCAAATCTCATTATGCCCAAAGGCAATGTAAGAAGTCTCTCGCCTTCTATAAGGAGTAACGGGAAGAGTAGTGAGCCCCATGAACTGACAAACGAAAATACAGCAGCAGTTACCACTCCCGGCGCAGCTACTGGTAAAATTATTCTAAATAAGATTGATAGATGACTGCAACCGTCAACTTTTGCTGAGTCAACTAGATCCGCAGGTATCCCAATAAAGTAGCCTCTTAACATCCATGTAGCGAAAGGTACAGCTCCGATAAGATCCGCAAGTATAAGACCTAAATACGTATTTGTTAAACCTAAAGATCTAAAAATCATATAAATTGGAACCATTAAAATGAAACCGGGAAAAACATATGCAAATAAGATAAACGAGGAGGCTAAATCTTTTCCACGATAGTATATGAAGACTAAGCTGTAAGCAGCTAAGGAACCCAATATTATAGATATGCACATTACGCTTAATGATACTATGAGACTGTTAGTGATGTAGACGTGGAATTGCCTAAGTGGTTTGTTTGAGAATATCTCAATAAAGTGGTCAAGCGTTATATCCGCTGGAAAGAAAGTCCTCCTGTAAATGTCAATTTCAGGTCTAATAGCAGTAATAACCATCCAGTAAACTGGAACTAGCACTACGATTAATACTATAAAAATCGCTATGCAAATGCCAATGGAGCCAATTATTTTAACCAAATTTTCCTTCATTCCTGCGCCCTCCTAAGAAGTTTCACAATAAGATATATGAAGAAAACCGAGAAGGGCAACGTTAATATGCTTGCAGCACTTGCCTTACCAGTATCGAATTCAGCGTAAACGATATAGTAGAGGTAGATTGGTATAGTGGTGCTAGCTCTTCCTGGACCGCCTCTAGTAAGTATCCATACTGTAGTAAAATCGCCAAAAGTCCAGATGATTGAGAGAAGACTCACTATATATATGACTGGTAAGATACAGGGTAAGATTACGTACCTAAATTTCTGGATGGCAGATGCTCCATCAACAGCTGCCGCATCAAGAAGATCTTGTGGAATTGATTGCAGCCCGGATAGAATCCCCATTGTGAAGAATGGAAAACCTCTCCATATATTCACAACAATTAGAGATGTCATAACATTTTCTTTACTAAGCCAATATATTACCGGTAACCCAGCAGATTTGAGCATATTGTTTAGCAGACCTAAAGCATAATCATACATCCACATCCATATGAAAGCTACTACAAAAAGGGGTAAAACCCACGGCAATATAACTACTGACCTTACTATTCGCCTTGCCCTAAATTCTCTATTCAATAACATACCAATAAATAAACCAGCAATCAGCTTAAATAAAACTGCAACAAAAGTGTACATTAAGCTTCTTAAGAAGGAATAGTAAAATTCCGGGTCTATTAACGTATCTATATAATTTTTGAAACCCACATATATGGCTGGTCCGCCAAAAATCTTAGAATAAAAACTAATCCAAGCAGCATAAAAAAGAGGGTAGAGAAGAAGAAATATCAGTAGTATGAAAGCAGGGGCCAACAGTAAATATCCATTTAACGCCTCTTTCTTAGTAAGCTTCATAAATTCGCTCTAACCTCTGAATCCTCTTATCCTTAGTCTCCGTAGTACTTTCTGAAGATTTCTACATATTGATCATGTGCCCACGCTATAGCTTCGTCCATCGGCACTTTGTCGAGCAGTATTTTATGGAGCATCTGTACGATTATGTATTTCGGTCCTGCTTCATCAAGTCCCATACATGGCTCGTTTGTTGGATAATTTCCATATGTATATTCGGCAGCATATGCAAAGATTTCCCAGTATGGTATTTTCTTAAGTTCTTCAGCAACGCTCTTCAGAACTGGGCAGCAGTAACCCCATGAGGCTTCACAAACAGCACGCCTGTACAATTCTTTATCACTTAACATGTACACAAGTAGATCTTTTGCTAAATCCGGGTACTTACAAGTAGTATAAATGTGAAAGCCATTCGTTCCTCCAAATGTAACTGGCGATGGAACTAACAATGTCTTTTCAAATAGATCCGGGTCACTGGTTCGCAGAGCGTATGCCACAGAGGCGGGATTCATGATAAACATTCCTCTCTTTCCAATGTAAAATTTGTTATTTCCCGCGGCATCCCATTCAATAGCATCCGGTGGTATAATCTTTTTCTCCCAGGCATCAAGAATATATTCTATAGCCTTACGGGTAGCAGGCGAATCTATAGTTACACCGCGAGCTCTCTTCTCCGTATAATATCTTCCACCAAACTCCCACCATAAACTGTTCCATTGATTTGTCGTATCTTCATTCATTCCTAAAGTAAGACCCAGCCCATAAAAGTCTTCTTCCGGCTTGTTAACCACCTCAGCTATTTCCTTAGCATCTACCCATGATAGCGGGGATTCAATATCAATTCCATATTCCTTAGCTACATCGCCCCTAATATGCCAAAGGTAGGGTTCACACCAAAGAGGAAGACAATAAACTTTTCCATCTATAGTATGCCCCTTTAAAGAGGCCTCAAAAAAGTCATTTCTGCCAATTTCATCTATAACATCATCTAATGGAATTAATAGCCTTCTTTCAGGTTTTTCGGCAGCTAAAGCTTCGGGAGCCCATAGCGATACATCAGGTGGATTTCCAGCCTCTACGGCAGCTGTGAGCTTAGCATATATTTCGGTAAAGGGTAATTGTGACAACTCGACTTCAACACCCCTTTTCTCAGCCCACTCCAAAGTCTTATCTCGAACATAATTATTAAGATCCTCAATAAACGTCATCCTATACCATATTCTCAGCTTCGGCTTCTCCTTGGGCTGGAAATAATAATATGCCGCACCACCCAAAGCAGCTGCCGCAGCTACAGCACCAATTGTCGCAATATACTTTCTTCTTGAAATTTTCCTTCCAGACGACAAAAACTCTTCCCCCAGTTTACTAGTACTTGTCTGCAAAATAAAAATTTTACGATTTTTAAGCTCCTAACCAGAGTTGTAGGTGAAAACGCGACGCACTTCAGGTTCACTGCTGAGACGTCGGGCTTCTCGATTTTCGCGATAACTGTAAAGATCCCTACTAGCATGAGCATTTCAGTAGCACCCTCAGAGGCCACCATTGGCGAGAGCGCTACCATGAAGGGGTGATCACGCCAGCAATGACACAACTATAACCTTGATAATTAGGGAGCCTGACGGAACTATGAAAAAGCCGTACGCAACCTCAAGCCCCGATGGCGCATTCGGATTCACTGTGACACTCAATAAAGAGGGAAAGTACTCCTTTGTGGCGAGTTTTTGGGAATTATTCGGAAGGTTAGCGGATCCTTAACATCAGATCTCCAGCAGATTCTCAGACTATCCTTTCTTGCCGCTTGAAGAAGAAATTTGGGAGGATGGACGTTAAGGAGAGGTTAAACTGGATCTTAGGCTAGTAAATATCCTCTAAAGAGCCATAAGCCCAAGATTTATGAGGGGAAGGAGAGACTTATTAAAACATTATTAAAGTGTTGCTTTAGAGTGCTGTTCATTTTTCCGCACTTGTTAGTAAAGTTATAATTAACAACTTCCTTCTCCTTATTATGAAACTTCCTCCGGGATATCTCCAACTATATCCCAGCCATCATTAAGTACTGGATAAGCTCCTCTTCTTCCACTACTATTTTAGTCTCATTTAGGCTATTAATTGGGTATTTCCGTTGCAGTCATGCTCATTCTCTTCCTTTTTAGCCGCTAGAGCCTTAAGTAACTTTATTCCAAGCCGGACCGAATTATCCTGCCTATGGTCTCTATCTCATCGATCTCGGGTTCTCATTCCTTATTTTTCGCTATCCTAATCTCCATATCTTCAATTCCGAGAGATTTGGCGAGTACCTCTATCGCCTCAATTATCCTCTCCCCCGATATTGTGGATTTTGGAGCCCAATTCAGCCTCATATATCGCTGGGCTAATACGTCTATGTTAGCGTTATGGTAAAGAGCCTTACCCCCAGGCAGCTTATATCCCATCAAGTATTCCTTATCGTCATCAGTCATCTGCCCATCATACTACTACTTCTAAAACAGCCCTAAACATCTTTCTAAAGATAGCTCCCTCAAATCTAATGAGAAGAATAGCTCATCATTAATCTTCCCACAAAATGCCTGAACAGTCCTAGCAACTCATCCTTAGGCAGCCTAACGAAATCGTCAGGATTCATATGGCAAAACCGAGCAAACCAAGCCAGCATCTTAAAATACATCCTCATAGTCGGGACGTGGCCCTTACGGCGCAACCTCCTAATCCAGTGCCGGACACTCTCGTAACCGAATCTCTCCATTCAGAACTCAGCCTCAAAGAACAGCCTAACCGCACAGATTCATAAAAGGAGGAAAGGAGGTGGTTGATAAGCAACCGCCTCAGGAGGCTGGTGTGCTGGCCGTAACCCGCCTTCTGTTTTAGACGGCATTCGGCTAAACGGGCTACCCGCGCCTCACACAGCACTCATAGGCGCCTACTTGCCCTTTCACCCCGCGGGACGGCCGTTTCACCGCTCCCGCCAAGCCTACTCGGTGACTTAGCACACCTCACCGTCACAGGCCTGGCGGGCGTTCCGTTTCTGCTCCGGAGCCGGGGCTCTCGCCCCACGCCTTGCGGCGTCGCGGGCTGTGTGGTGGGCGGAGTTTCCTCAGGCCCTAAAGGGCCCGGAAGCCGTCCGCCAGCTCACCAGCCAAGAGAAAAATGTGGTTTTCTATTGGATAAATGTTTTGGTTATTGCCCTAGTATTTTGTATCTTGTGGATTCCCGGATGAATTTCGTTATTGTGCTTACTGACCCGCATAATGGGCACTTTGGTTGGTTTCCGTGGAAAGTCTTGTGGCAGTTACTACAGTATGTTAGGGTTGTATCAAAAGTGTACAATGGAATCTTGAAGGCGTTTACTATCCTCTTCGTCATTGATAGTAGCTGTTCGGGTTCGCTTTCTCCTATAGGTATCTTGACCAAATGGCTTCCTGAAAAGAATTTGTGGAGCCTCTCCTCTATGCTCAAATACTTTTCTAGGGGGATGTTGGGATCATAAGCCATGCTATTTATGCTGCTATAGTATGGTTTCTCTCTGTCCCCGCTAACGTTTACCTCCGCTAATCCATAGCGCTCGATGTCCAGGGCGGCCATCCTTTTTGATGCTTCCATATCTGGTGTTAAGGATAAGGCGCAGCGCATTCCCTTCTTTCTAGAGTAATCGCTGATAATCTTGACTATGTGTGAGGAGATCATTTCAATAAATTCTAGGGGATCATTACCTTGATAAACAGCATTTTTCATGGCTGACTGAGCAGTCTCGTTTAAGCCTACCAGGCTTACTAAGAATAGTGAATTGTCAAACCTGCAATATGGGTCTTTCTTTCCTCCCTGAAACAGAAATGGAAGTAAACCTTCATATACGCGCTGCTTTATAGTTAAGTACTTTATTTCTAACGCTCTAAGAGCCTTCTCAGAGAAGTCGTAGATATTGTTGAGTAAAGTTTTTATGTCGCCTCTAGCCTCATAGAATGCCCTCGGCAGGTTCAGCGTCACACTACCCATGCAGCCAACCCTAACAATATCGAGTTCCCAGTCTCCCTTCCAATTAGCTGAAAAACCTTGCCCATTAGCCGTATAAGATACTTTCTCTTCACTACCAAAAAAGATGTTCGCAAAGTATGGCAAGCCATAAACTGCAAGGAGGTGCGCTTTGTAAAGCAATCCTTCAACATCACTAGAGATCAATTTTTCCGGATGAACCCTGATTATTAAGCTTGGGTTAAAGATTGGCTTAAAATTGCACATCTCGCTGAAGATGTCCAGTATCAATGATGAAAGAATAAACGCCTCATCGGCATAATCACCATAAACCCCAATAACATCGCCATTCGGGCCAATAGCCTTACTTTCAGCTATGAAGCTTGGGATTTCAGTCTCTATTCCAAATGAGATGCCCGTTGAGACCGTTAAATTAAGTGATGAGAGAAAACGCGCTAACTCGTCCTTAATCTCTTCGGGCGATAAGCCACTGATAAACGGAGCTAGAAAAATGTTGAAGAAGTCTACTCCTTGCTCGCATGACACCTCTGTTGATGCAAGCCTGAGGGCGTCGGCTATTAAATGTAGAGCTGCTCTAAAGCTCTTTGGGGGTTTAATTGATATATTGTCTGAGGATTGCTCCCTAATTACTAATCCATTCTTAAAGAAGAACCTTAGGTCATGCATGAAGCTACTCATCTTTAGAATCCAGCATGATAGATTATCAAGATTTAATGTACCAGATAAATGCGCATCCGCTATATCTCTCGGAAGCGTATTTAAAAGCGTGTATTCCTCAATAACCCTGTTTCCAGCAGCCATGCGTATTGCTTCAACATTGGCTGAGGATGCGCTCATAGCCTTTATCAGCTGGGTTACATCATATACTGGCAGGCCTAGACGGGTTAGCTTATGGCGGTACTCCTCTAAGCCGCGTTCTATTAATATTGCGTTTACAAATTCCCTTATCAGCGGAGCCGTCAGATATTTCGTGTCGAGCTTAAGTAGGCGCTCCTCAGCCTCGCGGGCTATCTTCTGGGCTAAATCTATGGGCACATCAGCTTCCCTAACCAACGACTCAGTAATCTTATTCCTATCAAAGTACTCTATTGCAAGACGCGACGTCCTCACTAGCATCCTCCTCTTAAACGCTCTCTCTTCAAGATGACTCGCAAAATCAACGATTGATTTGCCTAAATCTGTCAACATATACTTTTTTGACTCGACATCAGGTTCTATGAGATCCATGTTTAGAAGTACTTTGAGGTGATACGCGAATCTGCCAGCATCCTTGCTCGGACTTAACTTTAGAAGATTCATTATCTCAGTATATGAAAGCGGTCCTCTATCAGAGAGCAGCTTAAGTATATTTAATCTTAAATTCGATGATACAGCCTTGAGGACCCTTGCGCCTAATCTTCTTCTAGTGGACAAAACTCGCAACCCAAAACGTTATATCTTGAACCTTAAATTTAAGGTTTAATGGATTTAAAAGGCAAGTGAAACCATTAAAAATCCTCTAATTTAGCACTTTACGGCCTTTATTAACGCGATTGCTTCAAAAAAGAATTTCACTTCACTAACAACTTCAGCTCTAAATCCTTTCTCCCTAAGCATTAATAACGTTTTATCTATGTCTGATAAAGAAGATTGAACAATTAGAATTCTCCCGCCACGCTTAAGGTAATCTGGCGCATCGCTGAGGAACCTGTCTAAAATACTCCTCCCGTTCTCACCACCCGACCATGCGTAATCCACCCACTCCTTAGGCTTATCTTCAACTGGCAAGTAAGGAGCATTAAATAATATCAAGTCGAAGAGTTGTTCCCTCCTCAAGGAATTAAAGAGGTCTCCACATACAAAATCAATTTTTTCCAGAACATTATTTCTTCTAGCGTTCTCCCTAGCGCATTTAACGGCATGGGGATTTACATCAACTGCAAGAACCCATGAGGCTTTACGTGCCGATAAAACTGCTAGTATGCCGCAACCAGTCCCCATATCCAGAACTCTCTCACCCTCATTAACATCCAAGTTATCGGCTAAGAGAAAAGTGTCTTCACCAGGCTCATAAACATCATTAGAGACGTAAAAATAGAGACCCCTATAAAAAACCTCCTTCCCAAAGCATCCCGCCAGCATCCCCTCAGCAACCCCCAATAAGCCTAAAACAAGATAATATCCAATTAAAGTTTTTATCTAACAAAGCATGAATTAATTATTCAGTAATGGGGGCTGTGGGCTAGCTTGGT
>Ga0105154_1000902_pt1 | contig 12449 bp, 13 predicted proteins | sample SSWtaG_FD_89672 | JGI IMG/M metagenome (GOLD analysis project Ga0105154, IMG submission 89672) | Hot spring microbial communities from Sandy's Spring West, USA to study Microbial Dark Matter (Phase II) - SSWsed_matched | ecosystem: Environmental > Aquatic > Thermal springs > Hot (42-90C) >... | reverse complement strand
CTCTAAGTATTCTCTATACATACATAGCCCACCCATAGCCACTACCGCTCTTTCAGGTAGGTCGAAACATGGAATACCGTGTTCAATAAGTATTTTCACAGCTTCCTGTACGATGTCGCCTCCAATAAATGCGGCAACAATTGGCTTATCAGGGTATTTGTGATGCATTTTCACTATGGCTTTAGCTGTTTCAACAGGCTCCGTCATTGCTTGAGGTGTCAGTATAACTATTAGTCCATTAACGTTTTCATCGCTTAATACAGTATCTATTGCAAACTCGTACCTATCGGCTCTAGCATCACCTAAAACATCAACTGGATTATATATGGCAGCGGCTGGGGGAAGCTTCGATCTTAACTTATTTATAGTGTCCATGCTGAAGCCGGCTAAGCGTAACCCATATTTTATGCTTAAATCGGTAGTTAATATTCCAGGTCCTCCAGCATTGGTTATTATGGCAATTTTATTACCTACCGGTATTGGTTGGTTACTGAATGCCATAGCGTAATCGAATAGTTCGCTTAAAGTGTTAGCAACTAAAACACCTGATTTCTTAAAAGCAACACTGTATGATGTGAAGCTACCGGCCATGGCGCCTGTATGGCTCATTGCTGCTTTAGCTCCAGCTTCCGTTATGCCGCCCTTTATTACTACTATTGGCTTTACTTTCGATACTTCCCTAGCTACCTCTATAAATCTCCTACCTTTCTCAACTGATTCAACATAAAGTAGAATTACCTTAGTGTTTCTATCCTGACCTATTGCTTGGATGAAATCTACTTCGTCTAGGTCAGCTTTATTCCCTAAGCTAACTATTTTAGAAAATCCAAGACCCCTCCTAATGGACCAATCTAGAATAGCTGTTATTAAAGCTCCGCTTTGGGAAATAAACGCAATACCCCCTTTCTTAGGCGTTACTGCAGCAAATGATGCATTTAAAGGAGTAAACGTGTCTATGAAACCGAGGCAATTTGGGCCCAGAATTCTCATACCATACCTTCTACCAATATTGATTAGCTCCTTTTCCCTATCTACACCTTCACCCCCTATTTCCTTGAAACCGGCCGATATTACAACTAAGTATTTAACACCTTTCTCGCCACATTCCTTAGCAACATCTAGAACAACCTGTGCAGGAACAGTTACTACAGCTAAATCAACATCATAGGGTATGTCGAGTACGGACCTATAACATTTTAAACCAAGAACTTCATTGGCTTTAGGGTTTACAGGGTAAACCTTACCCTTATACCCGCTTCCAACAATATTTCTAAGAATAGTATGCCCTACTTTAGCAGGGTTTCTTGAAGCACCAATAATAGCTAAACTCTTCGGACTAAAGAGGTCACTAACCACAGCATTCATCACCCTTAACCACTACATCTCTGGACAGATATAACGTTTATTTTCAGAGCTCAAACACTAAATAAATAGTTAGTAAAGCACATATAGACCTTAAATACAGCATTGTAAAATAGTTAAGTACATAATGTAATGTTAAATAATTAAGGAAATATGTAAGCTGAAAGCTCGTTGAACATTTAAATAGTTTCCATTTCTAGCTTCTTTCGAAATATAGGTGTAAAGAACATTATTGCTCACATTCCTGTTTTAGCTGAAGCCTTAATGTGCTGTTTCTAGCTTCATATTGGTTTATAAGGGTTTGTGTGAAACTACTTTGTTCGTACCTGTCCGCGATGAGGGTTTGTAGTGAAGACCTAAGTGGCCAAAGTAATGTGCTGGAATGCTGAGTTCCCCCTACAGCGATGAGCCCAATATGTGGATGAGAGCTAAGCTACGGATTAGAGTTACCTTGAGCAAGTGAAACTCTATGATATGGGCTTCGGTGAAAAGGAACCCTAAGGGCAATGAAGTCCAAACCCGGTGATAGCTGTAGCTTAGCTAAAAAGCTTATCACTTTTATTCGATAGAAAACAGTAATGTTAGAAGCTTTTTAAGATTATGTTATGGGTTTTACTACGAATTCACAGTATGGATCGCCCTTGGCAATACATTTCGTTTCTATGGCGAACATTTTCCTATTGAAAAACTTGCTAAAGAGACCTGCAAGATGTCCTCTAACAAAGTGGCAGTTTGGTCTGTTCTTCTTACCTTTCGCATGTATGCTTTCGAATAAATCATAAAATCTAATAACTACTCCGTATTCTACAAGATCTATCTCTAGTATTTCCGGAATACCCCATCCATATGCTTGAAACGCTAACAAATCTTCTCTAATGAAGTCCTCAGTTATTTCTTTACCCATGTATTTTTCACCAGCTATTTCGCCGAAACTATAACCTATGTGGTAAAGAAAAGCTTCACCACCGGAACCGTAGGTTTCCTTTATTTTCTCATAAACCCAGCTAAATTCGTCAACTCCTAAAACCAATGCTACATATTTTCCCTGGCCGAAAGTTGGTTTAGCGAACATGTCGAGAATTTTCTCCCTAATCCTCTTAACCCTAAATTTGACGTTTAAAATATTGGGGTTACCTTTAAGTTCACTTACCAAACCTTCCAACGAACCCTTAATTGAGGAGTAATCGATGAAGAAAACAGTATATTGTTTAGCATCAGTAGATGTCATATTGAAAACTAGAGGGTAAACATTGTATTTTGTGAGAACTTGTGAAATAAACAATACACACTTGGCTGAATCGGAAAATTCTGATTCTAAAGCTATTTCAGCTATGAATGGATTCTCCGTAAAGATCGTTCCTAAAATGTCCTTAGGATAGAGTTTAGAAGACATTTGCTTTCACCAAGGGACATACTATTACTTTAAAGAATATTTAAACCCTTACGCCAAACATGCATGGTCAATTTAAGAATATGTAATGCTATTAAAGATGCTGAAGTAGTGAACACACAGTTTTGCGGGAAAGAACATGGCGTTTCACAGTGTATTAAGTGTTTCAGTAGTTTAAAAATGAGATCACACTGTGCTAAAGTTGAGTTTGCGGGCAAACAGAGGAACTCTGCTTTAATAGCATTAATCATTGCTTTAGCTTACGATTACCTCAAAATAACTGAAACAATTAAAGCTTCAAGCTCACTTATTTCAGATGGGCTTCGTAATCTTAATTAGTAGCGGAGATGAAACATAATATTAAGGTGTGATCATGTCGTATTCGAGAATGTTTGGCAGTGTTTTTGAGGTGTTTATTAGGAACATTGGTAGGCTTATTATTCCTATGCTTGCTTTACTTATAGCTGAAATAGTTTTGGGAGCAATTGTTTCCATAGTTGTTTTAGCGTCAGCGCCACTAATGTTTCATAGTGTTTTCGCTTTAGGAACGGTAGCTGCTACGGTAACTTTGGTTGCATCGCTTATCATAGCATTTGTCTTTGCAGGGGTAGTTGTTGCTTTAGTTGAAATTTCCATGTCAATTTGGGAGGGTAGGTTTAGAAGTTCCCTAGCTACACTTGCAGAGGCATATAGGAAACCATATTATCCACATGTTGTTTTAGCATCAATAATTGTAGCGTTAATTATTTGGCTAATGGGTTCCGCACATACTCTCTTAGGATTTCTTGCTGCAGGAATACTCTACCCCATACTCGTAATCGCAGTAGCTTACATTATGGAAGGAGCTTCTCTAGTTAACGCTACAAATAAAGCCGTAAATAAGCTACTAAATATTTTGAAAGTTGATGCAGTTGCTTCAGCAATAATTTTCATACTAGGCTTAGTTTCGAAAGTAGCTATCTTAGACCTGTTCACGCTACCTTTACTAACACTTTACCTAACCTACATTCTTAGGAAGTGAGTTTAAACTGGACATTATTGAGGCATTATCTAGAAAACCTTTCTCCATTGTGGGACATAGGGGTGCTAAAGGTTTAGCCCCCGAAAACACATTAAAAGCAATAGGTGTTGCTCTCAAATTAGGTGTTGACGCTGTAGAAGTTGATGTTAGAGCGACAAGTGATGGTAAGCTCATCCTACTTCATGATGAGGATTTCTGGAGAGTTGCGGGTGTTAAAGTTAAGCCTAGGGAAATGACATATGATGAAATAAGGTATAGGATAAGGATTAGTGGTGAGCATGTACCTACACTTGAAGAGGCAGTAGAGTTCATAAATGGGAGAGCCGGGTTGCTCGTAGAAATTAAGGAGCCTGAAACCGTAAATAGGGTAGTTGATGTTATTAGGGGATATGGGTTCCCTAAATGGATAGCTCTAATAAGCTTCTATGAGGAAGCATTAGCTAATGTTCCGAAGGAAAAAGTAGCCTTAGGACTTATTTATTCTAAACCTCCAGGTAAAATTGTTGAAGCTAAAAGGATAGGTGCTAAAATTGTACTACCACACTTTAGGTTAGCAACTAAGAAAGCAGTTAATTTCGCACATAAACTAGGGCTTAAAGTAGTTGCTTGGACCATAAATGATGCTTCAACATTAGCTAGAGCCTTAGAAGGCGGCGTCGATGCTGTAGCAACGGATTATCCAAATTTCGCACTAGATTTTAGAGCTGGTAAAGCAGGTCTAGAAAAGTACATGTGAAAAAGTGTTCAACAAAAACGTCCACGTTTAGATTGGGAAAAAAGCTTCTCTTAAAATAGAGACTGAAGACTATGGAGCATATAATGTAGCGGAAAAGGTTTAAGATGATATTTTGAAGCATAGGTTATTAAAACTGTTTAGTAACCGTTTTACCTCCTTGAAGAACATGTTTCTATAGTTTTAGTAGAGTATGATACTGGATTTATTAGCTAGTCTTGAAAAGCTAATGGAGAAGCTTTGGGGAGAGAGAAAGTGGTGTTAAAAAGAGCTATGGAGTTAATTGAAAGGAAGAAGCAAAACTTCATAGTAAATGGGCTTCCATGGTGTTTGATGTTTTAAGTGGAAAAGTCAAAATGCTTCTTGAACACTGGGTATGCAATATCCCTCCTACCGATAATCTTGAACTTTAACTCTTCCACTAACTTTAACTCTCCCTTTATTCAACATAAATACCTAGTTTCGTAAATATATTGCAGTAGTGAAGTATTGTTTAAACTATTTCTCCTCCAAAACTTTTTCTTCACTAATGTAGGGTGAAAGAATATCTGTTGAGCTTAGGAAAACTAGTGCCGCTATGAAAACAACTACGGGTAAAGCTATGATGCAGTATCCTAGGCGCTTAACTATTAACGAAAGAATTCTTAGATCAATAATTGCTACCGTTACCATAGGGATTATCATGAGAAATGTTACATAAACCCCTCCGGTAGCTAAAGCTGCAAACACAGGTTTTAAATGAAACTTTTTAACTAAATAGTCCTCTAAAGAGCCGAAAATAGCACCTATTACTAGCATTTGGATTATGTACAGTATTGGTGAAAGCGCTATAACGTAATTAATTATTGGTTTAACGTATTCTATGGTTTCAGGGGGAGCTCCTTCTAAAACTATTAAATCATATGTTAACTTAACTATAGTTTCTCCGCTAAAATAAACTATTAATCCGGAAACTAAACCCGATATTACACCTGAAACTAAGCCGTAAACAACGTATTTGCTTTCGACCATACAAACCTATACCTCTTTATTGTTTAATTGGAATAGCTAATATAGTATTGTGTTTTAACCTGTTTTAGAGGTTTTAATGGTTGAGTTTAAACATGTTGTTAATAATACCGCTGGCTTTAGCTATGCTTCCTAGCTTGTTAATTCTAGCTTTCACATCTAAAATGAAAACCAAACTTCTTCTTACAGCAATAATGGGTGGTGGCGGATGGTTCATAGCTTTAATTGCTAGAATGCCCATTTTAGTTCTTTTTTCAAAAGGTTTTCAAGAGAACTACGTTATAGTTGCTGTGGCATCATCTATTTTAGCAGGTGTTTTCGAGGAACCAGCAAGATATTTACTACTTAAACATGTTCTTAAAGGTGGGGGAAACGTAGATGTTAACGCTTTAGTATCGTTTGGTTTAGGCTGGGGTTTAATGGAGGCCTTAGTAATATATGTTTTTCAAGCAGCATATGCTGGGCTTGCTCTCAATATTGACTGGGTTAAGCTTGTTCCAGGTGCTTTAGAGAGAAATATTGCAACACTATGCCATGTCGCTCTATCTTTTATCGTAGCTTACGTTATTATTAAGGGGTTAAGGCTTATTTTTATTCCAATAAGCTTACATGCTTTAGCGAATTTATACGCTACTTTTCTTCTACAGATAACTGAGAATCCATGGTTAATAGAGGGTTTTTTAGCATTAGCTCTAACGCCTACATCAATAGCTTTAATCGTTTTCTCATGGAAAACTATTGCTTCCTCACAATTTTCTCCCTAATTTTCCCATAGAAATCTCCTGAAGGAAATGCTTTACCGCATTTTGGACATATTAGTAGTGGTGGTCTTTCCCTACCTTCCTCCATAGGCTTAAACAGCACTACATTAACTACTGCTTCGTAGAGCAAAAAGTAGTCTTTAGGTTCCCCTTCGAAACCGCAGTATGGACACCTAATTTTCATCACCCACCCCCCTACTTTTACGAGAAACCTATGAGCTTTGTTTTTGGAAGTTCTACTTTACCTAAAAAGTACTTTGCGATGTTTAAGACCTTACTGTAAAGGGTTACTGCGTCGGTATTTGATGATGTATAGGCGGATTCATCATATATTTCGAAAAAGTATTCGTTGTTATCGTCTGTTTCAAGCCTTAAATAAACCATTTCAAGAAGTTGGTTTTCATGAAGGAGCTTTCCACGGGCTAAACTAATGCTTCTTACCTTTTCATTTAATGCTTCCTCAAAATGCTTCTTAGCTTCGCCAACGTCTAATTCGCTAATTTTCCTTCTTAACTCACCAATTTCCTTTCCGCTAAACTGGACTATGCCGTAGCATCGTTTTAGGTTGTTGAAAAAGTATACGCTTAACTTCAGATTTTAACACCAAACTATATATTGTTTAGCGTTACAAATAGGTTTATATTGTTTATAACAAGTTTTACTGAAACTTCACTTATAACCCTAGAGTACATATTATAATAGTAGGTGAGAAGAGGAAATGATATTCTTTAGGAGACCTAGAGAACTACATCCTCTAAAAACGTTGGGGATAATGAAGGAATATCCATCGTTTAAAGTGGAAAGTTTGTCTTTTAAACATAACGAGAGAATACCTGTTCAGTACACATGCGATGGACCAGATATTTCACCCCATCTGAAATGGGAAGACCCATCTGAACCTGTAGAAGAACAGGCATTAATAATGTATGATCCTGACGCGCCAATAGGAATATTTTATCACTGGCTTCTCTATGGAATGAAACCTGACTTAAGAGAACTACCGGAGAATATACCTAAACAAGCAATAACAGACTATGGTGTACAAGGAGTTAGCGATTTCGGTAGAGTAGGTTATGGCGGACCATGTCCTCCTCCAGGTAGGCCTCATAGATACGTTTTCCTAATACTAGGCTTAAATAGGAAGCTTGATTTACCAGCAGGTCTTAGACCGAGACAGCTTCTCAATGCTGTAAAAGACCATATAGTTGCCTATGGAGCGATAATAGGACTTTATGGTAGGTGAAATAGGGTTTAAAGATAAGAGAAGCTTTCATTTAACAAATAATTTTTTCTCCACCAAGATAAATCGTTGGTTTTCTAACTAGCACATGGTTACCTGTGCTTCTCCACATAAGCTCGCTCCTTCTCAAAACGCCTTCAACATCAAAGTATTTAAAAGATTCTACAGTTTATGAAGTACTCAAAAATACCAAATAAACGAAAAGTCCTAAATCACTAAAACCTCGTAAAATGTACAAGTAACTAACAAGTATCATATGAGTAAATGTGCTCTAGGCTTTTTTGCCTAAAACAGTTACGAAAATGATTGTTACCCATGTATGGTATTTTGGTAACCATATATGGGTTCATTTCACCTTCCTGATCCAGCCTTCTCCGCTTACGGAATCACCTTTGTGCTTACATCGAGCACACCCATAAACTCCAAAATCTTCACATAAGCACTCCAGTACATAAGATTCCAAAAACAACCCAAGAACTCAAACAGCCAAATAGTCTCTAGCTGTTCAACCAGTGGGGTTAGGGGCTGTTTAGGTTTTCATATGCATTTGCTTTGTTTTGGATATGAATCATTAAAGGTCTATTTCCTGTTGGCGACTCCGTGTTTCCAGAGGCTGTGGGGTTGCGTAGTTCCTGATGTTAGGAGCTAAGCTACCACGGTAAAAGGGGGGTTTGGGGGAACCGTTGAAAAGTAGATGGTGGGAAATTTCGAAACAAATAAGTATGAAAGATAGTGAACCACCATTTGCCGGGAAACGGTTTAAACAAGAACCTATACTTCTCGATCTATTTGTTCCATCTAGTCTTCAAATAGTTCCTTTCTTCTCTTCTGCTTCTTAACGTGTATGTACAGGCTTATCCCGTATATTCCCAGGAACAAGCCTGCGAGATTAATTGCGTATGCTGCCATTAACAGGTAGAAGTTCTCTTCGATAAGCCTTATAACGGTTAGGAAAGCTATTAGCCATCCTGTCATCAGCATTGATGCTCCAATAGCTATGAGGAGCTTAGGATTATTTACGAGCATACAACCAACACTTCACATAATGTTCTGAAGCAACCTCTACCATAGGGGGTTCTTTCTGCTTACAAATATCTATTACGTAAGGGCATCTGGGGGCAAGCCGACATCCAGGCGGTGGATTAGCTAAGCTAGGGGGTTCACCGGGTAACGTTTCTTTGAAGACAAATCTGTTCTGCGGATCAGGGTCTGGTATAACCTTTATTAAGTGTTTAGTATATGGATGTTGCGGTTTATAAATTACATCTCTTGCAGCACCTAGTTCTACCATGTGTCCAGCATACATTACCGCTATTCTATCTGAAAAGTACTTAGCGGTTGAGAAATCATGCGTAATATATACTATTGAGACTCCATACTTTCTCTGAAGATCCTTAAACAGCGTTAGGGTCTCTACTCTCACAGATGCATCTAGCATTGACACGGGCTCGTCTGCTACTACAAGCTTAGGTTTAAGGATGAAGGCTCTGGCAATAGCTACTCTCTGAAGCTGTCCACCGCTAAGCATGTGAGGGTACTTGTTCAAAAAGTCCTCGGGAGGTGTAAGCCTAACGTCTTCTAGAGCACTAATCACTCTTTCAAGCCTCTCCTTTTTAGGTACACCATGTATTTTAAGGGGCTCTTCCAGTATGGTTTTTATCGACATAAACGGTGGCATAGCACCGTATGGATCTTGCTGAACAATACCTGTGACCCGCCTATACCACTTCAGGCTTCTACCTTTAATATGTGTTATGTCTTTACTTTCGAAGTATATGTGTCCACTAGTTGGCTCCAGTAGCCTCAGAATACCTTTGCCAAGGGTGGTTTTGCCGCAACCAGACTCACCTACTATCCCGAAGATCTCTCCTTTCCGAATTTCAAACGTTACTCCATCAACTGCTTTAACATAGCCTACTATGCTTAGGAACTTCCTTATAGGATACCATATTCTAAGGTCTTTTACCGCTAAGAGTGTGGAACTCTCCCTCTGTTCTAATAGTTTGCTCAAGACTTACTTCGCCTCAACTAGGTTTTTCCAGCATATAGCCAGCACTGTACGTATCCGCCGTTTTCCAGCTTTACGATCGGCGGTTCCTTCTCACACATGGGCATAGCGTTTGGACATCGTGGCCTAAATCTACAGCCTTTAGGCGGGTTTAGTAAGCTTGGGGGAGCACCTGACACAAATGTCGGGATTTTCTCTTCATGAAGTCTAGGTACGCTGTTCAGTAGAGCTCTAGAGTAGGGGTGGAGAGGTTCAACATATACTTGCTCGGAAGGCCCGAATTCCACTATTTTTCCAGCATACATAACGGCTACTTTATCTGCTAGCTCGCTTGAAATCCCGATGTCATGTGTTATAAATATGTATGTTAGCTTCAGCTCTTTCTTAAGTTTCTTCAGAAGATTCATAATGTTAGCTTGGGTCATAACGTCTAGTGCTGATGTAGGTTCATCGAGAATTACTATGTCCGGATGGGTAATTAGCGATAACGCTATAACTATTCTCTGCTTCATACCACCGCTTAGCTCAAATGGGTACCTGTAGAGGAAATCCTCGGGAATACCGACTAGTTTCACTATTTCCCGTGCTTTCTCAACTGCTTCCTCCCTAGTAGCTAGCTTCCTAAGAAGTATAGGCTCTATTAGGTGATCTAAGGTCTTTATAACCGGGTTTAAGCTGTTAAGAGCTGCTTGGGAAACATATGATATCTTAACCCATCTAATTTTTTCGTCGAATTCTCTATTGCTAAGCTTCATAACATCTATTCCATCGATAACTATAGTGCCCTTATATAGCGCTACGTTCCTAGGTAAATACCTCATAATTGCCCTAGCTAGAGAAGTTTTACCGCAACCTGATTCCCCTATAATTGCTAAGGTTTCGCCACGCTCTAAGTCCAGCGAAACATCGTCTACCGCTTTAACATTTCCTCTAAGCGTTCTAAAGTATAAGTATAGGTTTCGAACCTCTAGGATCTTAGCCATACTACCTCTCCCTTAGCCTTGGATTAAATACTCTGTCTAACGTGAACCCCATTAAAGCAAATCCTATGGAGATCAGCACTAAACATAGAGATGGCGCTAGGATCCAGTGGTAGTAACCCCAGTAAAGAGCACCACCAGAATATGCTTCATCCAGTATCTTACCCCACGTAATAGCTTGGGGATCGCCTACACCCAGTATAGCTAATGCTGCTTCCAGAAACACGAATGAGGGAACAGATAACACTATGTTAGGTATAATAGTCGGTAGTACGCGGGGCACCATGTACCTTATTATTATCCTAGCATTACTTGCACCGTAAGCTTGTGCTGCTTCTATATATGACATCTCCCTGATCTGTAGGAACATGGCTCTATAGGTTTTAATACCTGCGCCGAATATGCTTAGCACCACAACAACGAAGAGGAGGGTCCAAATACTGAACTTGTAGAAGTACGATATCATTATGAGTAGAGGTAGAAACGGTATAACCATAACGATCTCGTTAAGCCTAGATATGAGATAGTCCATCCACTTACCATACCATGCTGCAGTAGCTGCAATTATCATCTGCAAAAACGCTGTCATAACAGATGCTAGGACTCCGAAGGAAAGAGCTAGCGGAGCCCCCCAGAGAATACCTATCCACAAATCCCTTCTGTTCCTATCTGTCCCAACTAAGCCGTAAACCTTACCGTATATGTTAAGCTTTACATCCAAATCCGCATTGGGATCCTGCGAAGTAGCTCTAATCTCTACTCTATATCTACCCTTAATCGGGTAAACGGTTTCCTTCGATAGGATAGATTCGTCTTCTTTAGCGAATAAAGCTATTTCTGAAGTCATCGCATAGTTAGGCTTTGCCCCCAACTTCTTTACGAGCTCTCTTTCAAAACTAGATAGGAACTTTGAATCTCCGGTGATTCTGTAGTACTTATAGCTTCCAAGCTTATCAGCATATACAGGTACCTCTGTGCCATCCGGCTTTATCCACACCACTTGTACCAGTAGCGGCTGAGTAGTGTTTACAAAGAACCACATAGCCAGCTCTGATGGGAAAACATCGTACTCGTAATTGAAAACAAACTTAATATTGATCACTACCCCTTTACCGCCATATTCTATCTGCTGTACGCTCTTAGAGATACCTAGCTCCTGCATTCTGGAATCGAGAATTATGGTCCCTACTGGTAGCTTCTTCGGCGAGAAGCTGTTAATCCATTCGGGAAGAGCGAGCTTAGGGTAGTCTTGCCAGTACTCGATAGAGTTCCACATCCTTATCGCCTCATAGTAGGGAATAGTTACTATCGCATATGCCGAGAACCCTACAAATAGGAGTATTAGGCATAGCCCAACTACGAAGGACTTAAACCTAAACAATGTACTAAGTAGTTCCCTGTATCTTCCGGGCACTTCTATCTACCCTCAATCCTTATCCTTGGATCAACTATTGCGTAAACTATGTCTAGGATTATGACGCTAATAGAGAGAAGGTATGCATAAGTAGTTATAACCCCTATTACGACGGGGGCATCATTTATTCCTATAGCTTCCCTCATAAGAGTTCCTAAACCTGGCCATGAAAATACGGTTTCGGTGACCATCGCACCCATCCATGAAGCTATTAGCGTTAATACAAATGAGGTTATAATAGGGGGTAGCGTGGGTCTGAGAATGTACCTTCTCTCGATAATCTTTGGAGGAACCCCACGGGCTTTAGCGTAGTCAACGTAGTCTTCCATCGAGAATAGGAGGAAGAATGTTCTCCTCGAATAAGCATCTATAGGTATATACGCTATAAGCCATGACATAAGCGGTAGTATCATATGTTTAAGTACGCTTAACGCGTATTCGAAGGGGTCTTCAGGGGGAGGAGCATCTACCATTCCACCGTAGGGTAGTATTCTGAGCCACGAGGCAAATATCAGTATCAGAAATATTCCGT
>Ga0105154_1000900_pt1 | contig 12462 bp, 12 predicted proteins | sample SSWtaG_FD_89672 | JGI IMG/M metagenome (GOLD analysis project Ga0105154, IMG submission 89672) | Hot spring microbial communities from Sandy's Spring West, USA to study Microbial Dark Matter (Phase II) - SSWsed_matched | ecosystem: Environmental > Aquatic > Thermal springs > Hot (42-90C) >... | reverse complement strand
GAGGAATATGACCTAATGTTTGCAGTAAGTCTAGCATATCTCTTCGGCCTCATCGCTTTCCTTCTTTGGTTGTACTATAAGGTCATTTTAGCAACGTCACAGTCTGCGTGATAGTTCTTTCAATCTATATTAGTCTGCTTCTAACCTTTTCAATTTCACGGTGTAGTCTTAAACCGGCGATTGTGAAGGTCAGAACGTCATGACAAACGTTTACTGTTTATCTATACTAACTAGTCATAGTCCTAAGGAAGTAAAATGATAAAGGAACGAATCGAGATATACGGTTTATTACGGCTTAATACGGGATGAGTGCGTTAAAAACACAATCCCAGTAGAAAACTCGAAGAATGTTGTGCATAAAAGAGATGTTGGTAGGATAGAGCGTAATTGTCTATTTGAAAGTTCAACGAAGACAAATAATACTTAGCCTAATTAAGGTTAAGTGGTGCGAGATTGAAGCGAATGATCATGAAGACGAACAAGTAAAAGTTGATATTTGCTCTTATACTGTTGCATTTTGTGGCTCTCAGTATTGGGACGTAATGTTTCGAGATGCTAGGCTTTTTATTTAAAGATTCTGTCTTACGTAGAGTATGCGAGCACTTTTCATAGTAGCGAATGGCTTTGAAGAGACAGAACTCGTGGCTACTTTCGATTTCCTCAAGCGATGTGGAATCGAAGTTACATTAGCTGGCTTGGGATCGAGCGTGATCGAGGGCAAGAACGGTCTGAGGATACTCGTGGATTACAGACTAGACGAGATAGACGTGAAGGCGTACGATGCCCTAATCCTGCCGGGAGGGGATCCTGGGTATAAGAATCTAGCTAACTCAGCAAGGGTACTAGACGTGATAAGGGAGTTCGATAAGCAGGGCAAACTCATCGCAGCGATCTGTGCAGCACCTTATGTACTAGCGAAGGCAGGAGTTCTCGAGGACAAGATAGCAACGATCTATCCCGGAATGGAGAAGCTCATACCACGACCTAGAGGTGGTAGAGTAGTAAGGAGTAAAAACGTCATAACTGCAAGAGGACCAGGAGACGTGTTCTTGTTCGCTATGAAAGTAGGCGAGGTGTTAGTTGGGAAGGAAAAGGTGAGTGAAGTTGCGAGAAACATGTTGGTGGAAGAGCATGCTGAGTAAGGAGGAATACGAGGTGTTGAAGCTCCTATATAAGAACAAAGTCATTACGAAGGGAGAGCTCCTATCTAAGATGAGATGGAACAGATCTAAATTTTCCTTAGAGAACGTGATCAAATCGCTAATAGAGAAAAACTACGTACGCACCCTTCCCCAAGTGTCAGTAAACTGTCTCGTAATAACGAGACAAGGCGAGTTGGCAGTAGAGGACTACGAATCCTGATTAAGGTTAAAGAGCTTGACCCCAAAATATCCTCATAGCCCCGTGGTGTAGCGGTAAGCATGCGAGGCTCTGGACCTCGTGGCCCAGGTTCGAATCCTGGCGGGGCTATTAAACCAAAGATTTGGTGGTATCCACGAGGAAAAGGGAAATAGCATGGCTTTTGATGACACTCATGCTACTTTCTACGTTTGGCTACGCCATACTTTCTTCGTGGCCAGAAGAAAGAGAAGTAGAAGAGGAGCTCATAATGATGGGATACACCATAGTCAAGGTGGTGAATCTGACGAACGAGAGTCTCAAGGAATTTTTCGATGATCTACCTAGTAAGTATGAAACGAACTTAGGCGAGAGACAAGTCGTAGTAATTTACGAGAGCTTCGGAAATTTCAGTGGAGTTAGCATCAAGAGTCAGCTCGGAGAAAGGGTAATAGACCACTTCAACGAGAGCGAAATAAAAAGCGCACTCTGTGATTTACTGCTCTTCAAGTCGATTTCCTGTCTCAATCTCACAGGTGAGACTCCTTAGAAGGGCTTCGTACTCCCTGAGCTCTTCTTCCAGTTCACTAACCCTCTCTTTCAACTTCCTTACGTTTTCTAATATTTCCTTATCTTGACAACGCAGCACCCAACGAAGCGATCGTATTAGTTCGACTTCGTTCATTTTATCACCTCCAATACGACTTGCTTTAGCTTCGTTTCATCTATGGCAACATCGAGACTACCGCTTGCGACTTCCCTATTACCTCCTCCCCTCCCCCCAATCTTCTTGCAGATTTGCTGCATAAGGTCTCTAGCACTTACGCCAGTTTCTGCTCCTGCAGAGACGAAGAGGAAGTTTCTTTCCTTCCAAACTCCCAGGAGAACTACGATAGTATCTGGGCCAGAGAGATTTAGTGATATCTGCTTGAGTATGAAAGGATCTCCTTTAACCCTTGCGACGAGGATGCGTCTCTTTCCTACACGCTCGAATCCTAATTTCCTGGCGTAGAGGAGGGCTATTTCCTCCTTAGTCTTCCTAAGTCTATCTTCTAGAATTTCTCTTCGTTCGATAAGCCTTCTCACGAGCTCTACTAGCTCCTCTCTAGAAGTCTTCAGCTCTCTCTCAAGAGCTTCGGTGAGAGAGCTGTAATAACTCTGGAGCTCTTCGCATGCCCTACCTGCTACGAACTCCAGTCTTATTACTCCGTCTTGAATTCGTGTTGAGTCTAGGAGAACTATCCTTCCAACTTCACCAGTGCGCTTGCAATGCGTGCCTCCACAGGCTTCGTGATCCAGATCTCCTATACTCACTATGCGTAACTCAGATGTCGTAGGGAAGCCACCTTGATAGATCGAGAAGCCGAATCTTCGCTCTGCCTCACCACGCTTCATATAACTGATCTCGACCGGAAGATTCCTCTTCACTATCTCGTTTGCTAGTCGTTCTATCTCTTTCAGTTCTTCCTCAGTCAAACTAGCAAAATGAGTCAAATCTAGATGCGCCCTTTCAGGAGACTTACTAGCCCCGTGCTGCCAGACGTGATCTCCAAGTATCTTCCTGGCAGCATAGTTCACTATGTGAGTTGCCGTGTGATGTTGTGTAGTTTTAATCCTCCTCTCCCAGTTTACTACTCCAACTACTTTCGCACCTTTAGGTGGAAGATTTCCACGAACTTCGTGTAAGATTACGTTCCCCATCTTGATTACGCGAACGACAGGAACTTCAGCATCTCCATACTTCAAGCTACCTGTATCGCTCACCTGACCGCCTCCTTCGGGATAAAATGCGCTCCTGTCGAGTATTACGAAATCACCGTAGTTGCCCAACACAATTGCTTCAAACTCCCTCACGTCTTGGTAGCATAGCATCTCCGTTGGCGGATATCCGGCGAGCTCTTCCGGTATCTTTTCCTCTTCCTTCTCCATGCGCTCATGTCGTTGGGCAAGTCTTGCATAGAAATCCTGTGGAATCGTTATCTCCCTTCCGATCTCATGTGCTATCTCGTCTATCGTTTCTGGGGTAACACCGTGGGAATCGTAGAGCTCTAGCAGTTCTTCTAGGCTAAGTTCTCCCTTCGAGAGCCTCGCTAGCACTACTCTTCTCGCACGCTCCTTACTAGTTTTGTAGCGCTCCTCTTCTAACCTCACGATTTGCTTCACCTTTTCCAAGCCCGAAAGGAGCTCAGGATGAATTCGCTTGAAGCGCTTTGCCACTAATTCGAGGACCTCGTAGAAGTCAAAACCTAAGTCGTATTTCTCTATTAAACTCAAAGATCGCCTTAGAATTACTCGCAAGTTATACCCTGCACCGACGTTGCTAGGTATACCACCGTCTACTATCGCAAACTCTAGTGCCCTTGCATGGTCGAGTATAGCGTAGATGGCTTGTATAGGCCCTAGCTTAGTCCTTAATTCTCTTTGGGAGACGTTGAGCTCTTTTCCTAATCGCTCCCAAAACGTTTCCATAGATGGCATCTCTTCTACGTTGAGTCTGGAGCTTAACCTCGCATATCTTTCGAGCAAAGCTTCGTCTACTTCTATCCCAGCGATTTCGAGAAGTCTTTGGACTTCCTTTCCGAATACGGCATCGTAGCTAGTGAAGGTACCTTGGGATATCCAGCAAAATCTCTCGAGACCAGCGCCCATGTCTATTACTTTTTTATCCATGGTGACGTAGCGTTGTGGTGTTCCTTTGAATTCTGTGAAGACTGCATTCCCTAGCTCTAGTCCAGCGACGTGGTACTCGAGTGAATATCCAAATGCACCAGCGCCCAGCCAAACGTCCTCTATGAAGTTTATTTCCTCCATCTCTATTCCAAACACCTTAGTCAATAACTTCAAGTCAAGCTCTATGCAGCGCTCCTTCCAGTAGCCACTCTTCCCATCGTAGAGCGACGCTTGTTCCACGTGACTATGACAGGTCCAATGCCTACCAGTTACCCCAACGTTTGCAACGTCGTTGAATCGTAGCGATGGTTGGAGCACAGTAACAGAGGGGGCAGGAAATTCGAAATCTAGCTCTGAGTCTCTCATTCGGTAGAAGTCCACTATGCCAGCTATGGTGAAGTAGAGCGGAAACCATCTACATACGACCGGAAAACGATCTAACTCGATGTGACCATTCCTAACGAAGAAGTTCCTTATGACTTCCCATGCTCTTTCATAGCTATACGCTTGCTTCGTCCTAGGTTGGCCTATGAATTCGTACTCTCTACAGTTAGCATCGTTGCAAATTTCCTGATCTTCGATCGACCAAAAGAACTTTCCACACTTCGCGCACCTCCTCCTTCTGAAACCATTCTGGAGGAGGACGTCAAGCTTCCAGTACTTCTCCCAATCCCTTTGGAGAGTCTTCAGAAGTTCATCCTTTCCCATGATATCACGGGATGGGAAAGGATTCGCTATCCGAAGAGTGCGCTCAGACCTGCTGCTGCTTCTTCTGCCCTCTTCTCTGCCTCTTCCTCTTCTTTCTCTTCCTTCTTTTCTGCTGCCTGTGGCTGGGTTACAGATGGTGATGCAGCGAACTGGAGCGAAGAAGCGCGCTTTATCGTTTCGTCTATGTTTATGCCTTGGAGTGCTGTAACTAACGCCTTCACTTGGGCTTCATCTACTTGGCCACCTATTGCAGTAATTAAGCTCTTCAAATTAGCCTCGTTTATCTCCTTTCCTGCAGAGTGCAAAAAGAGTACGGCATAGATCAAATTCATGACGACCACTCGTTAAACTGTTGAATTCAATATTTAAAACGATTCCCCTCAGGAGTGCACTAAGCTTTTAAGCTTCGTCCTTTTGTATAATATTAGTATACCTCCATAAACAGTGGTGAGAAAATGGACGGCGCCATCTTAGCTGGACAGCCGATTTTGATCTTGCCAGAAGGAACGACGAGAGTAGCAGGTAAGGATGCACTCAGGAGGAACATAGCAGCAGCCAGGGCGATCGCAGATACTATAAGAACTACGCTGGGACCAAAGGGAATGGATAAGATGCTAGTAGACAGCATTGGCGATATTACCATAACGAACGATGGTGTGACGATTCTAGAAGAGATGGAGGTAGAGCACCCAGCAGCGAAGTTGATGGTAGAAATAGCTAAGACTCAGGACGAAGAGGTGGGAGACGGGACGACTACGGTAGTAGTAATTGCCGGCGAACTTCTGCGAAAGGCAGAGGAATTACTAGATCAAGAGATACATCCTATAACCATTACGAGAGGTTATAGGCTAGCTAAGGAGTATGCGTTGAAGATATTGCCAGAGATTGCGAGAAAAGTCGAGATAGACGATGAAGAGGCGCTACTGAAGATAGCGATGACGGCAATGGCTAGCAAAGGTGGTATATCGAGAAACAGAAAGATAGCGGAGATAGCACTAGAAGCAGTGAAGACCGTAGCAAAAGAGGAAGATGGGAAAATAGTAATAGACAAAGAGGACATAAAGATAGAGAAGAAGCAAGGAGGGAGCATAGAGGATACAGAGTTAATTAAGGGAATAGTGATCGACAAAGAGGTAGCCCACGTAGCAATGCCAAAACTGGTGAAGAATGCGAAGATCTTACTACTAAACACCGAGCTCGAGGTGAAGTCCCCCGAGACTGATGCTAGAATAGAGATAACTGCACCAGAACAAATGCAGGCATTCCTAGAGCAAGAGCGTAAGATGTTGAAGGAGATGGCAGAGAAGATAATCAAGAGTGGGGCAAACGTAGTGTTCTGTCAGAAAGGAATAGACGACCTAGTCCTCCACTACCTTGCTAAAGCAAAGATACTAGCTGCTAGGAGGGTGAAGCGCAGTGATATGGAGAAGCTAGCAAAGGCCACTGGTGCGAGGATAGTTACTAACATAGACGAGATCTCTAAGGAAGACCTAGGAGCTGCAGGAGTAGTTGAGGCAAAGAAGGTGGCAGGGGAAGAGATGATATTCGTGAGGGAGTGCAAGAATCCAAAGAGCGTTAGCATATTCGTACGTGGCGGAAGCGAGCACATAGTAGATGAGGCCGAGAGGGCAATAATCGATGCCACTCGAGCTATAATCTCTACGCTGGAGGAGGGCTACATAGTAACTGGCGGAGGGGCAATAGAAATGGAGCTAGCAAGACGACTGAGGGAATATGCACACCAAGTAGGGGGTAGAGAACAACTCGCCATCGAGAAGTTTGCAGAAGCCTTAGAGATAATTCCAAAGACCCTTGCGGAGAGCGCTGGAATGGATCCAATAGATGCACTGGTGGAGCTAAGATCAGCACACGAGCAGAATAAGATGGACATGGGTGTAGACGTAATAAACGCGAGAACGGCCAACATGTACGAACTAGGAGTGATAGAGCCGCTTAAGATAAAAACACAAGCCATAAAGAGTGCTGCTGAGATAGCAGAAATGATCTTGAGAATAGACGACGTGATCACTGCGAGTAAAGTAGGAGGAAAGGGCAAAGAGGAAAAATCAGAAGAACTAGAGGAGGAGTAAGCTAGACTACTTTCTTTTCGATTTTTCTAGTACTTTTTCGCAGCTTTCTACGAATTCTCTTGGAGATCTTATTATTGCAGCACTTGCCGCAAATTCATGACCATCTGCTACTTCATCCTCGATTATGGCTTCTCGTAGAAGCTCAACGCAACTAAGAGTAATGGAATTTTCTATGAGCTTCTTAAGCCTAGATGGAGCTCTAGCAGAGACCTTAACGTAATCGCGATCGAGCAGGCCGAAGTTAGGTATCATTCTCTTCGTCCTCATGAAACCGAAAATGTACTTCATGGGAGCTACGAACTTTTGGTAGGATAGATAGCTACAAAACGTACCTATGACCTTCGATCCCATCTCGTTAAAGTAGCCAGGATCCTCGAAGTACTGAATGTGCTCCGTTTCCTCCATACCACCACTCCTTAAGTAGGAAAGTAGCTCTCTATTGGCCAGTTTTCTCTTTACTTCTAGCTCCTCCGCAAGCCCAACAGCCTTTTCATCTCCTTTCAAGCAGAGCGAAATGCCTGCTTCAGGACCGCCGACGTAGTAACCTACACTTCCTAGGACTTGGAGTAGAGAGAAGAGACGTGGGATAGTGAATCCCATCCACTCGATTTTCTTGCCCACGAGCTTCCTTCGCCTCAGTTCTGAGAGTACGAAGTCGCAGATCTTACCCTTTTTCGGAAGCTCAGCTGCTCCTACGAGTGCTATAGGTCCCAATCTCCAAAAAGAGGGATCATTAGAAATGGCAAAGAGTAAAGAGCATATACTACCACTGAAGTCTGATTCGCCTCTATATCCATATCTCTCCAGATTGAGATCTAGAACGTATTCCGTCGATGTTCCAAGTGGGTCGTGATGATCTAGAACTAGGGTGAGACCGTCTCTAGGAGCTACTTTAGTTATCTCTTCTAAGTGTGGAGATCCTAGATCGCAGTAGATAACGTGAGTAAATCGCTCGTGGAGCTTAGTAACGACTTCTCGATAGAGTTTTTCCAAGCATATCAGCCTAGCGTTGTAGCCCTCCTTCTCGAGAAATGAAAAGACTATTGCCGCGCTAGATATACCGTCCGCATCGTCATGAAACACGAGTCCCACTTCGGTTGGGCCGCTTTTCTTGAACTTCTCCCAAGCGGTCTTAGCATCGATTAGGAACTTCTCTAGGGGTTCCATGGAAATACTTCCTAGCTAAAGATAAACCTCTTCCCAAGCCAACAGGCCAGGGGTAAGAAGGACAACGCTAGGAATAGCTTAGCTCTAGTAATGAGATGGGATTTCATCGAGGCGAAGAGAAAGGTAGAGGTCAGTGGAAGCTCTCTCTTGAACTCTTCGACCTGGGCGAAGCTAGTAATAACGTCTTCTATCGTAATGTGAAGAACTAAGTAGAGCAAGGCTAAGATCAGAAGCGAAGCAAACAGATCTAGGAGAAAGTTCCATCTGCGAGTTACGAATCCGATCGCGATGGAAGTTACGGTAAGGACAAAACCTCCAAATGCACCGTAGACGAGGAAGTTAGTAGGTAGATAAGAAGCAAGTTGGGATTTCATGGTCTCGGCTTCTAAAGCATTAGCCCTTGCTTTCTCGCAGGCGTCCCTTAGAGTGGCGATCTGATCACTGACGTTCGTAAGCATCCTGCACACTTCTGAGCCCATTCCTAATGATTGGCAGATCTTCTCTCTGGCATCGCTAAGGTTGGTGCAAGTGATAGAGTAGGAATCACAGATACTTCTAGCTTCTCTGTTTATCGTGTTGGAGAGATTCTCGTAGTAAGCACAAATGACATCTGCGAGATCCTCCAGATTAGTGCAGTTCCTATTTAACATCTCAACACAGAGAACCTGCCAACTTCTTACATCAGGGCTTTTATTCATGCTCTCTTGCATAGCTAGCAAGAAGATCTCGTCCAGAAAGTCTGGAGAGAGAAACTCGTTTGAAGGCAAGGTCTCTACTAGGAGCGTCAAACCCAATAGCAATGAAACGAGAAGGAGTAAGCGAACGAGTGTCCCCATGATCTCACACCGAGAATACACCGACGTCTTTCGCACCGTCTGCAGTAACCTTTATCACGTGTTCTCCTGGGGCTATGGCATCAACGAGCTTCACGTAGCCCACTCCTCCTGCAGGAAGTACGGGAGAGCTCTGGGCTAGGTCTACCTCAACTAAAGAACCATCGACGTAGACAGCCACGCGAGAAATCGGAATATCTTCCGGTCCCTTATTTCTCACGAAGATTTCGGTCGAAGTAACGCTTTCTATCTTTATCTCCCGATAGATGCTACTTATTCGCTCCTTCGTTTGGTTTTGAACTGCAGCAAAGCTACTGGCCCCCATTCGAACTAGGTGGACGTAAACTACGGTGGAGAGTGCGACGGATGCCATTATCAAGATGATTATTGCCAATATTGGAGTAATTCCTTTCATTTCTTCTCGCCCCTCCTCTGAAGCTCATAGAGATACCTTATCCTTTCGATAGTATCCGCCTCTTCCGGAGATTTATCGAACCTTATCGCTATGAACCTTGGGAAGCGAAGCGCAAAGCCACTAGCATAGTTAGGGGATCGTTGAATCTCCTGATAGTCCACGCTAACTACTACTTTCGGCTTTATCCTCACCTCTGTGCCCCTCTCTTGCTCTATGTAAGGCTTCAGAAGTTCGGTTAGTTCCTCGAACGTCACATCCTCTGGGGAAGACTTCTTTTCCTTTATTCCAGTTCCCAGCATTCCACACTCTAGGAATTCTCCTGTATCCGGGTCTCTGCATGCTAATATGAAGCTACCAAGCCAACCAGCTCTCTTTCCAGTACCCCAGGTAGCGCCAACTATCACTAGATCCAAGGTCTCCAAAGTCGGTTTTACTTTAAGCCAACCTCCTACTCTTCTTCCGAAGATATACGGGGCATCTAAATTCTTTACCATCACTCCCTCTTGACGAAGCTTCAAGGCTTTGGTATAGAATTCCCGTGCCTCTTCCACATCATCCGTGATGAGTTGTAGTGCTAATCTAAATTGTTCGGTGGCGTTCACTATGCTTTCTAGGATCTTTCTCCTTTCCCTGAACGGCAGATCTATGGTCATTCTTCCGTCCAAGTAGAGCACATCAAACAGGTTGACTTGGATGGGAATTTCCTCTACCATCTTCTCTATCTCATACTTCCTATGGATACGTTGGGATAGGACCTGAAAGGGCAATGGAGAGCCATCCTCTCTAGATATTGCCCATACTTCGCCCTCTACTACGCACTCCTCGCACTTTAGATTACTCCTAGCGAGCTCGACGAGATCTGGAAATTGCTTCGTCACGTTCTCGAGTCTTCTAGTAAACACCCATACCTTATCTCCCTTCTTATGGATTTGGGCACGCATTCCATCGTACTTGAACTCTATGGCCACCTTACCACCCAAGGACTTAAGGGCCTCTTCTATACTTTCTGCCTTTTCTGCTAGCATCACTTTGACTGGCCTACCAACGACTATCTTTACGCTTCTCAACCCTTTGATGCCTTCTCGTTTGGCTATCTTTGCCACCTCGCCGAAATCGCATAAGATGTTGTAAGCGTACTCAACTGCATCTACTGCTTCTCCCGTATCCCCTAGAAAGGCCTTAGCTATAGCATCCCTTACTATACCTTCTGCTACACCTACTCTTAATTCGCCTAAGAGAGTCCGTACCAAATACCTCGCCTCCTTTGGAGATGCAAAGTGTAACAATCTACTGATTTGTTCTAACTTCCTTTCCTGAGAACCTTCTCCAGAAGCAGTTGCTATCTTCATAGCACCCTCGTATACATCTCCAACCGTAAGGGGCTTCGCAAATAGAGAGGCTTGTTTCTTCCTTTGGGTAAGCTTCTCTGCAACCATTCCGAGATCTCCTAGCTCAGCAAACAAATCCTCTACTTCCTTTTGTGGAAAGCCCGTGGTTTTAGATATAGCGCGTATCATGAGTTGGGTAGCTACACCTAGTTCTAGTTCAGAGTAGGGCGGAAATATGTACCCACTTGCAAAGTTCACTACGATGTCTATCTCCTCCTCGGGTACACGTCTTAGAAACTGGGCAAGAATAGAAGTCTTCTCCAGCTTACCACTAGTACTCTCTAACTCTTCGTAGAGTTCTACTAAATCCTTGTAGAGCATGAAAATACTAGCTACCTGAAATTTAAGAGAACAAGGACGAATTACAAATTGATGAAAAGGTTGCTAGTCCTGTTAGGTCTTCTACTCTCAACGCTCTGCATATCCAGACCACCAATAGAAGGGGAACTTCGCATAACGCTAGATGTCCCTTCTCAAGTATATGCAGATGAAGAGATACGCGTCTATCTAGATCTCGACAATAGAGGTAATAGAACCTTCAAGATCGACGTGGCAGAGTTCTTCGATACGGACGGATTTGAAAAACTCTCGACGTGCAGTCGCACGAATTTCATCCTAAGACCTAATGGATACGAGAGCGTAGAGTGCAGGTTAAGATATGTATCAACTCCGGTTCCCGCCGAAGCTAAGATCTCGGCCCGTGTGGAGTATTCTACTAATCTCACTCTCGTTGCACCTATTCTCTTGCTGACCGAGGAAGAATATGAAAAGAGGCGAATAGCAGGAACGGAAGGAGGACTGAAGGAGAGATATAGTGTGAGCGATGGTACCATGAGAGTTGAGCTAGAGTTGCGGGCAAACCCGATCCTAATGAGGGGCAAGGAGGAGTACGTTTACTTGAGTTTGGAAAACCTCGGAGATGGCATACCGGAGAACATGAGGATTGACGTTCAGGGTACCACTCCTAGCGGGATTCTTACCTGCCCCTCGGGCGAGATACGAAGCATAGGAGGTAAAATAGAAAAGGTCGTTTGTACGATCGACGTCGCTGCAGCCAGAGATCGAACTTATTTAAATCTGCTGGCGAAGATTCAATTGAACTACGACTACAAAGTTAGGAAAACTGCCACCGTGAGCGTGATAAGATGAATAGGAACGTACTCTTCTTGTTGGTTGCAGTTCTATTGGTAGCGAGTGCTTGCATTCAACCTGGTCGACCAGTGAAAGTGAGTGCTACTGATGGGCTAGTGATAAACGAGTTCTCTTCTGATCTCAGTAGATATGACAGAAGAGAATCTCCAAATCTCTATCTAGAGATAGAGAACGTTGGCGGCACGACCGCTAGGAACGTCACACTCTACGTCCTCGGGGCTACGTGGGATAACACCCCATGTCCACCAAACAATCCTTGCCCAGTGTCTATCGAGTCCGAGATGTCACCACCAGATATAAGCGTAGTGCCTCCAGTGCCAGGAGATCTAGTCTCTAGGTCTTGGAGTCTAGATCCCTACACGACTTTGCCAGAGGGCGTAGAAGTTCCCATAACGATAATAGCAAGGGTGGTGTACAACTACTCCAGTAACGGAGTAGTTACGATACCAGTGTTGACTAAAGAAGAGTACAAGTTAAGGATGGAGAGGGGAATGCCTGTACCAGAAGCACCAAACGTAACTAGCAGCGCAGGTCCGATCCATATCGATTTAGATCCGCGTGGGCTACCAGTAATACTATCATTGGTCCCAACTGAGGTATCGCTGCGCATATACCTGCGAAACGTAGGATCAGGGGCACCCATTGCAGGAAAGGATATAGGAAACATAACGGTAACTCTGAGCGTTAAGGGGCTGGGCGCT